>R15__coassemble_356_pt1 | contig 62013 bp, 53 predicted proteins | sample R15__metabat2_low_PE_033 | metagenome-assembled genome bin R15
AGACTCAGTCGCTTTTTGTTACCCTTTCGGTCTCACATCAATTGTACTCTTACACCGCTGCGGGTGAAAAGCGGATTCAGCGGTTGAGGAATTGGGGCGCGCGTGGTATAATATAAGTTGGTTGGGTTTTTGGTGAAATGGTGTGCCCCTGTGACAGACGAAGGGCGCGCCGAACCGAATCCCCGGATGCCTCGTGTGGGGCACGAGAGAAACGGAAAGGAAGCTGTGGCTTGAAGGCAACCGTACATTCCGAAGCAGAGCTGTTGGCGCTGGGCGGGCGCGTGGGCGAGCGGCTCCGTCCCGGCGAGTGCATCCTGCTCTCGGGCGAGATGGGCGCGGGCAAGAGCGTGTTTACCCGGGGCATGGCGCGTGGCATGGGCATCACCGAGCCGATCCCGAGCCCGACCTTCACGATCATGAACGTGCACGAGGGGCCGACCAGGCTCTATCACTTTGATTTTTACCGGCTCAGCGGTCCGGAAGAGCTCTATGCGGCTGGGCTGGATGAGTTTATTCCGCCCGAGGATGGGGTCGCCGCGATCGAGTGGCCCGACCTCGTCCCCGAGGTGCTTCCCGAGGGGGCGCTGCGCCTTGAGATTTTGGCGATCCCCGAAGGTCGCATCTGTTCGTTTACCCCGGCTGGGCGCTTCGACGAGGCGTGGCTGAGCACGCTCTGGATGGAGGATGAGGCATGACGGTTTTGACGATGGATACCTCCGGCCCCATCTGCAGCGCGGCGATCCTGCGGGACGGACGCATCCTCGGCGAGCGCATGGCTGAGAGCCTGCGCAACCACAGCGTCCAGGCGATGGCGATGGTCGAGGGGCTGCTGGCAGACTGCGCCCTGTCCCTTGATCAGATCGACGTGTTTGCGGCCGTCCTGGGGCCGGGCAGCTTCACGGGGATTCGCATCGGCGTCTCCGCGATCAAGGCGTTGGCCATGGCCGCAGGAAAGCCCTGCGTGGGTGTCGACGCGCTCGAGGCGCTCGCCGCGGGCCTTGCGGGATACGAGGGCGTGCTTTGCCCGATCATCGACGCGCGCGCCGGGCAGGCTTATACCGCGCAGTTCCGCGGCTATCCGCCCGAGCGGCTGACTGAGGATGAAGCCGTGCGCATGGACGAGGCGCTCGCGCACATGGCCCAAACTGGAGCGCGCTATGTCTTTGTCGGCGATGGCGTCGCGACCCTTGGCGCTCGCATCCGCGACGCGCTGGGCGACCGGGCGATCTTCCCGCCACCCCATCAGCTTCCCTTGCGCGCCAGCGCGGCTTGCGCCCTGGCCGAGCGCAGGGCGACGCAGGGGCAAACCACAGGGTATGCCGATCTGCGCCCCCTCTACGTGAAGGCTTCTCAGGCAGAGCGCGAAGAACAGGAGCGCCGATCCCGTGGCTGAGCGATTCATCCGGCGGATGCGCGCCGAGGACGTGGAGCAGATCCACCGCATCGAACAAAAATGCTTTGCCATGCCCTGGTCAGCCGAGTCGATCCGCCACGACCTTGAGGAAAATGTCGTGGCTCGCTGGCTCGTCCTGGACGATGGCGAGGGACATGTGCTGGCCTATGCCGCCATGTGGCTGGTCATCGACGAGGGTCATGTTTGCAACATCGCCGTGACGCCGGAGGCGCGGGGCAGGGGCTACGGCAGGCTGATCACCGAGGCGCTCATCGCGCTGGCCCGCGAGGAGGGCATGCGCCTGATGACCCTGGAGGTGCGGCGCACCAACGCCCTGGCGCAGGGGCTGTACCACGCGCTGGGCTTTCAGGATGTGGGCTATCGCAAGCGCTATTACGAGGACAACGGCGAGGACGCGCTGATCATGTTTCTTGAGTTCTGATCGTCGCGTTCGCGCGGACAGAGGGGAGGATCGATGGAGCTTCAAATCATGGGGACGCCCGTGCAAGTGACCCTTCAGGGGGAGACGGGGCGCGGGCTTCTGCTCTTGCATGGATGGGCTTGCTCCGCGTCGATGATGGGCGCAGTGCAGGACGCGTTCGCGTCCCGAATGCGCACGGCGGCTGTCGATTTTCCCGGGCACGGCGCATTGGGGCAGGCTCCCGAGCCCCCCGAGAGCTGGGATGTGCACGATTACGCCAAGATGACCGCCGAGGTCATCCGCCGCCTGGACCTCGCGCCCTGCGACATCATCGCGCATTCCTTCGGCGCGCGGGTCGCCATTGTGCTCTCTGCCGAGCATCCCGAGCTGGTCAACCGCCTCATCCTGACCGGCGCGGCGGGCATCCGCAAGCCGCAAACCGGCAAGGCAAAGGCCAGGACCCGCCTCTACAAGATCGCGCGCGGCACATTGGGGGCGCTCGAACGATCGAGGCTTCTGAAGAAAACCCTCGCGGAGCGGGGGAGGGAGGCGCTCATCGCCCGCTTTGGCTCGCCTGACTACAGGGCGCTCACCCCAACCATGCGTCAGACCTTTAACTGCATCGTCACCGAGGACCTCTCGGCCCTGCTCCCAGCGATTCAGGCCTCGACGCTGCTCTTCTGGGGTGCAAAAGACACCGAGACGCCCCTGTGGATGGGCAGGCAGATGGCCAAAGAGATCCCCGATGCTGGGTTGATTGTGGAAGAGGGCGCGGGGCATTTCGCCTATCTGGAGCGCCAGGGCGTCTTTCTGGCGGCCGCATCGAGCTTCTTAGGAGAAGGAGGGGCGCAATGAAAATCATCCTGATCCTCGCGGCTGCGCTGCTTACGGCGCTTTCCGGCATCCTCTCAGGGCGCAGGCTGCTCCACGTGCTCCAGTTGGAGAGCTACCAGCTGCCGGGCTATTTCCGCAGCCTCCGTAGGGGGATTGTGCACTTGGTTTGGCCGGGCGCTGCGCTCGCCCTTGTGTGTGTGCCCGTCCTCTGGGCGCCGTCCCAGCCGCTCGTCGCATGGGTCGGCCTGACCGCGCTGCAGGCGGCGCTTGGCGCGTCGCTCTGGTTCTGGCGGTCCCGCCAGAAAGAAAAAAAGCGCTTTGTGCTCACCGAGCGCGTCAGGCGCTTGCTCGCCGTGCATCTGGGGGTCTCTACGCTTGCGGCGCTGTTGCTCTTTGCGCTCTGTCCGCAGGGGATGCTCTTGCTCCCGGTCTTCGAGCCCCTGCTCCTTGCGCTCGCCGCGCGCTGCGCAGAGCCGATCGAGCGGCGCATCAACCGCCAGTTTGCCGACGACGCGCGCGCGCGCCTTCAGGCCATGCCCAAGCTCATCCGCATCGGCATCACCGGAAGCTACGGCAAGACAAGCACGAAGTTTCTGCTGCGCGACATCCTTTCAGTGCGCTGGAATGTCCTGGCAACGCCCGGGAGCTTCAATACGACCATGGGCGTCACGCGGGTGATTCGCGAGATGCTCACCGGCACCGCGGACGTCTTCATCGCGGAGATGGGGGCGAGGCATCCCGGCGACATCGCCGAGCTCATGGAGCTCGTCCAGCCCACAGTCGGCATCCTGACCTCCATCGGCCCGCAGCACCTAGACACCTTTGGGAGCGTCGAGGGGGTCGCGGCGGCGAAAAACGAGCTCTTGCTTGGTCTGCCCGAGGAGGGCATCGCGGTGGTCGCCCACGGCACCTACTGCGACCCGCTCTACGAGGCCTGCACGGTGCGCAACAAGGCTCAGTCCGATACCCTGCTGGCCTGCGAGGACGTTCGGGTCGGGTCCTGGGGAACGCGGTTCACGCTGATTCAGCGCAGCACAGGCGAGCGGGTGTCCTGTGAGACGCAGCTGCTCGGTACGCATGCGATTGACAACCTCATGCTCTGCGCGCACGCCGCGCTCATGCTGGGCATGACCCTGTCGGAGGTCGCACAGGGCATTCGTCGCTGCAAGCCGGTCGAGCATCGCCTCCAGCTGATCGCCGGGGGGACGATTACGATCATCGACGACGCATTCAATTCCAATCCCGTCGGCGCTGCGGCCGCCATGGAGGTGCTGGCGGCCTTTCCGGGACGGCATGTCGTCGTGACGCCGGGCATGGTCGAGCTGGGCGCTGAAGAGGCCGCGTACAATCGCGCGCTCGGCGGCCAGATCGCCGCGGCAGCCGATTTGGTCTTCCTCGTGGGCAAAAAGCACACAGCCCCCATCGCCGAAGGGCTGCGCGAGGCGGGCTTCCCCGAAGAATCCCTCCACATCGTCCAGGATCTGGATGAGGCACGGCGGAGAATGGAGCGCCTGCTTCACGCGGGCGATGTCGTCCTCTACGAAAATGACCTACCCGACAACTACTGAGGGGGTAAAGCGCTATGGGCAAGCTGAATTTGGCTGTGATGTTCGGCTCGAGGACGGTGGAACACGATGTCTCGATCGTCTCCGCGCTGCAGCTGATCGACGCGGTGGATCGCGAACACTATGATGTGACGCCGATCTACATCTCCAGAGAGGGGCTGTGGTACACGGGCGAACCCCTTCAGTCGATCGAGACCTTTAAGGACTTCAATCCGCTGGGCAAGGGCATCACGCGCGTGATCCTGGATACGACCGCCGGCGCGGGCGACCTTTGGGCTTGGCCGCCCCAGCGCCCGGGCCTGTTTGCGAGCGTCCCCAAGCCGTTGGCGCACATCGACTGCTTCGTGCCCGTATTTCATGGGCTGCACGGAGAAGACGGCACGGTACAGGGCCTGCTGGAGCTTGCCAACCTGCCCTACACCTGCACCGGCGTGCTGGGCTCTTCCGTGGGCATGGACAAGATCGCCATGAAGCAGCTCCTGCGCGGCGCGGGCCTGCCGGTGCTCGACTTCATCTGGTTCACCCGTGACGACCTGCAGGCTGAGCGCGAGGCGATTTTCGATCGCATCGAAGCCGAGCTGCATTATCCCGTGTTCGTTAAGCCCGCCGCGCTGGGCTCCTCCATCGGCATCGGCCGGGCGGATGACCGCGCCCAACTCGAAAAAGCCGTCGAGATCGCCGCAATGTACGACCGGCGTATCTTAGTCGAAACCGGCGTCGTCCATCCGACTGAGATCAATTGCGCGGCCATCGGCTACGACCGAGATGTGCAGACCTCCGTGCTCGAGATGCCGATGTCCTCCGGAGACGACGAATTTCTTACCTTCTGGGAGAAGTACCTGCGCAACGCGGATGCGCAGGGGCAGAGCAGGGGGATGAAATCGCTTAGCCGGGTCGTTCCCGCGCCCATCGGCGAGCCGCTCACCACGCGCATTCAGGAGATGACGCGAGAGGTCTTCCGCTTGCTCGACTGCAAGGGGGTCATCCGCGTCGACTTTTTGCTCGACCAGAACGACGTGCTCTACGTCGGAGAGCCCAACACGATCCCCGGTTCGCTGGCGTTCTACCTCTGGAAGGCGCAGGGAATTTCCTACCCGGATTTGATCGAAAAGATGGTTGAAAACGCGATGTGCGCTTGGGCCGGGAAGAACAAGAACGTCTACGCGTTTGATTCGAACATCCTCACCAGCGTCGTGCGCGGCGCAAAGGGCAGCAAGCGATGAGAAAGGGGGCGCGCATGGACGAGAGGCTCGATCGGCTGGTTGATCAGCTTTGCATGCGCGTCCCAATCCGCCTGCGATGGCTTAAGGTCCACCTGGCCCGAAGGGGCGCGCTCTGGCACCTCCTTCTTGCCCTCGTGACGATGAAAAACGCTGTTTCCGGGGCGCTCTCCAACGTCCGATCCGAGGACGATATGGAGCTCTTCCTGCGGGAGACCTCCGACGCGATCGAGAGCGGGGGATACCGTGTGCTCGAGCGGTGGCAAAATCGACTGGCCATCGTCCTGGCGCTCGACGACGCGGGGGAGACGGCGCGCTTCTTCAGCATGCTCTTTCTGATGGGACTCAGCGCGTTTCTCCTCGTCCTGCATCCGGGGTGCGAACTCGGGATCTTGTCGGCGGCGCTGGCGCTGGATTGGGCGGCTTCGGCCGCGGCGCTCCCGTATCGTCCCCTGCTCGGAAAAATCCGGCAGGCGCACCTATGCAGCCGCATCCTGCGCGGCATGGCCGCCTTCCTCCGGCTCGCGGTCTGGTTTGCCCTCTACGCCGCCTGGGGCGTTGCCAGCAACGTGATCCTGCAAAGCACGATGCTGGTCCTGCTCTTCGTGCATCTTTCGCTCTACCTCGCGGTCATCTGCTTCAACCCAAGGCAAAATCTCTTTCTGCGCATCCTCGATGGGCTGCTGGGCGTTTTGCCTGCGCTGTGCGCCGCCGCGGCGCTCGCGCTGCTGGCAGCTGCGGGCTCGGGCAGCCATGCCGTAGCCGCCGGGCTCATGCGGGCGATGGGGGCCCTGCTTCTCTTTGCCGCAGACCGCGTCGAGTCGTTGGTGAGGCTTGGCGACTCGGGCTTTCGCTACGCGCGCCTGGTGATCTTCCTGTTGAGCGTGGGCGGGAGCGCTCTCTTGCTGTCCGCTGGAAGCTTTGCCGCATTTTAATGAAAAGAAATGGAGTATCTGGATGAGTAACCAAAGCCACATCCGTAATTTTTGCATCATCGCGCACATAGACCACGGCAAATCAACGCTGGCCGACCGGATTCTGGAATACACCGGCGTTTACGAAAAGCGGGATATGGTGGATCAGGTGCTCGACTCCATGGAATTGGAGCGGGAGCGCGGCATTACGATCAAGAGTAAGGCTGTCAGCATGCGCTACCGGGCGAAGGACGGGGAGACCTACCTGCTCAACCTCATCGACACGCCCGGCCACGTCGACTTCACCTACGAGGTCTCCCGCGCGCTTGCGGCTTGCGAGGGGGCGATCCTCGTCGTGGATTCCACCCAGGGGGTCGAGGCTCAGACGCTGGCCAACGTCTACATGGCCATGGAGCACGACCTGGAGATCGTGCCGATCATCAACAAGATTGACCTGCCCAGCGCTCGTCCCGATGAGGTGCGCGCCGAGATCGAGTCGGTGATTGGGCTGGACGCGTCCGACGCCCCGCTGGTCAGCGCCAAGCAAGGCGTCGGCATCGAGGAAGTGCTCGAGAGCGTCGTGCGTCGCATCCCCGCGCCCTCAGGCGGGGCAGAAAAACCCCTTCGCGCGCTCATCTTCGACTCCTTCTACGACAACTACAAGGGCGCGATCTGCTATATTCGCGTGGTCGAGGGCGAGATTCGTCCGGGCATGGTGATCCGAATGATGAACTCGGGGGCGACCTTCGACGTGGTTGAGGTGGGCATCCGCTCTCCCGGCTACGTGCAGAAAGAGAGCCTGAAAGCGGGCGACGTCGGCTATGTGTCCGCCTCGATCAAGGATTTGCACGATACCCGCGTGGGCGATACGATCACCGACCATGCCGCCCCTGCCGAGGAGCCCCTTCCGGGTTATCGGCATGTGACCCCGATGGTCTACTGCGGCATCTATCCGGCAGATGGAGCGGACTACGAAACCCTCAAGGATGCGCTCCAGAAGCTCAACCTCAACGACGCGTCCCTGACCTACGAGCCCGAGACGAGCCAGGCGCTGGGCTACGGCTTCCGCTGCGGCTTTCTCGGCCTGCTGCATATGGAGATCATCCAGCAGCGCCTCGAGCGCGAGTTCGATCTGGACCTGATCACCACCGCGCCCAGCGTCATCTATCGGGTGTACTGCACCGACGGCACGGTGGTGGACGTCGACAACCCCTCCAATCTCCCGCCAGTCGGCACGATCGACTACATGGAAGAGCCTTATGTCAAGGTCTCGGTCTATTCTCCGCAGGAATACGTCGGGGCGCTCATGGAGGTCTGCCAGGGCAAGCGCGGGGAGTACAAAGACATGGTCTACGAGGGTGCGCGCGTCGTGTTGCACTACGACATGCCGCTCAACGAGATCATCTTCGATTTCTTCGATCAGGTCAAGAGCCGAAGTCGGGGCTATGCGAGCTACGACTATGAGTTCCAGGGCTACCAGCGCTCGGATCTGGTCAAGCTCGATTTCCTGCTCAACGGCGACATCTGCGATGCGCTCTCCATGATCGTCCACCGCGAGCGGGCGTATGCGCGCGGCCGCGCGATCGCTGAAAAGCTCAAGGACGTCATCCCGCGTCAGCTCTTCGAGATCCCGATTCAGGCGGCCATCGGGGGCAAGGTGATCGCGCGCGAGACCGTCAAGGCCGTGCGCAAGGATGTGCTTGCCAAGTGCTACGGCGGCGACATCACCCGCAAGAAAAAGCTCCTCGAAAAGCAGAAGGAGGGCAAAAAGCGCATGCGCCAGCTCGGCAATGTCCAGGTACCCAGCGAAGCCTTCATGACCGTGCTCAAAATGGATGAGTGAGAAAAAGCTGGCGCTCTACGTCCACATTCCGTTTTGCGCCTCCAAATGCGCCTACTGCGATTTTGCAACCTATCCCGCCAGCGCGCAGAGGATCGAAGCATACGTCGAGGCACTTTGCGGCGAGCTTCAGGCGCGCCTCGAGCCGCTTGGCCATCCCGCAATCCGCTCGGTCTACATCGGCGGTGGGACACCCTCCTTGCTCGGCGCGGCGCAGATCGCGCGCGTGATGGGCACTATCGTCCAGCTGGGTCGTCTGGAGGTGGACGCAGAGGTCACCGGCGAAGCGAACCCGGGAAGCTTGCCCGAGGCAAAGGCCCGGGCTTGGCGCGAGACGGGTATCAATCGGCTCTCCCTGGGCGTGCAGTCCTTCTGCGAGCAAGACCTGCGCCTGCTCGGGCGGGCGCACACGCGGGATCAGGCCTTTCAGGCGGTGGAGGCGGCTCGGCGCGCAGGCTTTGCCAATCTGAGCCTTGATCTGATCTACGGCTTGCCCGGCCAGACGCCCGAAGGATGGGCGCAGAATCTGGGAGAGGCCTTGCGCCTGGATCTGCCGCATTTGAGCTGCTACAGCCTGATCGTAGAGGCGCATACGCGCCTGCGCTATCAACTCCTGCAGGGCAAGGTTCCGCCCCTGCCGGACGAGGATACCCTGCTGGCAATGGACGAGGTTACCGAGCGCATGACGCAAAAGGCCGGGTTGGCGCGCTACGAGGTCTCCAATTACGCTCTGCCCGGCATGGAAAGCCGTCACAACCTCGTCTACTGGCAATGTGAGGAGTATCTTGGCGTGGGTTGCGCGGCGCACAGTGATTTTTCCGGCAGGCGCACGGCCAACACCGCCTCGCTCTCGCTCTATCTTTCACAAAAGGAAGAGGGGAGGGGGATCCCCGAGGAGGACAATACGCCCCAGACCCGGATGTTCGAGCGGATGATGATGGGCCTGCGCACGCGGCAGGGCGTGGATCTCGCCCGGTTTTGGCGCGACTTTGGTTGCGCGCCGGAGGCAGTGTGGCCGCAGAGCCTCGCGCGCTTTGCGCAGAAGGGGTGGACGGAGCGCGACGCAGAGCGCCTCTTTCTTACGCCGGAGGGCTTGAACGTGATGAATGCGCTGCTCGTGGAGATGATGGAGGAACGGGACGCGCCCCCTTGACAAGCGATGCAAAATCGCTACAATAGAGGTTAGGAAGTTCTAACCGACAGGAGGATGCCATGGAATTGCATGAATCAGCCGAAGATTATTTGGAGGCCATCCTCAGGCTGCAGGAAAGCAAGGGGATTGCGCGGTCGGTCGACGTCGCCGAGTTGCTGGGCGTGTCCAAGCCCTCTGTCAGTGTGGCGATGAAAAAGCTGCGAAGCAGCGGCTATCTGGTCACGGACGAGGGGCATGATCTCACGCTCACACCCGAGGGCATGACGGTGGCTTCCCGCGTCTACGAGCGACACCGCGTCCTGACCGCATACATCGTGAGCCTGGGCGTTGACGAAAAGATTGCCCGGGTCGACGCCTGCAAGATCGAACACGACCTGTCCGAGGCGACCTACCAAGCCATACGCAAGCGCGTGTGCGAAGCCAAAAGATAAGAGACCCCGCGAAAGCGGGGTCTCTTTGACGGATGGGATTACTGCTGGGCAGGAGCGCCAACGGGGCAGACTTCGGAGCAAGCGCCGCAATCCACACAGGTGGCCGCGTCGATCTCGAACTTGTTCTCGCCTTCGTGAATGGCCTCAACGGGGCAGCCGGGGGCGCAAGCGCCGCAGGAGATGCAATCGTCAGAAATCTGATAAGCCATAATGAGTCCCTCCATATTTGCTTTTTGTATACCATTGTCTCGGTATGATGCTATATTAACATCTCCATTTGGGATTAGGCAAGTGTAATCTTGATTCCGCGATGCATCCCGGTGCTCACCGACCTGCCGATCTGGCATGCGAGGGCGCCTGCGGTTCTTTCTGTCAACGAGGCGGGAGCGCAAGGGCTTGCCGCATCCTCGCGTCGCTTCGTACCCCCAAACAGGCCAAAGGACAAGCGCTTTTCATTCACAGAGCGAGGCGGAGAGGTCATCGCGTCCGCGCCGTCCGGACGTCCTTTTCTTGACAGGAGGCGCGGGGCAGTCTACAATGAAGCATCTGATGCACTGCGTGGTCAAAAACAACCCGAAAGGGCGGAATAAAGCATGAAAAGATGGATCAAGCTTCTCATCGTCGGCGCACTGTCGTCGCTGCTATGCCAGGTGAGCGCCGAGGAGCAGCGTTACGGCAGCTTTATTTATGTTCCGGGCGCCGAGGTGTCTGCCGAGGCGGGGACTTATCGCCTGATGGTCGAGGGCATCCAGATCGAAGAGGAAGGGGAGGTGCGAACCGCGCCCCTGTCCGACGCGGAATTTGGCGTCTACGTCCTCTCGAGCGAGGGCGATCTGGTGCCCTGGGCCAATCCGCTCTTTCCTCTCGAGCCGATGCGCTTTCGCTCCGGCATGGAACCCGTACATTTTTCGCTTCCCGCGGGTCTTGACTACTATCTGCGGCAGGAATCTGCCCCTGCAGGGTACGTCTACGATCCGGCCCAGCTCATCCCGGTGACCAGCCCCGACGTCGTCGTTCGAAACGACGCGGAAGGGGAGATCGTGGTGAGTGTCGGCGACTCGCTGGGCAACCCCTTTGCCGGGGCGACCTTCAGCCTGCTGCACGGCGCGGAGATCGTCGCCGAGCAGCAGAGCGATGCCTCCGGGCTTGTGCGCTTTGCCGTGTCCTCCTCCGGCGAATACACCCTGATGGAAAAGTCCCTTCCCGAGGGCGCGCTGCCGCTCTCTTCGATCACCGTCGACGGGGTCGAGATGGGGGCGATCCAGGCAACCTTTCAGGCGCATACGGCGCAGCGCACCGAGGTGCGCTTCACCCATCCCTCGGTCGGGACGGTCGATCTGCGCATGCAGCTCGCTTTGCTCGGAGACGATGGCCTCACGCACACCCGCGCCCTTCCTGACGTAGTGATGGACATCGAGGGACAGGGGGCTTTGAGGACGGATGCCTTGGGCAAGGCAGAGGCTCTCTTGACGGAGGGAACCTATCGGGCGCATTTCCGCTATGAGGGACAGGAGCGCCTTCTTTTGCCTGTCGAGATGGGGGAGCTCGTCGTCCAGAGCGGCGCTACGACCCTCATCGAGCTCACCGCGACCCAGCAAACGGGTCGACTCTCGGTCTCTTTTGCCCCTCCCGCCGAGGCGAGCTACACGCTGACCCGGCGAGACACGCAGGAAACCTACGGCCCCTTTGCGGCCGATGCCTACGGCGAGGCTCTGTCGATGGATCTGCCGCAGGGCAGCTATGCGATCTCCTTTGACATCCCGGAGGGCTTTGCCTTGGGCAAGCTGTCGCGGGATACCACGGTGCTGCCCGCAGGCTCGGACCCTGAGATTGAGATCCGCCCGGGTGAGTTTACCCAGCTGAGTGCTTCGCTGCTCACGATGGAGACGGCGGCCTTTGCCGTAGAGATCCAGAGGAGCGGAGCAGACGGCGCAGCGCATCACGAGCCGATGGAGCGCCCGCTGAGCGCGACCCTCGAGGGCGATGGGACGGTGCAGGAGGTTACCTTGCACGATGCGCATGTCACCGTAAGCGCTCTAGGCGGCACATACCGCCTGCGTCTGAGCGAGGAGGATGCCAAGCGCCTGGGCGTTCTGGCGCGCTCTGAAGCCTTCAGTCTTCCGGCAGGCCCCGAAGCCTCCATTGCCTTCCTCGAGGCGCAGGGCCGCCTGCGCCTGCAGCCCGTCGACGAGCAAGGCGGCGTGCTTTGGGGCGAATACGCGATCCACGACGCACAGGGCAACACGACGACCCTCTCGCTGAACGATGAGGACGCGGTGACCGTGCTTCTTGCTCCCGGAATGGCGACGATCGAGACGGTTGCGGCCGCCGATGGCTACGCGCCGACGACGTTGACGGCCGAGGTCATCTCGGGTGAGACACATCCGGTGATCATCGCACACGAGCGCTATGCACTCGTGCGTCTCGATGCGCGCCGGCAAGCGCTCGATGCCGAGGCCAATCCCATCCTCTATCCCGCCGAGGCGGAGATCATCGTCCAGGCTATGGCAGGTGATACGCCGCAGGGCGAGGCGTTGCGCCTGTCGGCTGCCCAGGCCGCCGACGGCATCCGCCTGCCTAAGGGAAGGTATCGGGCGCAGCTGGCTGGGGACACGTTGCGCGCGGGTGAGCCGGTCTTCTTCGAGACGGAAAACGGCCAGGAACTCGACGTGCAGCTCGTGGGGTATGACGCCCTGGGCGGTGTCCGCCTGCAGCTGATCGACGAGGACCTGGAGGCGTCTGAGAAGACTGCGATGCGTTTCCAGCTGCTCGGGAAGGATGCGCCGGTCGAGCTTCGCTACGCATCCGGAGCCTTTGTCGCGTCCGATCTTCCGGAGGGGACGTATGTCCTGCATCATGCGCAGACCCCTTCCGGGCTGGTGCGCGCCGCAGACCGAACGATCCTCGTGCAAGGGGGAGAGGCGACCCTCGTTCGAATGAGCTTTAAGGAATACGCGAGCCTCTCTGTCTCCAAGTCGGGGCTTGCCTTTGACCGCCAGATGCGCTCTTATCTGGTTCCACTGACGGGGGCATACCGCGTCTACACGCGCGAGGACGGCGAGCTGAAGCCCTACCCAAATGCTGAAACGCCGCTCGTCCTCTGGGCCAATGCTGCCCAAAGCCCCGAGAAGCTTACCAAACTGACGCTTCCTGCCAGCGCGGAGGGCACCACCTACTATCTGCAGGAGGCGTCAAGCGCCGACGGCTTCCAGCCCGACACAGAACTCCACGAGATCGTGCTTCATGCGGGCGAAGACCTGCGCCCCGCGTTCTCGGTTGCCAGCGATCGGGGGTTCTTTAGCCTCCGCCAGATCGATGCACAAAGCGGCGCGCCGCTCATGGGCGGTCTCTATGCGCTTGTCGACGCGTCGGGCGAACAGGTGCTCATCTTCTCCCCGGAAGGAGAGGTCTACCAGAACGAGGTTTCTCTCCCGGTGGGCGAATATACCCTCCGACAGCTCCGCGCGCCCGAAGGGTATGCGCTCGGTGATCCGGCGGAACAGGCCTTCGAGCTGAGCGCCTACCTGCCGGGCGATCCGCAGACGGAGCTGACCTTTGCCGCCCTGCCCATTCCGCAGGATACACGCTTGGCGATGGATGCCGCGCTTTGGCAGGATGAGAGCCAGGGGATCAGTCTGCTCTTTGCGGATCCGGGCAATCTCCCCGAGGGGCTTCGTTTGATCGCACCGGCCTACGAGCTGCGCGTTCAGAGCGAGGGACGCACCTCGATCCAGAGCATCACGCTGGGCAAGGCAAGCGACAGCGCGGGCAACGCCTATTCTGCGAGGATCGAATACGCCCTGCGCGATGGCGGCTGGCGTCCGTCTGAGGCGCGGATGCTGACCTCTCAGCAGATGAATCAAGCCGTCTCCTTGCAGGATGTTCGCGGCGACATCGTGGCCGTGCGCGTGCGCTACCTGCTCGAGCAGACCGGAGAAGAGATCGCCCGAGGTGGCTTTGCTCCCGGAACCGTCGCGCTCCACGTGCGATCAGAGCGCCCGGGCGAGCAAGTATCCCTTCAGACGGAGTTTTCCGGCGTGATGGTCTATCGCGCTTCTCTGGAGGCGTCGGTCATTCCCGCTCCGCTCTCCGCGCTCGAACAGTCCCCCTTCACGCTGCGCGGCGGCGATCCCTTTGAGACCGAGTCCGGGGGAGAGGACGGCCGGATTTCCGGCATCGCCTTCCTCGATGAAAACAGCAACGGCGTGCTCGACCCACAGGAAAAGGGGCGCTATGCCGGGATGGGCGTTCGCCTTCTCGACGCGCAGAACGAGACGGTCGAGCAGGTCCGAACCGCGAGCGATGGATCGTATCGCTTCGATCAGCTGCCCATGGGTTCATACCGCCTCCAGTTTGAAGGCGGAGATGGTGTCGTGTATTCTTCGAATACGATCCATTCCCAGCATGTGGCCAGCGCGGTTTCCTCCGGACATGGGGGACAAACCGAGCGGATGACCATCGACAGCGAGCACAGTGACTACCTCGCGCACGCCGGGTGCATGCCCGCCGCCGTCCTTGTCGGCCGTCTGGTGAACGGCGAGGAGGAGCGCCCGGAGGGCATGGGCGGCCTTAACGTCGAGCTCTATCGGGCCGACGACGACGAACCGGCCGTCAGCATTTCCGATGACGACGGACGCTACGGCTTTTATGGCTTGCTACCTGGCGCATATGAACTGCGCCTCTCCGTACCCGAAGGCTATCTCTCCCGAGCCGCTAGCGATGGGGTTCTGAGCATTCCGGTGCAACTCCTTCAGGGTGAGGAACGCACGGTTCCGGACGAGGCGCTCGTGCAAAGCGCATCCATCGCCGGAACTGTCCAAATGGAAGGCGAAGGGATCGAGGGTACCGTCGTCGATCTGCTGTCCATCGAAAATGGAAACGCCGAGCAGATCGAGCAGCGCGTCACCGACGCAACAGGCCTCTACGCCTTTGAAGCCCTCTTCCCGGGGGAATACAGCGTTCGCTTTACGCTTCCGGAAGGGTACGCTTTTGGGGCTTATGGCGAGGACTCGCAGGTCTATGGCGCGGCGGGACGCAGCGGAAGCACCCGCGTCATCTCGCTTCTTCCGGGCGGCGAGGTGACGGAGATACGCGCAGGGGTTACCATTCCGGCGTCGCTTTCCCTCAGCGCCTTTGAAGATCATGGGGCCGACGGCATTTGGGGACCTTACGACGAGCCGCTCATGGGGCTGGAGCTCCAGCTCATCCGACAGGAGGCAGGGGAGGACGCGGAGGCGATTTCCGCCACGACCGACCAAGAGGGCATGGTCTCCTTTGAGGGACTGACGCCGGGCACCTATGTGCTCGTCTATACGATGCCAGGCGCCTGGCGCACGACCAAGCCCGGATCCGCCCAGACGGCGCGTGTCAGCCAATGGCCTCAGACGGCCGAAAAGACCGACCGGAGTGCGCCCTTTGTCCTCCTGCCTGGCGAGGCGCGCGAGGTTGTCTTGGGCGCCATGCTCTCCGGGAGCATCCTGGGAACCGCCTTTGACGATGAAAACGGCAATGGCGTGCGCGAGGATGAAAGCGGACTGGAAGGGCTGAAGGTCGAGCTGATGGACGCCGAAGGGGTGCAAATCGGGGCAACCCAGACGGACGAGCAGGGCGCCTATGCCTTTGAGGGGCTCTCTGCCGGACGCTACACGCTGCGCTTTACGGCGCCTGAGGGGTATGGATTTACCGCATCTCAGCGCGGCGGACGCGCGGGCATCCAGCAGACGACAGAGGCCATCGCGACGACGCGTGAGCTGACGGTCGCCTCCGGGACGGCGCTTCAGGATGTCAACGCGAGCCTCGTGCGCCTTGCGAGTCTGTCCGGTCTTGTTTGGGTGGACAGCGATGGTGATGGAATGCCGGCTTCCTCCGAGATGGGCGAGGCGGGCGTGCAGATCGACCTGATGACAGGCGATGGACGTTCGATCCTGCAGACGACGCAGAGCGATGCGCAGGGGCGCTATGCCTTTGCCCCCCTGCTTCCCGGAAATTATAAGCTGCGCATTCAAGCGCCGGAGGGACGCACCTTCAGCCCGAGCACAGAGGGCAAGGCGCGCCTCGAGACACAGCGTGGAGCGACCGGCTATTCCGGGCGCTTTGAGATCGCGGCGGGCGAGGCGCTGGCGGATGCGAACTACGGCGTGCTCACGCAGGGTTCTCTTTCCGGCCGCATCTGGCAGGATGTGAACTACAACGGCCTGATGGAAGAGGAAGAGGCGGGCTTGCGTGCCGCGCGCGTCGCCCTGCTCGACGCCCAGGGTGCCGAGACCATGGCGGTGAAGACGGACCGCGACGGCGCGTTCTCCTTTGAAGCGCTCATGCCTGGGGAGTACGCCCTGTGCGTGGATCTTCCCGAAGGCTATGTCTTTACCAAGCAGGAGGCCGAGTCGATCGCGCTGCGAAGCGACGAGGCACGCAGCATCGTGAACCTCGGGATGCTCTCGATGGGCGAAGACCGCAAAGGCCTCACCGTGGGCGCGCTTCGGCCCGCGTCTCTCTCGGGACAGATCTGGCTCGACGCCGACAGCGATGGCCGCATGCGCTTTGCAGAGGCTGGACTCGCGGAGATCCCCGTAACCCTCACGGTCCTGGATGGGGCAGATGAGGGACTGGTGCGCGAGACCCACACGGACAGCACGGGTGCGTATCGCTTCGAGGGAGTCATGCCCGGCCGCGTGGCGCTTCACTACGCGCTGGGCGATGGACAGGCCTTTGGCATCCAGTCTGCCAGTTCCGACAAGCTCAGCCTGGCTACCCCTGCGGATGCCAGGGAGGCGACCGCTCTGCCACTCGATCTTGTGAGCGGCGAGGTGCGCGACGGGCTCGATCTACCGGTCGTCGGCGTTGGCGGGATTCAGGGCCGCGTCACGCACGAGGATCAAACCGCGGATTTGACCGGTCTCGAGGTACACCTCCTCTCTTCGGAGGGACAGATGCTAAAGACCTGCCAGACCGATGCGCAAGGTTCCTATCGCTTTGACTTTGTGCGCCAGGGAACCTATCAGGTTCGAATCCATCTTCCGGAAGATCTGCTCTTCGCTCCGGGCATGGCCTTTGGCGTGACCGAAGAGCGCGATCAGACGACGGAGCGCTTTGCGCTCGCCATGGGCGAGAGTCGCACCGGGCTCGACGCGCACGTACTGACGAGCGCCGGGCTCAGCGGAAAAATCCTCGTCGAAGGATCACAGAACGGCATGTCCGGCGCGACGGTCAGCCTGCTGGAGGGAGGAACGCTCGTGCGATCCGCCCAGACGGGGGCGGACGGACGCTACGCAATGGATCGGCTGCGCCCGGGCACGTACCGCTTGCGCGTGAGCCTCGACGCCCAAGCCCTCTTTGCGCGCGAAACTTGGCTGAATCTCGTTGCCCCCGACGCCCTGGAAGGCGAAACGCCTACCTTTACTCTTGCCAGCGCAGATGCGCTGGAGGCCAACACGATCTACGCCGTCTGGGGCGCCGCCCTGACGGGACAAATCTGGCAGGACAGCAATGCGGACGGGCGCATGGATGCCATCGAGCCCATGCTCCCGGGAACGCAGGTCGAGTTGCTCACCGAGGCGGGCGAGACGAGAAGCGTGGTGGTCGATGAGTCGGGGAAATATGCCTTCGATCGCCTGAGGGCTGGGCGCTATGCGCTGAAATTTACCTTGCCCGACGGCTATCTTCTGGCGGACGCGCTGGAGGAGGCGGGCGGATCCATTGTCCAGCCGACGGAGAACCACATCGCGCAGAGCGAACCCTTCGCGCTTTCGATGGGCGAGCGACGCGAGGGACTCAACGTGGGCGGCATCCTTCCCGGCCTGATCGGCGATACCGTGTGGCTGGATGAAAATGGCAACGGCCTGCAGGATTACCGCGAGCAGCTCCTTCCGGGCGTGGCGCTCCGACTGACCAAGGAAACCGAGGACGGGAAGCTGCTCCTGGAGCTGACCACGGAAAGCGATGCATATGGATACTATCGCTTCGACAATCTGCGCCCGGGGCGCTACCGGCTGCATTTGATCCCCAAAGAGGGCGACGTGCTCACCCAGTATGTCGGGGAGCCGCTCACCGAAATCGACAGCAACCTCGATCCGACCAGCATGAAGAGCGGCGCGCTCTTCGTGCAGTCCGGTCAGCAGCTGCGCAGCGTGGACGTCGGCTTGCTCGAACACAACCCATAAGCATGAAAGCGCCTCCCGGTGTCGGGAGGCGCTTTCAAAAGAAAAGCCCCGCCGTGGCGGGACTTTGAGCGAAAAGCGATCAGCGCGCTTGGCAGAGAATCGGCCTGCAATCGGCTGAAAAACTCAGCCGATCAGGTCGCGGAGCAGACGGGCAGGCTGCTCGAAAGCCGTCAGGTCGGCCTCTTCGATCCGACCTGCGTCGCCCAATGTGGCGCGGCTGGGATCGATCGGCAGCTGTGCGAGCAGCGGAACGCCCAGCGTCTGGGCTTGCTGCTGGGCATGGCTGGGGCCAAAGACCTCGATGCGCCGGCCACAGTCGGGGCAGAGGGCATAGGACATGTTTTCGATCAGTCCCAGCACCGGGATCTTCAGCATCGCGGCCATCTTGACCGCCTTGTGCACGATCATGCCGACCAGATCCTGCGGGGTTGTGACCACGACGATGCCATCCATGGGAATGGACTGATAGACCGTCAGCGGCACATCGCCCGTTCCCGGGGGCATGTCGATGATCAGCACGTCGAGCTCGCCCCAGGCGACGTCCTCCCAGAATTGCTTGACCGCGCCGCCCAGCACAGGACCGCGCCATACGACGGGGTCTTCGTCGTTTTCAAGCAGCAGATTGATGCTCATCATCCGGATGCCCGTGGAGGTTTGGGCGGGGTAGATGTGCTCGCCGTCTCCGAAGGCCTTCTCGTGGACGCCGAAGAGGTGCGGAACCGATGGGCCGGTGATGTCCGCATCCATGAGGCCCACCGCAAGCCCCATCCGGCGCAGGGCGACAGCCAGGCTCGCGGAGACCGTGGATTTGCCGACGCCGCCCTTGCCGCTGACGACGCCGATGACCTTTTTGATCTTCGGAGCGGGTTTTTGCGCCTGGGGCTGGGGATGATGGCTGCAGCCCTGACAGGCTTCCTTGGTGCCGCACTCGCTGGGCGCGCAACCGGTGGAGATCGTATCCGTCATACGCTGTAAACTCCTTTCAGCAGGAAAGACATTCTGTTATAATCAAGAACAGAGGGTATCATAGCACGAATCGCAATCCGAAACAAGGGGACCCAATGTGACGATCAGACGCATCGCGCCCGCGCTGGCGCTTGGAATTTGGATGTTCTTTTCCGCGGCGCTCGCCGAAGACGGCGCGACAGCGGCCTTTTTGCGCGCCATCCGAACGATGCAGGCGCAGGAAGCGCAGAGCGCTGTGCATGCCCCGCAGGATCCCGTCAATCCCGGTCAGCGGCTTTCCTTCTATTCCTTTGGGAGCGTGCTCGAGCGCATTGGGGACGAAGAACCCTGCCTTGAGATCTGCCTGACGACGCCGCAGACCGTCGATCCGCGCGATGTCTACGTCGGCATGACGCTGGAGGAGGCGGGGCTGTCCCTGAAGGAGGGGAGGGCGCCACTGACCGTCCTACAGGTTGACGAGGGCATTGTCTGGTGCTATCGCAGGCAGAACATGCTCTGCGGCATCGAATGGCTTATGCACGAGGACGGGGTGCTTACCACCCTGACCTACCTGACCCGAGGGGAACGCATCGAGACGATTCGCTTGCGCCAGACGCCGATGACAAGGGGCGTATGGCAGGCGCTTTTCACGCTCGCTCGGCGCTTGCCGCAGGAGGGAGAGGCGCCGGAGCGGGGGCTCGATCCGATCCCTGCCGGGGCGTTCACCCTGAACGATCGAGCGATCCTGGGTCAGCCCGTTGACGTATTGATCTCTGCGATTGCGGAACCGCTAGACATTCAAGGGCTTCCGGGTGGACGATGGCTGCTCTACGACGGTGCGGCGGTGCTCGTCGGGCTGGAGGAGGTCAGCGGGCGAGAGGTCATCGAGCAGATCGTGGTTACGGAGGACGGAATGCTCGGCCCGCGTGGCATTCGGGTAGGGATGAGCCTGGAAGAATTTGCGCTTTGCTTTTCGGGCAAGATGAGTCGGCGCGCCCAGCAGGTGATCGTTCGAGAGCGCAATGGGCAGGGCATGCTCTGCGTCCAGTTTCAAGAGGGCATCCTTGCCGCATGGCAAATCCAAGGAGGGAAAGATTGAGATGAAGGGTTCTCAGGAAAGGCTCTTGCTGCGAAACGCGCGGGTGCTCGCCTCGGAGTATGTGGCGCGCGCCGTGCGTCCGGGCGATCGCGTGATCGACGCGACGATGGGCAATGGCGGCGACACCGAGTTCCTCTGCCGCCTCGTGGGTGAGACGGGGAGGGTCACGGCCTTTGACGTTCAGCCCCAGGCTCTGCGCGCGACCGAGGCACGCCTTCTTGCGGCAGGCCTGCGCGATCGGGCGGAGCTTGTCCTCTGCGGGCACGAGCGCATGGGCGAGTTTGTTCGGGAGCCGGTGCAAGCCACGTTGTTTAATTTCGGATGGCTTCCCGGCGCCGATCACGCCGTGACGACCCGCGTGGGGACGTCCCTTGCGGCGCTGGAGGCCGCGCTGTCGCTCACCCTGCCCGGGGGCATCGTCTCGCTGTGCATCTATCCGGGCCATCCCGAGGGGATGCGCGAACTGGAATCCCTTGGGGCGTATTGCGCGGCGCTCCCGGTGCGACACTATACCGTCCTGCACCATCGCTTTGTGAATGCGGCGAACTCGACGCCCAACCTGATTCTCGTCCAGAAAAACCCGGCTTGACGCGCTTGGCTGAAATTGTGAATAAAACCACATTTAGCGCTTGAACCCGGCGCGCTTTTGGGGTACAATATGATCGGTAGCAATTGTAATCTTGATCGGTATGGAGGAATAGGAGAGCTAGCTATGCGAAAAGTACAGTTTACCGAGACCGTCATGCGCGACGCGAACCAGTCGCTGATGGCCACCCGTTTGCCCTATTCGGATTTTGAAGCGATTCTGCCGAAGATGGACAAGGCGGGGTATTATTCCGTCGAGTGCTGGGGCGGCGCGACGTTCGACTCCTGCCTGCGGTATCTCTCTGAAGATCCGTGGGAGCGCCTGCGCAACATCCGCAAGCAGATGCCCAACACCCGCCTGCAAATGCTCCTGCGCGGCCAGAACCTCCTGGGATACAAGCATTATCACGACGATGTGGTCGAGAAGTTCGTCGAGCTGAGCATCAAGAACGGCATCGACGTCATCCGCATCTTCGACGCCCTCAACGACTTCCGCAACCTCGAGACCTCGCTGGCCGCGGTCAAGAAGTACGCCAACGACCGCACCGTTGCCTCCGGCTGCATCAGCTACACCCAGAGCCCCGTGCACACCGTCGAAAAGTACGTCGAGATGTGCAAAGATCTGGTCCGCATGGGCTTTGATACCCTCTGCCTCAAGGACATGGCGGGCACGATGAGCCCCTATGAGGCCGAGCACCTCATCAAGGGCATCAAGGACTCCGTGGGCGATGTGCCGCTGATCCTGCACACCCACTGCACCACCGGCATGGCCTACATGACCCTGGTCAAGGCGGTCGAGTCCGGCGCGGACATCATCGACACCGCGACCAGCTGCTTCTCCAACGGAACCAGCCAGGCTGCGACCGAGACGCTCTACTACGCCCTCAAGCAGTACGGCATCGAGACCGGCCTGGACGAGAAGGTCATCAACGAGGTCAACGACTACTTCAAGCCGATCAAGCAGAAGTACATCGACGCCGGAACGATCAACGCCAAGAGCATGGCGACCGATTCCCAGGCGCTGGTTTACAAGGTGCCCGGCGGCATGCTCTCCAACATGATCGCCAACCTCAAGGACATGAACGCGATGGACAAGTTCGATGCAGCCCTGCTGGAGATCCCGCAGGTGCGCAAGGACCTGGGCTATCCGCCGCTGGTCACCCCGCTCAGCCAGATGGTCGGCAATCAGGCCGTCACCAACGTCCTGGTGGGCGAGCGCTACAAGAACATCTCCAACGAGGTCAAGAACTACTTCCGCGGCGAGTACGGCATCGCCCCCGCCCCGGTGAGCCGCGAGCTTGAGACCAAGATCCTGGGCGAGGGTGGCAAGCCCGTCGACTGCCGGATCGAGGACTGCAAGCGCACGGGTGAGGAGTTCCGCCAGGCTAAGGAGGCGCTGGGCGAGCTCGCGGAGTCCGAAGAGGACATCATGAGCTACATCTGCTTCCCCGCGCAGGCCGAGAAATTCCTGAAAGATCGCAAGGCGCAGCGCGAGAAGGTCGTCCGCTACACGATCGAAGAAGCGTAAGGAGAGCTGAACCATGAACATCACCCTCGGTTCCTCGCTGCTCTATGCGTTGCTGGGCTATGCCGTCGTCTTTATCGGGCTGGGTCTGCTGATGGCGGTCATCATCCTCGTCGGCCGCGTCATGGTGGCCAAGTGCAAAAAGGAGATGGTCATCCCTGTTCCCGCCGCCAACGCCCCGGCTAAGCCCGCACCGGCGCCGGCCAAGCTCGCGCCCGGCAGTGCAGGCGAACTCAAACTTTTCGACACCGACCCCCGCGATGCGGCCATGATCATGGCGATCGTCGCCGACAAGCTGGGCAAGCCGCTCAACGAGCTTCGTTTCAAATCGATCAAGGAGGTCAAATAAGATGAAGTATAAGGTGACCCTCAAGGGCAAGACCTACGAGGTTGAGGTGGATCAGGGCGAGGCAATGATCCTCGACGAGTACGAAGCGTATGCCCCGGCGCCTGCCGCCGCACCCGCCGCGCCTACCGCTCCGGCACCCGCCGCCGCGCCTGCTGCTGCCCCCTCCGTCGCACCCGCGCCCGTAGCGGGCGAGCAGGTTGCCTCCCCGATGCCCGGCACGATCGTGAAGGTCAACGTCAAGGCGGGCCAGGCCGTCAAGGCCGGCGAGGTGCTGGTCGTCCTCGAGGCGATGAAGATGGAAAACGAGATCATGGCCGCCCATGACGCGATGGTCGCGCAGGTGCTCGTAGATGTCGGCGTGAAGGTCGACACCGGCGCGGCGCTCGTCGTCCTGGGCTAACGGAGGGCGAGATGAGCATTCTGAACAAACTCGCCGAGCTGGTGACGGATTCCGGATTTGCCGGGTTCCTGGCCGCAGGCGGCTGGAAGAACTTCATCATGATCGCCATCGCGTGCCTGCTGCTGTATCTGGGCATCAAAAAGCAGTATGAGCCGCTGCTGATGGTCGGCATCGCGGTGGGCTGTCTTCTGGCGAACCTGAGCTACTTCGAGGGCTTGCCCGAGGTGAGCGCCGCCAATGCGCTCTATCATCCGGACCTCTGGAGCGCGTTTTTGGACCAGGCCAGCCCCTATTACCACAACTATGGCCATATCCTCGCCCATGGCGGGCTGATCGACATCCTCTACATCGGCGTCAAGGCCGGCGTCTATCCCTGCCTGATCTTCATCGGCATCGGCGCGATGACCGACTTCGGGCCGCTGATCGCCAACCCGGCGAGCCTGCTGCTGGGCGCGGCCGCGCAGTTCGGCGTGTTCTTCGCCTTCTTCGGCGCGAACCTCCTTGGTTTCAACGCTCAGGAGGCGAGCTCCATCGGCATCATCGGCGGCGCAGACGGTCCCACGGCCATCCTCGTCACCACCCGCCTTGCCCCGCACCTGCTGGGGCCCATCGCGGTCGCGGCCTACAGCTACATGGCGCTCATCCCAATGATCCAGCCCCCGCTGATGAAGGCGCTCACCACGCCTGAACAGCGCAAGGTCAAGATGGAGCAGCTCCGTCCCGTCGGAAAGACCGAGAAGATCCTCTTCCCGATTGTGGTCTCAATCTTCGTCATCCTGCTCCTGCCGTCCACCGCGCCCCTGATTGGCGCGCTGATGTTCGGCAACCTGCTCAAGGAGACGGGCCTCACCGATCGCCTCTCCGACGTCGCGCAGAACGCCCTGATGAACATCGTGACGCTCTTCCTGGGCCTCTCGGTCGGCGCGACGATGGTTGGATCGAACTTCCTGACCATCAAGACGATCTTCATCATCATCCTGGGCCTCACCGCCTTCTCCTTCAGCACGATCGGCGGCTTGCTCGGCGGGCGTCTCATGTACACCCTCACCGGCGGCAAGATCAACCCGCTGATCGGTTCGGCCGGCGTCTCCGCCGTCCCGATGGCCGCGCGCGTCTCCCAGAAGGTCGGTCAGCAGGAGAATCCCTCCAACTTCCTGCTGATGCACGCCATGGGCCCCAACGTGGCCGGCGTCATCGGATCGGCCATCGCGGCGGGCTTCCTGCTTGCGATGTTCGGTTAATCCAAAAAGCAACTCAAAAAGCTGCCATCTCGGCAGCTTTTTGATCGTTTATGGGGATTGCATCCAGAATGGGGACGGGGGTATTCCTGTCAGGGGAAGATGCCGAGCGATCCGCGCACGTTTACACAGCAAAATGATCGTTACGCCCCTCGGAGGGGGCGTTTTCGCGCGGGGCTGGAAACGGCTCATTCCTCAACGTAGATGGTTTGAGCTTCACCACAGCATGCGCCGCGCAGCTTGTTCGCGGTGCGCTCCACGGCGTCTCGGCTGTTCCCCCAGGGCAAATGGGCGTTGCGATAGTCGAAGCGCTGGGTGAAGCCGTCCAGATCCTGCTCGATGCGCGAAAGCGCGGCCTTTTGTACCTGAGCGAGGCAGTCACGAAAGCGTGAATCGCCGCTCGTCTCCCAGAGAGCAGTAAAGTGCGGGAGGCAGAAGCCCTTGCAGGCTGAGATCTTTTCCGCAAAAGCCGGATCGTGGGCGAAGAGATGCTGGATGGTCTCGATGTAGCGCGCCTCCGTCCGCTCGATCTGCTCGCAGAGCATGCATCGATCATATAGGGTTCGCAGATCCTTGGATCCCCCCTGCGGATGCCGGCATGGGAACAGGATGCGGCGGGGAGCGGGCGCGCCGTCCAGGATCTTGTCGATCTCCTCCTGTACGCGTGCCAGGTGGGTCTGAAGCATGAGCGCCATGCCCAGCCGGTTGCTCCTGGCGTACATCTGCCCGAGGTGCCGGGCGCAAAAGCCCATTTCGTTCGATCGGATTCGGCAGTCCGGCTCCATGTAGGCGGAGCGCAGCAGGCCGGTGAGCTGCTCGGCCTCGTATTTCAGCCGGAGTTGGCAGAGCGGGCATTCGCTGTCCTGCTCAAAGGCTTCGTTTACGGGGATCGCGTAGAGCGTCTCTTTCATATGGCCTCCGACAGGGCTTGCAGGATGGACGCGGCACAGCGGATGCCGTCGACCGCCGCGCTGGTGATGCCTCCGGCAAATCCCGCGCCTTCGCCGCAGGGATGCAATCCGTCACAGTCCACGCTGAGCGTCCGTTCGTCCCGCGGCATGCGCAGGGGGGAGGAGGAACGCGTTTCCGGCCCGGTGAGCAGCGCGTCGGGGCGTGCGAAGCCTCGGAGCTTGCGGTCGAGCTGCGGCAGAGCCTCCCGCATCGCCAGGACGACCGCGTCGGGCAGGAGCTTGGAAAGATCGCTCGGCACGACCCCGGGCCGGTAGCTGGGCGTGACGCGCGCAAGGCTGCTGCTTGCCCGCGCGCGCAGGAAGTCGCCAACCGTCTGGCAGGGTGCGCAGCCGGTTCCGCCGCCCATGACAAAGGCCTGCTGCTCGATGCGGCGCTGGAATTCCATGCCGGCGAGCGGATGGTCGCTGTCAAAGTCCTCAGGGCCGACGCCTACGAGCAGGGCGCTGTTGGCGTTCTCGCAGGCGCGCGCGTGCCGGCTCATGCCGTTGGTCACGACGCTGTCCGGTTCGGAGGCGGCGGCGACCACTTCACCGCCCGGGCACATGCAGAAGGTATAGACGCCCCTGCCGCTGGGAAGATGCAGGGAGAGCTTGTAGTCGGCTGGGCCGAGGCGCGGATGACCGGCTGCAGGGCCGTACTGCGCCTCGTCAATGAGGCGCTGGGGATGCTCGATGCGCGCGCCAATGGAAAAGGGCTTTGGCACGAGCGTAAATCCGGTGTCATAGAGCGACTGAAAGGTGTCCCGCGCGCTATGCCCGACCGCGAGGATCACGTGCTCCGCGGGGATCTCATCGTCATCGGTGCGCACCGCGGCGATCCGCCCGTCGCGGCGGACGAGTTCGGTCACTCGCGCGCCGAAGCGCACCTCGGCGCCTGAGGAGAGGAGGTGCTCGCGCATCGCGCGCACGACGCCCACGAGTCGATCGGTTCCGACATGGGGTTTGGCGTCCGTAAGGATTTCCGGCGGCGCGCCAAAGCGCGCGAGGGTCTGCAGGACATAGGCGGCATAGGGGTCCTTAATGCCCGTATTCAGCTTTCCATCGGAAAAAGCGCCCGCGCCGCCTTCGCCAAACTGGACGTTGGAGGCGGGGTTGAAGGCGGATTGTCCGTCGCGCCAATAGGCCTCGACGTCGCGCGTGCGGGTGTCCACATCCTGCCCCCGCTCGAGGATCAGCGGACAGAGCCCCGCTTCGGCCAGGACGAGAGATGCGAAGAGCCCCGCAGGCCCCAAGCCGATGACGACCGGACGTAGGCGGGGACGGGCGGCCTTGGGGAAGACAGGCGGCGTCCAGGGCAGGGTTGCGCCGCCCTGCGCGCTTGCCAGACGCGCGGCGATCCGCTTTTCATCCGAGGCGGAGCGCAGGGAAACGTCCAGATTGACGACAAAGTGCACTTCGCTCTTGCGCCTCGCATCCACGCTTTGGCGCGCCAAGACGCAGGAGGAGATGTTCGAGGGCGGGAGTGCGAGCAGGCGCGAGGCGCTGCGAAGCAGATCTTCCCCGGTGTAGTCCAGGGGCACCTTGATGCTGTTGAGTCGAATCATATCGGATCATTCCTCCCGGGAGAGCATCGCGCGGGCGGCCGTGAGCCCGGAGGCGATGGCAAAGTGCAGGTTGTAGCCGCCGCAAGGCCCGTCGACGTCGAGGAGTTCGCCGGCAAGATAGAGGCCGGGAAAGCGCTTGGCCGCCATCGTTTTCGGATCGACCTCCCGCAGACGGACGCCGCCGGAGGATACCTGTGCGGCGTCGTATCCCTTCGTGCCGACGACCTCCATCGCAAAGGCGTGGATCGCAGCAAAAAGACGCGCACGCTCCGCCTCAGACAGCGCGCCGCCTGTAGTCGTCATGGGGATGTGCGCGGCTTTGAGGATCTCCTGCGTGAGCAGGCGGGGGAAGACGCCCACCAAGCGCTGGGAGACGGTCTCCTCCGGCGCCTCGGAAAGCCGCGCGTCCAGCCAGGCAGCCTGAGGGCATTCGGGCAGCAGGTCGATGCGCAAGGAGACCTCCGCACGCCGGAGAAGCGCCCGGGCAGCAAGGCTGGAGAGCTGGAGGACGCAGACGCCGGAAACGCCATAGTCGGTGAAGAGCAGTTCGCCCTCCTCGCGCGCGACCTCCTGCCCGTCCAGCACAAGCGTGGGCGCGGCATGGACGCGAAGCCCCTTGAGCGAAACGCGGGGCGCGGCGCAGCGCAGCTGTACGAGTGCGGGGGCTTGCGCTGCGATGTTCAGGCCGAGGGCTTTGAGGATCTGTGCGCCCGCACCGTCCGTGCCAAACTTGGGCGCAGCGCTCCCGCCCATACAGGCGAGAACGCGCTCCCCGCAGAGCGTCCGCCCGTCTGCGAGAAAAACTTGCCAACCACCGCCCGTGCGCTCGAGGCGGACGACCTCGGCATCGGTCAGGATCTGGCTCTGGACGCGCTCCAGAGGCTTGCGAAGCGCATCCAGGACGGAGGAGGCGCTCATGGTGCGCGGGTAGAGCCGTCCCTCTTCTTCGGCGTGCAACAGGCCCAGCGAGGCCCAAAAGGCGTGTACTGTCTCCGGAGGCGTCGCCTCGTAGAGCGCCTGCACAAAGTCTGCGGCAGCGCCGTAATGAGCCGGGTTCATGTCGAGGTTGGAGTAATTGCATCGGCCGTTTCCGGTGGAAAGCAGCTTCTTACCGACGCGGTCGAGGCGCTCGATCAGAAGAAACGGGATGTCATGGCGCGCGAAAAAGGCGGCGGCGGCGAGGCCGGATGCGCCTGCGCCCAAGATGAGAGGGGGCATAGATCCTCCGTCGGGACGGTTGATGGGGTGGGAAGGGATCTGCTATAATGCAGACAAGCTGAGGGAGGGATTTCATGCTGGAGACGACGCTGTGCTACATCACCCGCGGCGACGCGGTGCTGATGCTCTATCGCAATCGAAAGCCGGGCGATGTCAATGCGGGCAAGTGGATCGGCGTCGGAGGAAAGCTCCTCCCCGGGGAGCATCCCGATCAGGGGATGCTGCGCGAGGTCTACGAGGAGACGGGCTTCCAGCTGACTCGGTGGGCATCGCGGGGCATTGTCGAGTTTCGCTCTGAAGATTGGATGGAACGGATGTATCTGTACACCGCCCAGAGCCCGGCCGGGACGCTCGCCGCGTGTGACGAGGGCGAACTGGCCTTTGTGCCGATGGATCGGGTTTCCAGCCTCCCGCTGTGGGAGGGAGACCGCGTCTTTCTTCGGCTGCTTCGGGACGGAGAACCTTTCTTTCGTCTGGAGCTCGTCTACCGGGGCGAGAAACTCATCTCGGCCGTTTTGAACGGGGAGGCTTTCCCGATTTGAAGGACGACTTCTTGCTGCCCGCCCCTTTGGGATGCCCGGCTTCCCTTTCGGCACGCCTGGCTTGACGCGCCTTTTGCTCGCGACGGATGCGCGCGTACTCTGCGGGCGTCTTTACGCCCTCCTGGGGGACCAGGCAGAGGGGGCCGGAGCCGATCAGGTCTTCGCGGTGCGCCAGATGCAGCGCTTCCCGCACGAGTGCGAAGTTTTCCGGCCTGCGGAACTGGAGCAACGCGCGCTGCATCGCCTTTTCCTTAGGGGAGCGCGGGACATAGACGGGCGTTCCGTTCCGGGGGTCGATGCCCGTATAGAACATGCAAGTGGAGAGCGTCCCGGGCGTGGGATAGAAGTCCTGTACCTGCTCGGGCTGATGGTTGATGTCCCTCAAGTATTCGGCGAGCTCGACGGCGGCAGCCAGGTCGCTGCCCGGATGGCTGGAGATCAGGTAGGGGACGAGGTACTGCTCCTTGCCGATCTGGCGGTTGATGCGCCGGTATTTCTCGCAAAAGGCGTCGTAGACATCGCGCCCGGGCTTGCCCATGGCGGCGAGCACGCGGGGCACAACGTGCTCCGGCGCGACCTTGAGCTGTCCGCTGACGTGATGCTGGCAAAGCTCGCGCAAAAAGGCGTCGCTGCGGTCGGCCATGATGTAGTCGTAGCGCAGGCCAGAGCGCACAAAGACCTTTTTGACGCCTGGGAGCGCGCGGATCTGCCGCAGAAGCTCGATGTAGTCGGTGTGGTCGACGGTCAGGTTGGGACAGGGCTTGGGAAAGAGGCACTGGCGATGGACGCAGGTGCCGTGCTTCATTTGCTTCTCGCAGGAAGCATGGCGAAAGTTTGCCGTCGGTCCCCCGACGTCGTGGATGTATCCCTTAAAGCCGGGGAGCGCGGTGAGGGACTTTGCCTCCTCGAGCACGGATTCATGGCTCCTAGAGGTGACGATGCGCCCTTGATGATAGGTGATCGCGCAGAACGAACAAGCGCCGAAACAGCCCCGGGTGTGGGCGATGGAAAATCGGACTTCCTCAATCGCCGGAACGCCTAGGCCGTCGTAATCGGGATGCCAGGTTCTCTGGAAGGGGAGCGCATAGACGCGGTCGAGCTCCTCCTGAGAGAGCGGTTTATCGGGCAGGGTCTGGACGACAAAGACGTCGCCATGCCGCTGGCAGAGGACATGACCGCGGAATGGGTCCTGTTCCTCGTGCTGGACGCGAAAGGCCTCGGCGTATTGCCGCTTGCCCTCGGCGCTTTGTTGGGCGCAAATCTCATGCGCGGGCAAAACGAGTGCGTTTCTCGGAGGATGCGGCGTTTGGTAGCAGACCCCGCGCATCTTGGCGCATTCCCAGGCGGGTGCGCCCCGGCTCATCCACTCGGCGACCTGAACGATCGTGCGTTCGCCCATGCCGAACATCAGCAGATCGGCGCCGCTCTCCTGCAGTACGGAGGGGCGCACCGCGTCGTCCCAGTAATCGTAATGCGAGAAGCGGCGGAGGGAAGCCTCGACGCCGCCGATGGCGATCGGAATGTCTCCTAAGGCCTCTCGGATCAGGCGGCAATAGACGATCAGCGCTCGGTCGGGTCGCTTGGCCTTTGCGCCCCCCGGCGTGTAGACGTCGCTGGAGCGGCGGCGCTTAGCTGCGGTGTAGTGGTTGACCATGCTGTCGATGACGCCGGAGGAGACGAGAAAGCCCACCCGCGGTCTGCCGAATCGGCAGAAATCCGCCGTGCTCTTCCATCCGGGCTGAGCGAGGATCGCCACCCGCCATCCAGCCTCTTCCAGCACCCGCGTGATGACGGCCGTGCCAAAGGACGGGTGATCGACGTAGGCGTCTCCGGAGACGTACACAAAATCGGGCGCGTCCCATCCGCGCGCGCGAAGATCCTCCGGGGTCGTCGGGGGGAAGAGGTGTCGATCCGCCATAGCCTATGCCTCCATGCTGTAATGAGCCCACTATACCATAATCGGAGTGTGATGAAAAGATGAGACTCGGGATCTCGACCGCCGCCTATTATGGACGGCTTGATACCGAGTGCGCCGCAGATCAGATCCGCGTCCTTCCGGTTCAATGTGCGGAGGTCTTCCTTCAGGCGCAGATGGAATATACGGAGCCTTTCGTGCGCGATGTGCGCGCGCGGCTGGGCGACGTGCGGTGTACCAGCGTCCACGTGATGGGCACTTTGATGGAAAACCTCTTCTTTTCCCGGTCGGCGCGTCAAATCCGGCAGGCACAGGACGAATACGAGCGGATCCTGGACGCGGGGGCAATCCTGGGGGCAAGCTGCTATGTCTATCACGGTCGAAACAGCGCGATGGTTCAGCCCCTGCCCTTCGCGCCGGAGCGCAATGCCGAGGTCGTCTCCCGCATGGACGAGATGGCCGCGAGGCGCGGGCTGCGCCTGGCCTGGGAGAACGTCTCCTGGTGCCAGCTAACCACGCCGGAGCGCGTGCGAACCATGCGCACGCTTTTGCCGGATCTGCGCTTTACGCTGGACATCAAGCAGGCGATGCGTGCGGGGGTCGATCCGGTCGATTTTCTGTCTGCGATGGGCGAGGGGCTGATGAACGTACACCTGTGCGACTGGGATGCGTCGGGGACCCCCTGTCTCCCGGGGCGGGGCGTCTTCGATTTTGGGCGCTTTTTTCGTGCGCTTCAGGGAAATGGATATGGGGGTGCGCTGATCCTCGAGCCCTATGCCAATTGGGCGCAGGAGACGGAATTGATCGAGTCGCTGCGCTTTTTAAGCCGGGCGCTTCTTGGCAACATAATGTGACAGAATGGAACAAAAAAGTCCAAAAGAGCGCAATAAACCTGTGTCGCACGCTTGCAATTTGATTGCGGACTGTTTAGAATAAAAGAGAAAATACAAAAAGTGCGCTTAGGCGACAGGATGAAGAATGGAGTGGGATGATGCCCAAGAAGATTTTGCTCGTGGATGACGAGCCGCTGATCCTCAAAGGCCTTAAATATAGCTTGGAGAAGGACGGATACCAGACCGAAAGCGCCTCCGATGGCGAAGAGGCGATCGAGCGCTTTGAATCGGGCAGCTTCGACATGATCCTGCTGGATGTGATGTTGCCCGGATTGGACGGCATCGAGGTCTGCCAGCGGATACGCGAGGTGTCCAATGTCCCGATCATCATGCTCACCGCCAAGGGGGAGGACATGGATAAGATCCTCGGCCTGGAATACGGTGCGGACGACTATATGACCAAGCCGTTCAACATCCTGGAGGTCAAGGCGCGGATCAAGTCCATCTTCCGCCGAGCACAGGCGATGCCAGAGGATCCGGAGGAGCGCCGCATCATCAAGGTGCACGATCTGGAGGTTAACTGCCAGAGCCGCATGGTTCTTCTGGGCGACCGTGCCGTGCGGCTGACGGCCAAGGAGTTCGATCTGCTCAAGCTGCTCATCACGCACCGAGGCAAGGTCTACAGCCGGGAAGAATTGCTCGAGCTCGTCTGGAAATACGACTACATGGGCGACATGCGCACGGTCGACGTGCACATCCGCCGCCTGCGCGAGAAGATCGAGCGGGACAATTCCAGTTCGGAATTCATCCTGACCAAGTGGGGAGTGGGCTATTATTTCACCGACAAGGATTAAGCTGTTCTCCTCCCTGCGCACGCGCATGACGCTGGGGCTTCTGGTCATCATCACGATGGCATTTGCACTCGCGGCCAGCTGGACGACTCATGTGGTCAGCGCGGCGCTGTTCTCCGACACCGTGCGCGCCAATCAATCGAGCGTCTCCCAGCTCGCGGTGCGCCTGGAGGAACGCGTCCATGCGGTCGGGACGGATGCACTATATCAAGAGCTCGTCGAGGCGGCCCGTCAGATGCAGGGTCGCCTTTTGGTCATCGATCGCGATGCAAAGGTCATCCTGGACACCTTCGACGCGCGTTACGGGACTCTCGCGAGCTATGCCGAGGTGCTCAGCGTCCTACGCGGCGAGACGGACACGGACTACGGCTTCCACGCTTCGCAGGGCGAGGCGGGCGCGCTCTCCGTTGGGAACGCGGGCTGGCGGGGTTATTTTACCGCCGCGCTGCTCGATCCGGACGGTGCAGTCGTCGGAGCCCTGCTCTTTGTAGTCAGCGTCCAGCCGACGGTCGATCGGCTGGTCTCTCTGCGCACGCGCATGGCGGCAATGTTCGCCCTCGCCGGGGTCCTGGTGCTGTGCCTCGCCGGGCTTCTTTCGGGCCTGCTCATGCGTCCCGTCGCCGCCCTTTCCGCGGGCATCGAGCGCATGGCCAAGGGCGACTACGGGACGCCGGTGCACGTTCGGGGACGGGGAGAATTGGCCGATCTCGCCGCATCCTTCAACGAGATGAGCGAAAAGGTGCGCAGGCTGGATGAAACGCGCAGTCAGTTCGTCTCCAACGCCTCGCACGAGCTCAAGACGCCGCTGGCGACGGTCAAGATCCTTGTGGAATCCATGCTCTATGAGGACGACATGGATGGGGAGGTGCGGCGCGAGTTTCTTGGGGACATCAACCGGGAGGTGGATCGCCTCAGCTCGGTCGTCAGCGATCTGCTGACCCTGGCGCGCATCGACAGCAACAAGCTGGTGCTTAGCCGGACGCCGATGATCTTTGCCGACGTGGTCGAGGATACGGCAAGACGCCTGCGTCCCCTTGCCGAGCGACAGGGGCTGAACATGCGCGTGCAGATGCTGGCCCCCTGCGAGATGGAGGCCGACGCAAGCAAGCTCACGCAGGTCTGCTATAACCTCATCGGCAATGCGATCAAGTATACGCCGGAGGGCGGTGAGGTGCTCGTGAAGCTCTCACGCAGCGGGCGAGACGCGGTGCTGGAGGTTTCCGACAGCGGCATTGGCATCTCTGCCGCGGATCTGCCGCATGTCTTTGAACGCTTTTACCGCGCGGATAAGGCGCGCACGCGCCTCTCTGAGACAGGTGGAACAGGACTTGGCCTTTCGATCGTTCGCCAGATCGTTCGCCTGCACGCCGGGACGGTGACCGTAAAATCCGAGTTGGGCAAGGGGTCAACTTTTACCGTTCTTTTGCCCTGTACGAGGGAGGAGGGCGCATGATGCGAAGGATTCTGCCGATGCTGGCACTCGGACTTCTGGTTTGCGCAGGGGCTCTAGCCGAGGGGGTGCCCATGGATCGTCTCGATGTGACGCTCTATTTTCGCTTTGGGCAGACGGACAGGCTTGGCGTGCAGCGCGTGAGCATCGACCTGCGCCGGGAGGAAACGGTCGCCACGTTGATTGCACAGCGTCTGATCGAAGGGCCCACAAGGGGAGATGCAAGGCTCAGCGGTCTCTTTCCGCAGGAGACACGGCTCATCTCTGCGCAGGGCGACGGACGCACCGCATTCATCACGCTCAGCCGCGCCTTTCTGGGGCGCCCCGTCGGCGCGCCGGCTGACTGGGAGACCAAGCCGACCTGGACGAGGGAAGCAGCCCTGCGCAGGCGTCTCGCTTTCCAGAGCCTGGTGCTTGCGCTTACTGAGGACGGGCGCTATCAGCGCGTGCAGCTCTACATCGCCGACAACGACGATGCGGTGCCCGAACGCATCCCGATGCGATACCTGAACCCCGATGAAACCGAGCTCGACTTGCGCTTGGCTGCCTGTGGCCGTGACGAATCGTCTTTGCTCACCCAGAGAGACGCGCTGGCCGCTGTGATGGAAGCCTGGAAGGCGCAGGACTGGGAACGCGCCTGGCCATTTCTCTCGGAGACTTCCGAGGCGGGTCTTGGCCAGAAGAGCGCATTCCAAAGGGAAATCGAGGGATTGGGCGTGCTCCTGCTGCGCTATACGCTGACGCCCGGATCGGTCTCACCGGATGGACAGCGCGCCACCCTCGTGCTGGATGCGACGATTCGCTCCGAGAAAGGCGGCGAAGCGGAGCTGATCCGCGAGTCGGTGCCGCTTTTTCGCGAGGCTGACAACTGGGTGATGGCCAAGGAGACGCTCCTTCGGCTCATGATCCGCGACTGAGAGGGAAGCATGCATAGCAAACCAATCCTCCTTCTGGCATGGACGCTCTGCGCCCTGTCTTTGCTGAGCGGATGCGGAACCATGCCCGAGGAGCGCTCCGCGGAGATCTACGATCTGACGGGGATTCGAGCGGGTAGCGCCCTCCCGGTTGCAGACGGAAGGGTTCCTACGAGGGTCACCCGGCTGATTTACCTTCCAGCGGAGGATGGGGAGGCGCTGGAGGCCTCTGCGCAGGAGCTGAGTGTGGAGGGCAAGGCGGAGGAAATGCGCGCCTTGCTAACCCTTCAGCTTGCGGGGCTACAGTCGCAGAGGCGTGGCTCCTGGCCCCGGGTCGAGGGCGGGGAGGAGGCAACGGTGCGCATCGCAGGCGCCTTTGCCATTGTCAATCTCCCGTCCGGGTATCGGATGATCGACCCGACCGCGCTCTACGGCCTGCGCCAGGCCATTGCCCAGACCTTTGGCGCGGCTGGGATCCCACACACCCTCGTGCTCATCGATGGACGAGAGGAAGGGATTGATCTCGCGGGCACCATGCCGGCCGGGGTCTTTGCGCCCATTCCCCCCAGGGCTCTCGGGGAGACGTACAACAAGCTCGAGCAAGAGCGCCAGAGCCACGAGGCGTTTATCCGCACAGCGGCGATTTTTCTGCCCTCTGCGGATGGTCGGCGCCTTTGTCCCGTCGTGCGCACGGTGACTTGCGACGACGCGAGCAGCGTCTCCTGCCTCTACGCGGTGCTGGGTGCGCTGGGGGAAGCCGGGAAGGATCCACTCCTGCACAGCGCCATTCCCGCTCCGATGGACTACATGGAAGAGATGCCCGAGATCGTTCGCAGTGAGGACGGCGGGCGGCGGCTCATCCAGCTCCATTTCACAAAGGGGCTGCAGGAAGCGCTCGAGGCTGCCAGCCTTCCGATGCGCACGTACCTGGGCATGCTCGCCGAGTCCCTGATGGGCTTTGTACCCGGGGTGGATGGTTTGGCTTGTACACTGGGCGATCTGCCTCTGGCAGTGGACGGATCCTTGATCCGAAACAAGCAGGGGGCGGCGTTCGTCTGGCGCGACTATGACGAGCTGCTCGGCGCGCCGGCCAAGGTGTATTCGACCGGGCGCGCTGGAGGGCTCTCCCCGGATTGGGCGATTCTCCCCTGGGATCAGGCGCAGGATGTCCGGTCGCTCCTCAAGGTCATGATGGAAAGGCCGCAGGGGCTTCGGGCGCTGCCGGATGGGTTGACGGACGCGGACGTGCTCGCCGTGCGCATTGAGAAGGAGAATGTCATCCTCAGCCTCTCCGAGGCCTTCTATCAGCGATTGTGCGAGATGGAGGAGGGGGCGGCACGGCGCGCGATCTACGCGATCGTCGACACCTTGGTGGAGTGCGCGGACAGAAGCGGTGTCATCTTCTTTTTCGGGGGAGAACAGAAGGATGAGATTCATGGAATCGTCATGCGGGGCAGACTGATGCGCAACCCCGGGATCATCGAGTGAGGAGGGCGGAGCGATGACCTATCGGGAATACGTCGCCTCCCTGCGCGCAGGGGCGGTGGAGGGCGTTTATGTCTTCTATGGAAAAGAAGACTACCTGCGGAAGGATGCCGTGGAACGTCTGCGCAAGAAGCTCCTGCCGCCCGGGCTCGAGGATCTCAACGCGCAGGAGATGACCAACCCTAGCGTCCAGCAGATGACCGATGCGCTCTATACGCTGCCCTTTATGGCAGAGCGCCGCATCGTGCTGGTGCGCGAGCTCGCGCTGCTGGGTGGCGAGAGCGGGAAGGGCAAGGGCGGAGAGGTGAGCCTCGATCCCCTGCTCGACCTGATCGAGCATCCCATCGACACCGCCTGCTTGGTGATCGACGCGGGAGAGGCCTTCGACAAGCGCAGAAGGCTGGGCAAAGCGCTCGCCCAGCTGCCCGGATGTGTCTGCTGCGATCCTTTGGATGAACGAGAATTGCAGGGATTTTTGGGCAAACAGGCCAAGGCTCTTGGCGCTTGCATGGAGCCTGACGCCGCAGAGCGGCTCGTCTTTCTCAGCGGGCGTGACTTGCAGTCCCTGATGGGGGAGATGGAAAAGCTCGCTGCCTACGCAGGTGCACGGAACATCACGGTTGAAGATGTGGAAGCCATCGCCACCCGAAGCGCCGAGGCACGCGTCTTTGACATGATCGATCTGCTGCTCGAGGGGCGGACGGCGCTGGCCTACGCACAGCTGGGCATACTCCTGGAGAATGGCGAGGCTCGTTTGGGAATCCTCGCGCTGATTGCTAGGCAGATTCGGCAGATGCTCTTTGTCAAGGAAATGATGGCCGAGGGGATGAATCAAAGCGCCATTGGCGCGCAGCTCGGACTCAAGCCTTTTATCGTCGGAAAGATTGCCAGCCGCGCGCGCCGCATTTCGTCGCAGACCTTGCGCGCGCAGCTCGAAGCTTGCACGGACACCGAATATCGAATCAAAAGCGGCGCGCTTCGCGAGGATGCTGCGCTCGATGGATTGATGCTCAATTTGCGCATGGGCGAGTAAGTATAAGAATAAAACGAATGGATTCTCTTTCCAGCTCTTGCATGGCATAGAGCGGCGTTGTATAATGTGCGGCGAATCCCAAGCGGGAAACAAGGACGACGGCATACCGTCGGATTAAACTAAGGGAAGTGTAATAGAGTGGGTTTCATCAAATGCCCCCGTTGTGAATTGAATTACATCCGCGAAGAGGAGCAGTTTTGTTCAGTTTGTCGGCGCGAGATGCTTGGCGAGCGTCAGGAAGATCCTTTCGAGCTCTGCTCGGTCTGCGGTGAGAATCCCGTCATGCCGGGCAAGGACGTGTGCTATACGTGTTATAAGGAGATGACGCAGCAGCACAAGGCCGACGCGGACGAGAGTGAAGGCTCCGGTCGCGAGGAGCTCGAGATCGGCATGGACGACGTGTCGGAGATGGATGAGGTCGAGCTGGACGATATGGGCGATGAGGTTCCGGAGGAAATCGGAACCCAGATCTCGCTGGAAGAAGAGCGGCGCAAGGAAGACAAGCCGCTGGAAGAAGAGCAAGAGGACGAGGGTTGATGCACCTCGAAGACGCGCCGAGGATTTGGGCCATCGCCGACCTGCATCTGCCCGGAGGAAATCGAAAGCCCATGGACGTCTTCGGCGACCATTGGGCCGATCATTTCACAAAAATCCAGCGAGATTGGCGTGAGCGGGTTGGTCCGGAGGATGTCGTGCTGATTCCGGGCGACATTTCCTGGGCCATGCAGCTGGAGGCGGCGCTGCCCGACCTTCTTGCTCTTGCGGCCTTGCCGGGGCGCATCGTCCTTCTGCGCGGGAACCACGACTATTGGTGGAACTCGCTCACTCAGTTGCGCGCCGCGCTGCCGGAGAACATGAGGGCGATCCAAAATGATGCCTGGGATGCGGGCTTCTGCGTCTTCTGCGGAACCAGGGGCTGGACGATCCCTGAGGGGGAGGAGGCAGCGGCGCAGGACGTCAAGATCTATCGGCGGGAGCTTGCGCGTCTGGAGATGTCGCTCAAGGAGGCACAGCGCATTGCCGAGGGAAGGCCGATCGTTGCGCTCATGCATTACCCGCCCGTCTTCCCGGAGAAGATGCGCGAAGGCACCGAGTTCACCCGCCTGATGAGCGCGTATGGTGTATCTCGCTGCGTCTATGGGCATCTGCATGGGCCGAGCGTGCGCAGAGGGATTCACGCGACCCTTCAGGGCGTGCGATACGATCTGACCGCCTGCGATGCCCTGGATTTCCGGTTGCTCGACGTTTCTCTTTCAAATACTAACGAAGAAACCTTCTAAATACAGAATTATTCCTGAGTCTGAGCGTCGCTCAGGCTCTTTTTTTGTTTCGCAATTGTTAACGACACCACATCAATTTGGTCAAAATCTTCATCTCAATTTGCTTGCGCAGTGGGGGTAATTGGTGTAAAATAGGGATAAAGGGTGAAAAGTGGTAGGAAAAAGGGAGGCGAGTGGTCCAATGGCATTTTCCGGGTCCTTCGACCATTCGCTCGACGGAAAGGGCAGGGCGATCATCCCGTCGTCTTTCCGCGAGGCGCTGGGGCAGGATTTTACGATCACGGTCAATCCCAACCGTACCGCGATCGCCGTATATCCCAAATCCGTTTGGGATCGGCAGCTTGAGCGCCTGAGTCACATCAACCCGATGGACAAGCAGGGAATTCAATACGAGCGCTACTTGATGAGCGTTTCTTTTTCGGAGAACAATATTGACGCACAGGGTCGCGTTCTCATCCCCGCCAAACTGCGCGCGAAGCTCGGTCTGACCCGGGATGTCGTCTTTGTGGGGCTCAACGAATACATTGAGATCTGGGATGCGGCGGTCTACGCGAAGATGGAATCCGAGACCGAGGAAGATTTCGAAGCACTGGTTGATTACGTCTACAAGAATTATCCGGTAAGCTGATCGGAGGAAAGGGGAGATCACGATGGGCTACAGCAGGGGCGAGGCGCGGGATGCGAGCCGATTTATCCGGGCGGGTTACCGTGAGGAGCCGGAGCTGAACATCGAGTGGACGCGCGCTGGGTCCCAGCGAGATCGTCTGCGCGATCTCAATCGGCCTGGGTACGAAACTCAGGAGCCGTCTCCCGATCCGATCCATTTTGCCAGCGCGGAGCGGCTGCGCACGGCCCGGTCATCCCGCAAGGCTTCCGGGCTCGACCGAATTCGCAAAGAGGCTGCGGAGGATCGCGCGGGCGCTACGGCCTGTGCCTTGTTGCTGGCGCTGGTGCTCGTCCTGAGCGGGGTATGGGCAGATCGATTGCACGAGAGTCTGGACAACCGCCGGAGCATTGCGGCTTACAACACGCGTACTGCCGCGCTTATCGAGGCCAACGAGAGTTTGCAGGCGCAGCTTCAGGCGGTTACCAGCGGAGACCGCATCCGCAATCTCGCACAAAATTCCTATGGGATGCTGCGCCGGGAACGCGCGCAGGTCCACGAGATCTACGTCCAAATGCCTTCCGGTACGCAGGCGGGTGGGGCGGATTTCGCATCAAACCATCAGATCGAGCTGCTCGATGTCCTCTTGGGCATCATGGAGCGATTCCATATCGGCGGTTGACGCTGAAGCACAGGGGACGGAGGCATCTACATGAATTTGACACAGCTGACGGTGGACGTGCCGGAATTGCTGGAACGCATCTCCTATAAGGACCTTAAAATCGAAGCCCTGGTCGCCGATTCGCGGCAGAAATGTCGCAATGGGCTCTTTTTCTGTATTCGCGGGCTTTCCATGGATGCGCACGACTTTGCCAAGCAAGCGCTGTCCAACGGATGCGTCGCGCTGGTCGTCGAAAGGGAGCTGCCGTTGCCCTGCCCGCAGATCAAAGTGCGCGATGTGCGCGCGGCGATGACCCGGATCGCGGCGGCTTTCTATGGGCATCCCGAGCGCCGGCTGAGGCTCGTGGGCATCACCGGAACCAAGGGAAAAACGACGACCACCTATCTCTTCAAGTCCATCATGGAGGCGGAGGGCGTACCCTGCGGCATCATCGGCACGACCGGATGCATCGCGGGTAGCACGAAACTGCCCAGCCATCTCACGACCCCGGATCCGATCGAGATGTTTTCCATCCTCTCCGTCATGGCCAACGCCGGCGTGGAGGTCGTGTGCATGGAGGTCTCCGCGCACGCGCTCTATCTGCATAAGCTCGATGGGATCGTCTTCGAGGCTGCGGCTTACACCAACCTCTCACAGGATCATCTCGATTTCTTCGGAACAATGGAGCGCTATTTTGAGGCAAAGAAGCGCCTGTTCCGCGACGGCATGGTGCGCAATGCGGCGTTTAATGTCGACGAGGAGACCGCGGAGTCGGCGCGCGAAGGGCTTGCCTGTCCGCAGATCACCTATGGCATCAGCAGCCCGGCTGATCTCTTCGCGCGCAACATCGACATTCGCGAGAGCGGCGTCGCCTTCACGCTCAGCCTGCGCGGCCTGCATGAGGAACGCGTCCATCTGCTGCTTACAGGCATGTTCAACGTCTACAACGCGCTGGCGGCCGCGTCCCTCGCACTGATTCTCGGCGCTTCGCTCGAGAGCATCCGCAAGGGCCTGGAGGCTGTCGTGAGCGTGCCCGGCCGCGTGGAGATGCTTCGGACCGACACGCCCTATCGCGTATTGCTCGATTACAGCCATTCGCCTGACGCGCTGGAGAACATCCTGCGCACGGTGCGCGAGTTCTGCCGCGGAAGAATCATCCTGGTGTTTGGCTGCGGCGGCGAGCGCGACAAGGCAAAGCGCCCCATCATGGGCGAGATCGCGGGCAAGATGGCCGATTACTCCATCCTGACCTCCGACAACCCCAGGCATGAAGATCCCTATGCAATCCTTGCCGCGATTGAAGAGGGCATCCGCAAGACGCAGGCTGAATATGAGGTGATCGAGAATCGCCGCGAAGCCATCCGACAGGCGATGGAGATTGCGGTGGGCGGCGACATCGTCGTGCTCGCCGGGAAGGGACACGAGACGTATCAGGACGTCGCGGGGGTCAAAAAGCCCTTCGATGAGAAGGTCGTCGTCGAGGAGCTGCTCTGTGAGATGGCCGCGGAAGACAAAAAACCGAAGAATGCGGAGGGCTGATCGATGAAATGGCTGCTCGCGGCGACCCTTGTCGCCTTTGGGCTGGGCGCCCTGCTGGGAAAATTTCTGCTCCCGCTGCTGCATAAACTGAAGTTTGGCCAGAACATCTATGAGCTCGCTCCTCAGGCGCACCAGAAAAAGCAGGGCACGCCGACGATGGGCGGCCTGATGATCGCCCTGGGCGCGCTGGTGTCCGCCCTTCTTCTGATTCGCTGGGGATCATCGGAGGCGAAGCCGCTTGTTGCCATGTTGTTGGTCGCCTTCGGGAATCTTGCGATCGGCCTCACCGACGACCTCACCAAGATCCGGAACAAGAAAAATGGGGGACTGACGCCCAAACAGAAGCTCGCCTTGCAGACGGTCATCGCACTGGCTTTTGCGGCCTGGTGCGCGCGTCAGCCAGAGATTGGAACCGCGATCCTCGTGCCCTTCCTGGGCAAGGCGCTCGATCTGGGCGCCTTCTACATCCCGATCATCGCCTTTGTGGTCGTCGGAACGACCAACAGCGCAAACCTTCTGGATGGCTTGGACGGGTTGCTCTCTTCGGTTGCCCTGGCAGACTTTGCGACCTTGGCTGTGCTCGCCTCGGCTTTGAACGGCAGCCTTGCGCTGGGCTGCGCGGCGATCGCGGGCGGATGCATGGCCCATTTGCTCTATAACGGATATCCCGCACAGGTCTTCATGGGCGATACGGGGTCTATGTTCCTGGGGGGCGCTGTTGCGGCGACGGCTGTGATTCTGCGCCAGCCGCTCCTGCTCATCCTGATCGCCTTCTGGATGATGATGTCCTCCATTTCTGACCTCATCCAATTTGCCTACTTCCGATGGACCCATGGGAAGCGCTTCTTCAAGATGGCTCCGATCCATCATCACTTTGAGCTCTGCGGCATGCCGGAGACGAAGATCGTGACGATGTACTTCCTCACGACCGTCGCCCTGTGCCTGATCGCGCTGTTGGGAGGCTTATGAGCGTAGATCTTCGCCTTGCGATGCAAGGCAAAAATGTGCTCGTCTGTGGGCTGGCGCGCAGCGGTGTATCTGCCGCAAAGATGCTCTGCCGCCTGGGCGCTCGGGTCGCGGTGCATGACCTCAAAGGGGAGGATCAGCTGGAGGCTGACCTCTCCGAATTGTATACGCTGGGTTGTGCGCTTCACTTGGGCGAAGATCCGGTGCCCCTGGTGGAGGGGCGTGACCTGATCGTCATCAGTCCGGGCATTCCCTATGCCGCGCCCTTTGTCGCCCGCGCGCTGAGCCTGCAGATTCCCGTGATCGGCGAGCTGGAACTGGGCGCCTCTGTGATGAGAGGGAAGCTGGCTGCAATCACCGGAACCAATGGAAAGACGACGACGACGACCCTCGTCGGAGAGTTCCTGCGCGCGGCAGGCAAGACGACCCATGTGGTTGGAAACATCGGCTATCCGATCACAGAGGTTGCGGCAAGCACCGCGTCCGGGGATGTGACGGTCTGCGAGGTCAGCTCCTATCAATGCGAGAGCCTCGACGCATTCCATCCACATGTGGCGGCGCTGCTAAACATCAGCGAAGACCACCTCGCCCGGCACAAGACGATGGCAGTCTATATCGCCTCGAAGATGCGCATCTTTGCCCGGCAGGATGCGCATGACGTCGCCGTATTCAACTACGACGACGCGCAGTGCAGGGCGTGCGCAGACGTTGTGGCTCAAGTTCGCTGGTTCTCCAGAAAGGAGATCGTCCCACGCGGCGCGTGCGTACAAGAGGGCTGGATCGTCCTGAGGGACGAGGTGAAGCACCGACGTGTCTGTTTGAGGGATGAGGTGCGCCTGCCGGGTGCGCATAATCTGGAGAATGTGCTCGCGGCGGTCGTCATCGCCGATGCCCTGGGCGTTTCGGAGCAAGCGATGCGCGAGGTACTCCTGCGATTTGCGGGCGTGGAGCATCGCATCGAGACGGTGCGGGAACTCGACGGGGTCACTTGGATCAACGATTCCAAGGGGACCAATGTCGACTCAACGCTCCGGGCAATCGACACGATGGACAGGCCTACGATTCTCATCCTGGGCGGCAGCGACAAGAAGGTTTCCTTCGCCGCGCTGGCAGAGCGCATCGCCAAAGCGCCTCAGATTCGCCTTTGCGTCCTTCTGGGCGAGACGGCAGCGCAAATCGAGCAGGCTCTGTTGTTCGCTGGAGTGAGAGACTTTGTTCATGCTGGATTCGACTTCGATCGCTGCTTGGCGATCTGTCGAGATGCGGCCAGGCCGGGCGAAAATGTCTTGCTGTCGCCAGCGTGTGCGAGCTTCGACATGTTCCGCGACTTTGAGGATCGTGGGCGCGTCTTCAAGCAGAAGGTCAACGCCATGCTCTAAGTCGTCTGAGGAGGAAGCTGATGAGGCGAAAAAAGAAAAAACGGATGCCCTGGCTGCTGTTGATCCTCATCCCGGCCATCTTGGCGATCGGCGTGCAGTGGCTGACCCTCCGGGGCGTCCGTGTGGTCGGCAATCGCACGCTGTCCTCCGAGGAGATCATCCGTCAGAGCGGCGTCAAGCCCGGAGACAACCTGCTGGCGCTTTCCGACGAGAAGATCCGTCGAAAGCTCTCCGACAACTACTATATTCAGTATTTGGGAAAGAGCTTTGACTACAACGGCGTGCTGACCTTGCACATCAAGGAGCGCGTGGGCATGGGCAGTGTTCGCCTGCTTGGCATTCGCTATGCGCTCGACGAGGATGGCGTCGTATTGAGGATCTTAGAGAGCGGGGAAGAGGAGAGCGGCCCGGAGATCTTGGGGCTCACGCTGCGCAATGGGGTCTGGCCTTCTGTCGGGCAGCCGTTGCCGGTTCAGGATGCCGGCCAGCTCGAGCGGATGCAGCGCGTCCTGCGCGCACTCTATGAAGTCAACCTCCTGGCGCGTGTGGACCGCGTGAACCTGGAGATCTACGACAACCTCATCGTGACCACGAGAGAGGACACGGGCATCATCCTCGGGGACGATGCGCAATTGACGCTGAAACTGGCCATCGCCAGGGAGGTGCTCTCCATTCGCAGGGAGGATGCGGAGAGCCTCAAGGGGGCGTGGATCGACGTCTCCTCCGGCGTTGAGGCGCATTTTATCCCAAAGACCTTGCCCACGCCGACTCCGATGCCCACGCCCACGCCAACCCTTGGGCCAAGCCTGTCGCCGACAGCCTTGTCCTGAACGCACAAGGGTAAAAAATCGACGAATGATCTTGCGTGACGGGGGCAAATGGGGTAATATTGTAGTGTTATGATGGTTTTGCCTGCTTGCGTATCATGAAGGACAGGAGCATGAGTGGCTATGGGGAAGAAAGCGATATCCATTTTGGACTTTGGTACGTCCAAGATTCTCGCCCTGCAGGCGGAGGAGATTTCCGGACAGAAATTGACGATCACCTCTGTGGGGATGGCGCGCTACGACGGCTTCATGAACGGCGGCTGGAATGATCCTGACAAGGTGAGCGATGCGATGGCCGTCGCGATCGAGGCGATGGAAAAGAAGACGGGGCAGCAAGTTCGGCATGTCTACATCGGGGTGCCGGGCGAGTTCGTTCGCATCTACCAAATCGAGACGAGCGTCGCGCTGCAGGGCGCTGACCCGAAGGTGACGGCAGAGGATGTCGAAAAGCTCCAGCGCCAGGCGACCGAGATGCTTGACAAGCCCTCAGGGGCGATTATCCATCGCTCTCCAGCATGGTTCCGCATCGACGAGGGTGCAAAGACCCTGGAGCCGATTGATCAAAAGGGATCGAGCTTCGAGGGGATGATCAGCTTTGTAGTGGCTGATCAGTTTTTCATCAACGATGTAACCGAAAAGCTCCGACAGATTCACGTGAGCGTAGATGGTTTCTTCTCCTCCTCGGTCGGCGAGGCCTTGCAGCTGATCCCGTTCGAGGAGCGTGATCGCACCGCGGTGCTCATCGACGTGGGCTACCTCTCCACGGAGGTCATGGCGGTCGAGGGCGACGCGGTGATCTGGCAGAAGATCGTCCCCTTTGGCGGCGCGCACATCACGCTTGATCTGGTCTACGGCTTCCAAAAGAGCTTCGAGCTGTGTGAGAAGGTTAAGCGCGCCTACAGCTTCACAGATACCGCCAGCCGCGGCATCGAGGTGGAGACGGACGAGGGCAAAATCGAACAGTTTGAAGGGGCACAGGTCGACCTGATCGTCAAGGCGCGCGTGGACGAGATCCTGGAGATGGTCGAGGACGCGATCGCCAAGAGCGGGATGCGCATCGACCGGGAGACGGTCTACTACATGACGGGTGGCGGCATCATGGCGATGAAGGATGCGCGCTACTATGTCACCGAGAAGCTCGGGCATAACGTGCGGGAGGGCAAAGCGCGCATCGATAAGCTCAGGCCCACGCAGATCTTCACCAGCGCAAGCGGCTTGCTCGAACTGGTCTTCAACGCGCTGGACGCGGATGTGCAGGACGAGGGGTTCTTCTCCAAGCTCCGCCGCGTTTTTCTTCGCTGAGCAATGCAGGAACGACAGGATAGGAGGAAACTCGTGTTTGAAATCGAATTGGAAGAGCATCCGGCGGCTTCCATAAAAGTAGTTGGTTGCGGCGGCGGTGGTGGCAATGCGCTCAACCGCATGATCGACTATGGGATGACCGGCGTCGACTATATCGCGATCAATACGGACGTTCAGGCGCTTCGCACCTGCAAGGCGCCGACGCTGATTCAGATCGGCGAGAAGCTCACCAAGGGCCTGGGCGCCGGTGCGACGCCCGACATCGGCAAGAAGGCCGCTGAAGAGAGCCGCGAGGAAATCGCGGGCGCGCTCAAGGGCGCAGACATGGTCTTTGTGACCGCGGGCATGGGCGGCGGCACGGGCACGGGCGCAGCGCCCGTCGTTGCGGAGATCGCACACGACATGGGCATCCTGACCATCGCGGTCGTCACCAAGCCCTTTGCCTTTGAGGGCAAGACCCGCATGCGCAAGGCCGAAAATGGCATCGACGAGCTCAAGCAGCGCGTCGACACCCTTGTGGTCATCCCCAACGAAAAGCTCATGCAGGTCTGCCCGAAGGGCACCTCCTTTAAGGCGGCGTTCATGTTTGCCGACGACGTGCTGCGCCAGGGCATTCAGGGTATCTCCGATCTGATCTCCCAGACCGGCATCATCAACCTCGACTTTGCCGACGTGAAGGCGGTTATGGAGTCGGGCGGCATGGCGCATCTGGGCATCGGCGTGGGCAAGGGCGAAAAGGCGATGAGCGATGCGGCGCAAAACGCGATCGCCTCTCCGATGCTCGACACGACGATCGATGGTGCGCGTGCCGTGCTGATCAACGTGACCTGCAGCTCCGAGTGCAGCATCGTCGAGATCAACGATGCGGTCGAGATGATCACCGCCGCGGCCGACAGCGAGGCGAACATCATCTTCGGAACCAGCCTGGACGACACGCTTGAGGACGAGGTGCACATCACCGTCATCGCGACCGGCTTTGAGAAGGAGCCCTTCCCGCCGCGCACCAGCACGATGGGGCGCTCGGCGACGCTCCCCTCCCAGGCGCCCTATGTCCCGCAGAGCTTCAATGCTTCCTCCTACGGGCAGGGAACCCAGCAGAACTCGGGGAGCTTTGGTCGCTTCGAGGGGGGCTACGGCGGATACGGCTACAAGCCGGGCGCCGCGGAGCCCGAAGTGCCTTCCTTTGTCAATGAGGGCGGCGTGCAGCCTGGGCGCACTTCTCCCTTTGAGGAGGTTGCGCAGCAGCCCGTCGAAAAGCAAGAGGAAGTCCGTAGCCAGCAGAGCTATATGGACGGCGTCCCTGCGTACATCCGAAGGAAATAACTCAAAAGGGATGCGGCGAAAGCGGCATCCCTTTTGCTCATGGGAGGGGCTTATGAAGGCAAACCAACGGCTGCGGGGGCTCATGCAGGAGCGGGGATGGACGCCCTATCGCATGGCAAAGGAGTCCGGTATCCCTGTCTCAACGGTTCGCGACCTTCTCAAGCGGGATGCCGAACCGTCTCTTCGGACTTTGGAAGCGCTGTGCAGTGGCCTCAAGATCTCCTTGGCTCAGTTTTTTGAGCCCGACAGCACGCTGGGGCTTGCGGAAGAGGAACGCACGCTCTTGTTCCGCTGGAGCGCGCTCACCGAGGAGAACAGGCGCTTGGCGATGTCTCTGATCGAGGCGTTGATGCGTCGGCCATAAAAAAAACAGCCCCGAGGGCTGTTTGGGTTCAGAGGAACTTGAAAGACTGGCGCGCTTTTCGGAAGGCGTATTCGTAGTATGAATACCAAGCTCGCGGCGCAGTGAGGCGGATCTGGTAGAGGGCGTTGCCCTGGGCGACGATCGTGATGCGTCCATTCATCTCGTAGGTCTTCGTGCCGTCGTCGTATGTCGCCTTGTAGTAGCAGTAGGCGCCGTTGGCCTTTCCGATGGTGGCCGAGGCGATGTTGCCCGGCGTGAAGACCGTAAAGCTCTCGCCCATGGTCTCCAGCGCACCCTCCAAATAATCGCGGGCATCGGCTGCTGTCTGAGCGAGGCCTCGGTTGACCTTTTCGACAGTCAGACGGGTCTGATACCCCCCGATGTCCATCATCTCGGACTTGGGCTCGACGAACTGGACCGTCGTCTCCTGGTTGGTGTTCGGATTGAGCAGCCAGGTGTAGGGGACGAAGAAGGAAATGCCCATCTGCGCGTTTTCATAGGGCGTATAGATGTAGTTGGGCGTCGGCGCGGGCGTCGGGGTCGGCTTGTCGATCGGGTCGACGGCAACGGGCGTCGCGGCAGCATTGCTCACGCTCAGTTGGCTAAAATCGGCCTCAAAGTCGTCCACCATCGGGTTGACGGCCGGGGAAGGCGCAAAGACGGTCGCTTCCGTGTCTGAGGGAAGCGCCTCGCTCATTGCGAGCGGCGCGATGAGCAACAGAGCCACAAAGAGAAGCGTTTTTTTCATGGGAGTCCTCCGATTTGGCGGCGATCGAGCGCTAAATATCTCGATTTTTACCCCTGAAGTATAGCAGTCCCTCGCAAAAAAGTCAATTGAAAGCAGGCGAAAGCATGGTCATCGCACATCAGGACATCGGGGCGATCCTCTTCGATTTGGATGGCACCCTTGCGGATACGGAGGGCCTCTATCGGCGCTTCTGGGTGGTTGCGGCTCGGGAAATGGGCTATCCCATGGAGGATCGACATGCGCTGATGCTGCGCTCGATGTCTCCTGGGGCGGCGGAGCCTCTCCTGCGCCGTGAGGTGGATCCGAATTTTGACTATTTCGCAGTGCGCGCTCTGCGAAGAAGACGCATGGAGGCGTGGATGGCGCAGCATCCGATCAGCGCAATGCCCGGCGCAAGGCAGGTGCTGGAGCGTGCGAGGCAAAAGGGGATGCTGATCGGTCTTGTGACGGCGACGCCCCGGGAACGGGCGACCCGCGAATTGACCGCCATTGGCCTCGAGATCTCATGCTTTGATGCACTGGCCTGCGGGGATATGGTTCAATGCGGGAAACCTGCGCCGGACATCTACCGGCTCGCGCTCTCACAATTGGGGATGGAAGCGAAGCATGCGGTGGCCATCGAGGATTCCCCGGCCGGCATCCGTTCGGCGCGCGCTGCAGGGCTGTGGACGGTCATGATCCCCGATCAGCAGGAGCCGGACGAGACGGTGCGCGCTTTGTGCGACTTTGTGCTCCCGGATCTCCTGGCGCTTGAACGAATGCTCTAACGGCGGCGTGAAAGCCATCAGGGCATCATGCCTGAATCGAACGGGTGCCGGCACAGCCAAATCGCCGCGGAGCGCGGTCTATAGAAAAAAGCCTGGGCACTTTCAATGCCCAGGCTTTTATGTTGGTCGGAGTGGCGAGATTCGAACTCGCGGCCTCTTGAACCCCATTCAAGCACGCTACCAAACTGCGCTACACCCCGAAACGATTAGTAGTATACCCCAGGATAACGATTTCGTCAAGCAAAAGATGCACTTGTCTCAAAATTTCTCGTTTTCCCCATGATCGAGGCTCTTCAACCGCCTAAAGCCTTGCGTGCGCTCTTTGATGTGAGAAGCCGAATGTGCATCAAAGAACAACGGTATCCATACTGGATTTGGATGGGGGCGTTCTGAATGTACCCTTCGGCGATCCAATTGCAACTTAAATTATGCAAACCCTGAGAATTGAAAAGTTTCAAATTGACTATTGCATTTTGGCTCGACTTACGATATATTGAAATCTTTCAAAGAAGGAGGAAAGTTTTATGCTCAACAAAAAATGTCTCTCGATTCTGATCGCCCTGGTGCTGGCCGTCTCCTGCCTGGGTGCCCTGGCCGAAGCCGCGCTGGTGGAACAGACGGCGGAAGTCGTCGCTGTGCTCGACTCCCTGGAGAAGATCGACAAATACGGAGACCCCAAGCTGTCCATCACCTCGGGCGAGTTTGCCGCTGCCGGATTCCAATATGAGGACCTGGTCACCGTCCGCTTTGCGGGGCAGGAGATCGTCGTTCCGGTCGTCCCGGAGTACCGCTACGTGGCTGCCCAGCACGCCGGTTTGGTGATGTGGAAGGACGCCGAAAAGCCCGTCGAGCTGGAGATCTTCAATGGGTCCTTTGCCGGCTTCTACGGCCTTGCCACCAAGACCACCAACGAGGACAAGACCTTTTTCTGGACCGCTAACGAGGGCATCGAGCTGCCGCTTGAGTTTTCGATCTCCCTCTACGAGGAAGGCGGCTATCACGAGCAGTATCTGATCTACGACCTCGGGCGTACCGACGAAAAGAGCGACTATCCCAGCCTCACGGACGAGCAGTTCGCCAACTTCCGCGCCGTCACCACCACGGGCATGGGCGAAAACAAGCTCTTCCGCGCATCCAGCCCGGTGAACCCGTCGATCGGCCGCAACGCCTATGCGGATGACGCCGCTCGGGCGCACCAGATCAAAACGGTCGTGAATCTGGCCGATGATCAGGCATCTGCCGAAAAGTATGAGAACTTTGCCAATACCTATTATTCCACCCTGCGCGTCATTTATCTGAACCTTGGCGTGGATTTTGCCAAAACCAACGTTGCCGGCCTGGCCGATGGTCTGCGCGGAATCGGTGTGGGTGAGGCGCCCTTCCTGATCCATTGCAACGAGGGGCAGGATCGAGCCGGCTTCACCGCTTTCCTCCTGGAGAGCCTGATGGGCGCCTCCTACGAGGAACTTAAGGCGGATTACATGACCACGTATTTCAACTACTACGGCGTGATGACGGACAGCGAACAGTACAACGCCATCTGGAACAATGTCTCCAAGAGCCTCGCCGGCTATCTGGGCATCGAGCAGCTGGAGGGGGCCGATCTGGTCGCTGCCGCCGAGGCCTATGTGTTGGGCACCGGCCTTACCCAGAGCGAGCTGGAAGCGTTGAAGGCTGCCCTGCGCTGATTCATTGGGTTCTGGAGGAGGTCGATCGGTCGGCCTCCTCTTTTCTCGCGCTCCCGTCAGCACGCCGATGGGTTGATTTTCAGGACGTCCTACCGTATAATAACCGCGGATTGATCTGCGGAGGACTTGAATGAAAAAGCGGATTTTGACCCTTTGGGTCCTGATTTTGTGGGCTGTCTTCGCCTTTGGTGCGCTGGCTGATCAGCGAGGAGAGGCCGTTCTCTCGGTGGCGGTGGGCGAGCTTGGGTATCGTGCCACGCCGGGAGGATACACCAAATACGGCGAATGGGGCGGAAAGGCCTATGGTGAATACTGCTCGGAGTTTGTCTCCTGGTGCGTGAACCGCGCCGACGAGCTCTATGGGATGAACCTGTTGGGCAACGAATACCCCAAGCAGACCGATTGCGCCGACGGTGCGGCGTGGTACAAGAGCCGTGGGCGATACATCACCGTGGGTGGCGGGCTGCGCGGCGAGGACGGCCAGGTCTGGCTCTCCGATGGCATACTGGTTCGGGATCGCCCCTATGTACCGTCTCCGGGCGATCTCATCTACTTCGAGTGGTATGCCTACAATCGCTTAGACCATGTCGGCATCGTCGAGGCGGTCAGCAAAGGCACCGATGGAACCCTCTGGGTTCACACCGTCGAGGGCAACAACCACATGCGCAGTGAAAAGCCGACCGGCGTTGAGCGCTACACCTACCGCATCGACGATCCGTCCATTCGCGGCTACGGCGTGCTGGAGGAAAACTTGGTGGGCCATGTGCTCTCCAAGGGCTCTGCGGGTGAGGAGGTCACCGCCCTGCAGCAAAACCTTCGACTTTTGGGCTGGTATCAAACCGAACCCGGCGGAAAATACGGCAAGGCGACGGAAGACGCGGTGCGTGCCTACCAAAAGGCCAGCGGCTTGGAGGTCAGCGGCGTAGCTGACCTGGGTACCCAGCAACACCTCATCGCGGAGATTGAGCAGGCACGCATTGTCGCAGCCGAGGAGGCCAAAGCGCGCGCGCAGAGCGAAAAAGAGAAGATGATCGCCTCCGCCAAGGAGGCGCTTTCCACATCCTGGTTTGGGGCGTTTGACCCATACGACGAGGCGGCTGTCTGGTCACGGCTCATGCAGCCCATCACCGTGCTGGATGTCGGGCAGAACGAAAAGGTCTATCTCTCCGATGCGCCCAATGGCAAGCGCAAGACCCACGCGCCTTTCCGGGGTTATTTTTACGGCGAATCGGTTGCCGTCCGGGTCCTGGAAGAGCGGGACGATTGGACGCGCATCCAGGCCTACAACGACTGTGACGAGCTCGAGGACGGCTGGGTGCGCTCCAAACGCATTCGCACAGCAACCCCCAGGCAGGATTACGGCATTGTGGTCGACAAGCAGGCGCAGCGGCTCTATCTCTACAAGGAGGGCAAGCTGCTGACGGAGCTTCTCGTCTCCACAGGCGCTACCGGGGGAAGCAACAAGGAATTCAACGAGACCGCCTCGGGCGAGTTTTTGCTCGTCAGCCCGACGGGCGGATTTTGGTCGGGGAACCTCTACTGCGACTATGCGATACGATTCAACGGAGGCGATCTGATGCATCAGGTCCCTTCCATCGTCAGCGCGGATGGCCGTCACGACTATTCGACCTGCGAGAGCGCGCTGGGAAGCCGAGCGAGCCATGGCTGCATCCGCGTCCAGCGCAAGGAAAACGAGGAGGGGTACAACCACCTGTGGCTCTGGAACAACCTCCGCAGCTTGTACGGCGTCAAGCTCATCGTGTGGGACGACGACGGAAGGACGCTGCCCGTCACGGCCGATGACAGCCCGGTTTACTACAATCCGGACGGTGGCAGCAGATACCACGCGGATCCGATGTGCCCGAGCGTGCGCAGCGCCTATCTGCCGCTCACACATCTGACCTATGCCCAACTCGAGCAGTATCCCTATAACAAGCTTCACGCGTGCGGGGTATGCGGCGCTCCGCGACGCCCGGAAATCGTCCGTGCGTGGAATGAGGCGGTTGCACAGGCGCAGGCCGAGCTGTCGGCCGAGGCGGCCCGCTGAGCCTTTGGCATAGGGCGATGTCTCCCTTTCATCATGAGGACACATCGGACGAAAAAACAAAACCTCTGGTTTCCCAAAGGGTTGCCAGAGGTTTACTCTATTGTGCGGCGCAGTATACGCCGAGGATCCTGCAGCTCACAGCGTCTTCGCGGAGCGCGCGCAGGAGCACGGCGAGGTTTTCTTCCTGGATGTTGCCCGTCAGGTCTGCATAGAAGCAGTATTCCCAGTCGCTGCCGGGCAGAGGACGGGACTCGATGTGTGTGAGGTTCATGCCCAGGGCGACAAAGGCAGAGAGGGCGCGCTGAAGCGTGCCGCGTTCGTGACGCAGGGTGAAGGTCAGGGTGGCCTTGTCGGGCTGCCCGATCGGGCGCGGGCTCGCGCTCACCACGACAAAGCGCGTGCGGTTCGAGGCGCGGCTGTGGATGTCTGGAACGAGCACCTCGAGCCCGTAGTGCGCCGCAGCCAGGCGGGAGGCGATGGCCGCGCAGGAGGGGTCGTGCGACGCGGCGACGCGGCGTGCGGCGATCGCGGTGTTGAAGTGTGGGGTCAAGGTCCAATCGGAATGCTGCCCGAGGAAGTCCCGGCATTGCGCAAAGCCCTGCTCGTGGCTGTAGACGGTGCGGATGCCCTCGATCGTCGCGCCCGGAAGGCCGAGCAGGCAATGCTCCACGCGCACGAGCTGCTCGCCGACGATATGGCAGGCGTATTGCCCGAGCAGATCGTAGACGTCGCTGATCGACCCGGAGGAGGTGTTCTCAACGGGAACGACCCCATAGCGTGCCCGGTCCTCGGCGACGGCTGCAAAGACCTCGTCAAATGTCCGGAAATTCAGCCGCGTACAGCCTTCCCCAAAAAAGCCAACGGCCGCGCTTTCGCTGAAAGCCCCCGGCGCGCCGCTATAGGCGATTGCCTGCCCGACGAGCCCCTGGTCGAGATAGCGAAACTGCTCCTCGCGCGAGAGCTGCATGATCTCTCGAAAGAGGGCCTCCACGCTCTTGGAAAGGTGCGGATCGGCAGCCAAGGCGCTGCGGCTGCGCAAAACTTCCTCCTCGCGCTCGGGGTTCAGGACGGGGAGGTTCTGGCGCTGTTTGATGCGCGCGACGGTGCGGCTTGCCTCCATGCGGGAGAGAAAAAGACGGACGAGCTCAGCGTCGATGCGGTCGATTTGGGCGCGTGTCTGCTCCAGAGAGGGCTCGTTTGAACAGGTCTTTGGCATATGTGCTCCTTTCAACGGGCACGGGGGGTGCGCGCATCGAGCCAAAGGTCGGCCAGCGCGAGCGCCAGGGCTGCTTCGACGACGGGCACGGCGCGGGGGACGATGCACGGATCGTGTCGGCCGACAATGGAAAGCTCGGCATCCTGGAGGGCGCTGACGTCTACGGTGTTCTGGCGCAGGGCGATGGAGGGCGTGGGCTTGATGGCGACCCTTGCGAGGATCGGCATGCCGTTGGTGATCCCACCGGTCACGCCGCCGTTGTGGTTGCTCTCACAGACGACCCGTCCATTCTGCATGCGCATCGCGTCGTTGGCCTCGGATCCCCGGAGGCTGGCGATGGCCATGCCGTCGCCAAAGCTCACGGCTTTGACCGCGGGGATCGAAAAGGCCAAGTGGGCAAAGGCGCTCTCAACCGAGTCGAAGAAGGGCGAGCCGATGCCTGCCGGAACATGAATGGCGGCACATTCGATGATTCCGCCTACGCTGTCGCCCGCTTGCTTGGCTGTGGCGATGGCCGCACGCATTGGGCCTTCGGCACAGGGATCGAGCAGGGGGAGGCGCATCTCCCCCAGGGCGCGGAGTCGGTCGGAGGTCAGCGAATCCGCGTCAAAGCTCCGATCGGAGACGTCAGAGATCATTTGGATATGCGCCCCGATCTCAATTCCCTCCGCAGCAAGCAGCTGGCGCGCAAGGGCCCCGGCAAAGACGAGGGGAGCGGTCAGCCTTCCGGAAAAATGGCCCCCGCCGCGCGGATCTGCGAAGCCGCCGTAGCGGACACTTCCGGCATAATCGGCGTGACCGGGCCGCGCCAGGTGCTCCAGTGTGCGGTAGTCCTGACTGCGGGTGTTTGTGTTTTCGATGATGGAGGCCAGCGCTGTGCCTGTCGTGCGCCCACGGTAGAGGCCGGATAGGATGCGCGGCTCATCGGGCTCGCGGCGCGCCGTGGCGGTGGAATCCATCCCTGGCGCACGCCGGAGCATCTGCCGGCGCACCGCGTCCAGGTCCAGAGGCAGCCCGGCAGGGAGCCCGTCCACGACGACGCCGATCGCCGGACCGTGGGATTCACCGAAGAGGGTGAGGCGTAGGTGCTTTCCAAAGCTGTCGCTCATCGGGCGTCTCCTCCTAACGCGTGAAACTCCTCCCAGAAACGGGGAGCGGATTTGGCAGTGCACTGCGCGTCGCTCAGCTCGACAGGGCCATCGGCGCGCAGAGCGGCGATGGCCATCGCCATCACAATCCGGTGATCTGAAAAACAGGAGACGCGCCCTGCATGGATCGCGCCCCCGCGGATGCACAGGCCGTCGTCCGTCGCCCGACAGTCCACGCCAACCTGCCCCAGCGCGGTTTCCATCGCCGCAAGCCGATCGCTCTCCTTGAGCCGCAGACGCGCTGCGCCGGTGATCCGGCTTTCACCCTCGGCGCAGGCCATCGCGACGGCCAGGATGGGCACGAGGTCTGGGCATTGGGCGCAGTCAGCTTCGATGGCGCAAAGCGCGGAGGGATGAGCGGTGACCGATTCGCCGCTGACCTCAATCCGGACGCCCATAGAAGCAAGCAACGACAGGATGGAACGGTCGGCCTGAAGACTCTCCGTCGACAGACCGCGGATGCAAACCGGTCCTTTGCGGGACAGCGCACCGGCGACCAGATAGAAAGCGGCGTGGCTCCAGTCTCCCTCGACGTGCACCTCTCCGGGCGAACGGTATGTCTGCGCGCCGGGGATGATCAGCGTATCCCCTTCCCAATGTGATGTAACGCCGAAAGCGCGCTGCATTTCCCGGGTCAATTCCGCGTAGGCGAGTGACTGGAGGGGAGAGGCGAGGTGAATGCGGCTATCTTCGGGAAGGCGGGGAAGCGCGAGGAGCAAGCCGGTCACGTATTGGCTGCTGACATCGCCGGGCATCTCAAAGTCGCCTGCGTGCAACTGCCCTTCGACGGTGAGGCTTGAGTCCCCTTCGATCCAAGTGCATCCCTGGGCACGGAACAGCTGCTTATAGAAGGCGAGGGGGCGCTGAAAGAGGCGTCCCTTTCCGGTGAATCGGACGGGGCCACGCCCATCGAGCGCAAGTGGAAGAAAGAATCGAAGCGTCGATCCGGATTCCCCACAGTCGAGCTGGCGCTGGGCGGTCTGTGGGGGCTTTGCAAGCGGCACAACGCGCAAGCGGGCGTCCTCGCCTGCCCTGGAGTGGATGGAAAAGCGGTCGAAGCCCCAAAGCGTCCTTGCGCAGGAGAGGGTCGCGGCGATGTCCTGCGAGCTTTGGATCGGTGAGATGTCGGAGGCCTCCGGAGAGAGGGCGCTCAGCAGTATCGCACGATGCGCCGCGCTCTTGCTGGGGATGATCCGGATCTCGCCCGAGAGATCTCCGGGGAAACAGCAGAGATTCATACGTACCTCACAGCAGTGTGCGCAGGGTGGAGAGGGAGACATGTTCGCTGGTGCACGCGCCGATCCGGGGGAGAAGGACGAGGTTGACCGCGTCGCCCTCACTCTTTTTGTCCATCGACATCGCGTGAAGCAAGTCGTCCTTCGAGAGCCCGGATGGGGTCCGAGTCGGAAGGTCATAGGCCTCCAGAAGCTGACGGATGCGCGCCTGGGTGCCGATCGGCGTGCATCCCAGCTGCTCCCCCCAACCGGCAGTGGCGACCAACCCCATGCAGACGGCCTCGCCGTGGAGCACGACCCCATAGCCTGAGAGCGTCTCGACTGCATGCGCAAGCGTGTGTCCGTAGTTGAGATGGCAGCGCACGCCGTGATCCAAAGGGTCTTGTTCGACATAGCGCGCCTTGATCTGGCAACAGCGGGCGACAATCTCGGGCAGGTGGGAGGTCAGCGCCTCGCGGCTGCCCCAGGCTTCCAGCTGTTCGAAGAACGCCTGGTCGGCGATGCATCCGTATTTGATCACCTCGCCCAGCCCTGCGCCAAATTGCCGTGCATCGAGGGTCCGGAGGGTGCTCGTGTCGATCAGCACCCGATCGGGTTGATAGAAGGTACCCAGCAGATTTTTTCCTCGGGGATGGTTGACGGCGACCTTTCCGCCGACCGAGGAATCGACTTGCGCGAGCAGCGTGGTGGGCACTTGGATGAAGCGCACGCCCCGCATGAAGGTCGCTGCGGCATAGCCCGCCAGATCGCCGACGACCCCGCCGCCCAGCGCGATGACCGCATCCTTGCGCGTGATGCGCTGTTCCACAAGGTGCTCGTAGAGCACGGAAAGCATCTGAGGGCTCTTGGACGGCTCTCCGGCCGGCACGACGGCGCGAGAGACCGCGCAGCCTGCGGCGGAAAGCGCGTCTTCCAGAGCGCACGCATAGAGGGGTGCGACATGGGTGTCCGTCACCAGCAGCGCCCGCCGCCCGGCGAGGCTTGAGAGATGTCCCTCGCAGGCATGAAGCAAATCCGGTGCGATGACGATGGGGTAGCGCGAAGCCTCAGCGGGCGCGTAAACATCAACGATCGGCATCTTGCACCTCACAGAAAGAGGGGGGCGCGGCTTTGCGAGAGGCCGCGCAGGGCGTTGAAGCGTTTCTTGCGTTCGCTGGAGTCGGTGAGCCGCGCCAAGAGCGCTTCCCGATCGCCTCCGCGCAAAAGATCACGGTACTCGGCGAGTTTTTCGATCAGCTCGTCGGTTGTCTGCGCGAGCGTCTCTCGGTTGGCCCAGAAGAGCTCGCACCACAGCGCAGGATCGAGCGCAGCCACGCGCGTTGCTCCGCGGAAGGAGCCGCCCTCAAAGCCGTAGCTCTCGTAGAGCAGGCGCTGATCGGTGAGCGCGAGGGCTAGGACGTGCATGAGCTGGCTCGTGTAGGCGATGCGCTCGTCGTGGGAAATGGGATCGGAGAGGATGACGTCGGAGCAACCCATATGCAGCGCGATCCTCGTCATCTCCCGCACGCATGCTTCCGGAACGCGCTCATCGGGCGTCAGGATGTAGTGCGCGCCCTTGAACAGATCCCGCGAGGCATTGTCAAAGCCGCCGCGCTCGAGGCCGGCCATGGGATGACCGCCCAGATAATGAAACTGCCGATCGGGCAGGCGGCTGACCGTGTCGTTCAGCGGCTTTTTGACGCCGCATACGTCGGTGAGCAGCGCGCCGGGCCGCAAACGCGACGCGTGCCGGTCTACAAACTCGACGCACGCCTCCGGCGGGAGGCAGAGAACGACGAGGTCCTGCTCCTCTAGAGGTGCGTCCTCAGGCGTGGGCCATGCGGCTTCGACCGCCCCAGTACGAAGCGCTTCGGCGCGGGTGGCTGGATTGCGGGTGATCCCATAGCGCTTGGCGGGGTATCCTTCCAGGGCATAGGCCATGCTCCCGCCGATGAGACCAAGTCCGACAAAGAGGATCTTTTTCATAGCGTTCGCTCCAAAATCGGCGCCATAGCGGCGACTTTGTTCATCAGATGGGAGAATTCTGCGGGACTCAGGCTCTGCGCGCCGTCGCTCAGGGCGTGCGCGGGGTCATTGTGAACCTCGACCAACAGGCCGTCCGCGCCGGCGGCAAGGGCGGCGAGCGACATCCGCTCGACCATCCAGTTTAGGCCGGTGCCGTGGGAGGGATCGACGAGGATCGGGAGATGGCTCAGGCGTTTGACTGCCTGCACGGCGGAGAGGTCCAGCGTATTGCGGGTGTAGCTTTCGAAGGTGCGGATTCCGCGCTCGCAGAGGATGACGTTGGGATTGCCGGCCGCCATGATGTATTCCGCGCTGTTGAGCCAGTCGTAGACCGTTGCGCTCATGCCGCGCTTGAGCAGAATGGGCTTGCGCGTCTGGCCCAGCTCGGTGAGCAGATCGAAGTTTTGCATGTTGCGCGCGCCGACCTGAATCATATCCACCCGCTGGTCAAAGGATTCCACGAGCCGAGGACTCATGATTTCGGTGCAGATGGGCAGACCGGTTTGCGCTCGGGCATGCTCGAGCAGCGCCAACCCGTCCAGTCCCAGCCCCTGAAAGGCATAGGGGGAGGTGCGCGGCTTGTAGGCGCCGCCGCGAAGCACGTGGGCGCCGCTCTTGGCAACGGCCTCTGCGGTCTCCACAATCTGCGGCTCGCACTCGACCGAGCAGGGGCCCGCGATGATCGCCAGCCTTTCTCCGCCGATGGGCACGCCGCCACAGTCAATGACGGTGTCCTTTGGATGGAATTTGCGATTTGCCTTTTTAAAGGGCTCGGAGACCGGCATCACGCGCTCGACGCCGGGTTGCATCAAAAAGTCGTGCGGGTCTAGGCTGGCGACGTCGCCGATGACCCCCAGCACGGTGCAGTCCACACCGGCATTGCGCTGAACCTGCATACCCCGGTTCCCAAGAGAGGTGCAGAGGGCGTCGATTTGCTCGCGCGTCGCCTGCGGTTTCATGACGATGATCATGCAAAGTCCTTTCGGTCGGAGGGATAGAAAAAGACCCCCGCCTTGTGCGGCGGGAGCCTCGAATCGATGAGATTCCGGCTGACATCGAGCGATGTCCTGCGCGCGCAAACAAGGCTATTCTCCGCAGAGAAAATAGCTGCTAAATCGCGCGCCGGAACGATACAGCATCCTGTCACCCCTTCTCTAAAGATGGGTGAAGTATAGCATGGCATAGGCTGAAATGCAAGGAAAAATGCCCAATTGCAAAGGATTGTCACTGAGGTATACGCCTGATATAATACCCTTGGGGGTGAGAATCATGGCCGACATCCGGCTGACGCGCCGACGCATTGCCAATCATTTCCGATACACCCGCTGGTGGTATCTTGTCGTGGCGCTCCTGTGCGCCTTTGGGCTTTCGGCTCTCTTTTCCATGACGCGCTATCGCCCCCCTAGGGAACATCTGCTCTCCTTCTATGTTACCTCCGGTCCTGTCTTTGCAGAGCAGTTGCAGGGGGCGCTCTGGCCCGAGCTTCAAGCGCGGCGTCCGGAGCAGGAGGAGCTGACCGTCGTCGGAATCAATCTGCGCGATGAGCAGATGTACGCCCGCATGCAGTACGCCACCTACCTGAGCGCCGGGGAGGGCGATGTGCTCCTCCTCGATCGCGTGGAATACGATCGGCTGAAGATGGACGCTACCGAGGGGGAGACCTTTGTCGACCTGGGGCCTGCGGTGCACAGCGGGATGATCCCTCGGGCGAAATTGTCGGAGATGGATGCTCAGATGCTCGAGCAAACAGGGGCCCTCTACGCGGTTTCCGCCGATGTGCTGACCGGACTGATGGCCTTTGGGTGTGACACGAGGGGGGCAGTGCTCACCGCGCCGCTCAATCGGCCGAACACCGAGGCGGCGGAAGCGCTCATCGGCATCCTTCTCGACCGTTATGGCGAGGGAGGAACGTGATATGAAACATCTCTCGCGCCGGGTGGCCCTCGGACTTCTTGGGCTTCTGATGCTTGCCGCGCCGCACGCGAAGGCTTCTGCCAAGAACAGCCTGCAAAACGTCAAAATCGTGCTGGATGAGACGCAATTCGTCTACAACGGAAGTGCGCATACGCCGTCGGTCTCGGTTTCCTACCGGGGCGCGTCGCTGAGCGAGGGTGTGGACTACACGCTGCGTTATGAAAAGAACATCGACGCAGGCAAGGGGAGCGCGCTGCTTGAGGGGATCGGCGCATACCAAGGAAAAGCGCGAAAGGACTTTACGATCCACAAGGCGGAAAATCTGCTTCACAGCACGGACTTCGAGCTGGACTACAGTGCCGAGCCGCGCGCGTTTTCCCTTGCCGTTGAGCAGAGCGGCGAGGCGAAGCTTTCCTATGCCAGCGGTCATACCTCTGCAAAGGTGGACAAAGCCGGGAATGTGACCATCGGGGGTGGATTTGTCGGCCGTGCGACGATCACCGTCACCGCGCCCGCAACAAAAAACCACAAGGCCGCAAAGTGCAAGATTACAATCCTGGCCAAGCCTGAGAAGACCGACTTGATGCGCCTGTTTTCAGGGCGAAGAGGAGAGGCGGAGCTCTCCTGGGAGGAGGCGCAGGGGTGTAGCGGCTATGAGATCGCCCTGTCTGATTCGGATGATTTTTCTCAAGCCCGGACGATCGCCGTCCGACAAAAAAAGACGACGTCTTACATCCTGTCCGGCGAGTCTGGCGGGCGCATGTTCATCCGCATCCGCTCGATCTATGCCAAGGACGGAAAGACGCTGGCTGCATCCGACTGGAGCGCTGCGCAGGCGCTTGATATCCCGCTTGCAGTGGTCCTGCTCGCCTCGGACTATCAAAATAACGAAAACGTTCATCCTAAGTATGTGCTTCCGGTGATCCTTGCGGGAGTCGACAACGCGCGGATCCATCCGGATGAGATCGTGATGCTGGGCGACTATGCGATCGAGGCGGCAGGAAAGGGAACCAGCTCGATCGAGAACATCTGGGAATTTGGGGAGATTGTCGAGCAATGGCTCGAAGGGGTCGATGCGAAGCGGCATGTGCACTACATCCTGGGAAACCACGATCGCGCGACGAGCGGTTTTTTGAAAGATGGTCTGCGCGACATGGGGTCATATCTGCTCTATGTGCTCAATACCCCCACAGCCAATCCCTGGAATCAAGGCGCGGCCTATCCCGAGAGCCTTCAGGTGATCGAACATGCCGCAAAGACCATGCGCGCCACCCTGAACCAGCTTGCGGATGCGGGGGAGCACCGCCCGATCCTTGTGTTGACCCATGTGCCGCTCCATTTCAGCAACTGGACGGCCGATGGAGGCGACAACCTCTTCTCACGCAAGCTCTTCGAGGTGCTCAGCCAGGCAGGGGAGCGGCTCACCATTCTCTTCGCCTTTGGCCACAACCATGGCTCTCATGGGGATTCGAGCATTGGTGGAAGCTGCATCTGTCTTCTGCCGGGCGAGGAGATTTTGATTCCTGAGCCGACGATGGATGAGGTGCGTCAGACCCGGCACTATACCCGTGAACGGCTGACCTTCACCTACATGAACGCGGGCTATATTGGGTATACCGCTGATCCGGTTGACGACCCTCATCAGAGCGTCTCTATTGTGCAAATTTGCGAGGATCGCCTGCGGTTAATGCGCTATGGATGGCTGGGGAACGAGGAGAGCGGTCCAGTCGATCTATCCAGGGAAGGGAAGCGCACCAGCAGCCTTTGGCCGGAGGACTATCTGTCTCAGCGCCGCCAGAGCGCGCAGGTTCTCTATGAAAAGCGATAAATAAACCTGTGAGGCACCAAGCGCCGCCCGGCTGGGCGGCGCTTTCGATCAACGAGACGGTGCGGCAAACGGCTTTGCTATGTCCTTGTGGGAAGAGGCACGCCCGCGCATTGCTCATAAACGGCAGCCTGCAAGGTTTTGCTTCTAAAGAGCAGACGGATATCCCCGCGGGGAGCGCTGTTTCACAGTTTCCGGAGGGATGGCGCACCGCCGCCGCGGGCGCGGAGAGCCAGGAAAGAGATGGGAAAACTTTGATGAGATTTTCCTTTAAATTGCGCCTTTTAGGGCGTCAATGTACGTTCGTCAATGATGTGAGACCGAGTTTCTGAGGGCGCGACAGTCTGCC
>R15__coassemble_367_pt1 | contig 56651 bp, 51 predicted proteins | sample R15__metabat2_low_PE_033 | metagenome-assembled genome bin R15
CCTGCGGGGAATCGGTGGGCATCGGCGGCGTGGCCGTCGGGGCCGGGGTAGGGCTCGGCGGACGTGGCTGCTGCGCGCGCTCCCGAGAATCGCCACGATGGACTTGCCCTGGTGTTGGATCAAAAGGGACAAAGCCCAAGCCGGGCAGGCGAATTTCCGCCCAGGCGTGTGCCTGCGCCCCCGTGACGACGGATTCCTCCCCCGCCGGGACGGAGAAGCCCGTGATGTAGCGCGCTTCAAGCCCGGCTGCCCGGGCGAGCACGACGAGGCTGGCGGCAAAGGCGGTGCAGTAGCCCCGCCGCTCCGTCAAAAGAAACCAGGAGACGAAGTCGCGGTCCGCCGGGGGGATGCTCTGCTCCAGGGAATAGGGAAAGGCGGTGGAGAGCCATCCGGTGAGCGCCGCGGCCTTTTCGTAGGGGGAGGAAAGCTCTGCTGTGAGTCGCTCGGCGAGCGCGTAAACCTCGGGCTCGACCGTCTCGGGCAGGGCGAGAAAGGCGGGGTCGGGCGTGGGCGTCGGCTCGGGCAGGGCGGCGGAGGCGAGCGCGGCGAGGTTTGGCGTCTGTCCGCTCAGCGAAATGCCCCGGAAGGCGTAGCCGTCGCCTGCGGCGAGGTTGCGCGTGGCAAAGACCTCGCTGGTGCCGGTGTGGTAGAGGATCAGCGCGTCGGCGCGAAGCTCGTCAAATCGCTGGGTCAGAAAGAGCGTGCTCGCCGTGTCCCCCAGGATCTGCACGCGCACCGCCTCGGACGGGGGCAGGGCGCTGGCCAGCGCTCCTTCAGGGAGGTTTTGATCGAAGAGCTTTTCCCGCAGGCGGCCCAGCTGGGGTGCGGACAGGGCGTAGCGCTGCCCCGGTTCGGGATCCGAGAAGGCGTGCCCGTCGTAGTCGCTGTGCACGGTCCCTCGCAGCAGCAGCGCGCTGCCCGCCGTGGTCTGCAGAAGGGGCACGTCGGAAGGGTGGGCCGGGCCGCCGAGCTGGTCTGCGCCCAGCGGCTGCCAGCCCAGGGCGGTGAGCGAGAAGGGCAGGCGCGCCTTGGTGAAGTAGAAGCGCTCCTCGATCTGGGCGAGCAGACGCCAGAGCGTCTCCTGAAGCGCCGGGTCGCCGCGCGTCTTGGGCGCGAGGCTCATGGCCAGGAGCAGCGCCACTCCGGCGGCCAGGACGCTTCGAGGGGAGTGTTGCCCTGTGGCGATCAGGCAGAGCGAAAGGCCGGCTGCCAGCGGAACCAGGGGCTGAGGCGCCATCTGCCCGGAAAGGGAGAGCGCCAGGGCGCATCCGGAGGTCAGCGCGAGGGCATAGGGGAGTGCGGAGCCCTGCACCGCCGTGAGGCTGCAGGCGGAGAGAAAGAGGCACAGGACGATCGAAAGCGCTGGCGCGTAGGGGGAAAGCGCCGAAAGCTCGCCCGAACCGGCGGACAGGAGCGCATCGCCAAAGGCGGGATCGGCCAGGCAGCGCCAGATGGGCGGGATCATCGCGGCCAGGAGCAGCGGAGAGAGCAGATGGATCCGATCCACGGCGCACAGCAGGAGCCAGAGCGCCTCGGCCGCAAGACAGCAACACAAAAGCCGCCCCGGATCGTCCGGAAGGCCGATCGATGCAGACAGGGCGAGGGCCGCGCCAAAGGAGAGCGCAAGGGCGGTGAGGCCGGGGCGTGCGCTTTGGCGGAAGAAGGAGAGGATGGCTTTCATGGCTCCTCCGGGACAGGGCACGAGGCACCCGCGGCGCGCAGCCGCGCGAGCAGTGCCTCTTCGGCGGGCGTCGGGGCGTCGCACAGGACAAAGCGCAGCGCCGTGCCCGTGCCAAGCAGGGAGAGCATCGCGTCGGCCTCCTCCTCGCAAAGGCGGGGCAGAAGGATGCAGGCGCCGTCGGGGCGATGGGATGCGGCTTGCTGCTCGCGGAGCAGACGGAGCGGAGAGATGCCCTCGGAAAAGCGGCAGTGGGCCAAAAGGCGTCGGAGGGGCATCAGGTCGCGCAGGTCGGCCTGAAGGCTCCTGCCGTCTGGAAGGACAAGGCGCAGGGCGCCGCGCGCGGCTTGGGCGGCGGCAAAGCCGAGCGCGTTTTCAAGAAGTCGGTCGACGATGGGGCGCGCCTGCTCTAGGGGGAGGTCACGCAGATCCCCGGCAAGCAGAACGAGCAGGTCGGGGCTTTGCCGGGTTTCCTGCGTGCGCACGGTGAGCACGCCCCGGCGCATCGACACCTTCCAGTGGATGCGGGAGAGCGGATCGCCCGCGCGATGGTCGCGCAGGCCGTCGGGCGGCTCCCCGTCGCTGCCTGCGGCGGGCCGGAGGGCGCCGCCCTGCCCCTGGGGGACCTCGCCGGGCAGAACCCTCGGCAGGATGGTCAGGGAGAGGGGGGAGAGCGTGCGGCGCGTGCGGAAAAAGCCGAAGCAGTCGAGCAACTCGATCTGCGTGACGCCTAATGGGGCTTGTCCTGCGTGGGGGCAGGGGAGGGAGAAGCAGATCGCGTTCACACCGAAGCTCCGGAGCAACCGGGTCGATTCGGTCTGCGTTCCGTCCGGGGACAGGAGCAGGAGCCGGGCGGCGGGATCGGGCAGGAGCGCAAAGACGCGCAGGTGCAGCTGCAGCCGGACGTTCTCCAGACGCGCGACCTCGGAGGCGGAGAGCGTCTGCTGGGCGCGAAGGCTCAGGCCCAGCGCCAGGCGCGAGAGCAGCGTGAGCGCCAAGGCACACAGCAGCACGAGCCCCGGGACGGCCAGCGGCGTGTACCCCGTCAGGCGCGCGGAAAAGACGAGCAGTCCGCCGAAGACGAGGGCGAAAAAGGCGCGCCCGGTCATCGCGGGCGGGGGACGGGCACGGCGCGCAGGAGCTGGGCGACGATGGCCTCAGGGCGCTCGCCGTGCAGCCGAGCCTGGGGCGAGAGGGTCAGGCGATGGCACAGGACGGGGAGCACGAGCCCCTGCACGTCCTCGGGGATGACGAAGTCGCGCCCAGAGAGCATGGCGCGGGCCTGCGATGCGCGGCCCAGGGCGATCGCTCCGCGCGTGGAGACGCCCAGGGTGAGCAGGGGAGAACGGCGCGTTTGTGCGCACAGGTCGACGATGTAGCGGCGCACCTCGCGGGCGATGTAGATCTCTCGAACCTCGCGTTGGAGCAGGAGAATCTCCTCGGGGGAGGAGACGGGCGCGAGCGTCTCCATCGGCCGCTCGGGTCCGCAGTAGCGCTCCAGGATCTGCGCCTCGTCGGCGGGGGTCGGATAGCCCAGGGCGATGCGCAACAGGAAGCGATCCATCTGCGCCTCCGGCAGCGGATAGGTGCCCACGAAGTCGACCGGATTTTGCGTCGCCAGGACCATGAAGGGCTGGGGGAGGGGGTGGACGATCCCGTCGACGGTCGCCTGCCGTTCCTCCATGACCTCCAGCAGGGCGGACTGGGTCTTGGGCGAGGTGCGGTTGATCTCGTCGGCCAGGATGATTTGGCGCATGACGGCGCCGGGGCGGTAGCACAGCTCGCCCGTGGGGCTGGGCATCGTGTAGCCCACGATGTCCGAGGGGGTGATGTCCGGGGTGAACTGGATGCGCCCGAAGCTGCAGGCGAGCGAGCGGGAGAGCGCGGAGGCGAGCGTCGTCTTGCCCACGCCGGGCACGTCCTCGATGAGCACGTGGCCGCCGCAGAGCAGGGCGATGAGCAGCAAATCGACCGCCTCGTCTTTTCCGATGACGGCGCGGGCGATGTTCTCTTTGAGCCGCGAGCTGGCGGCGGTCAGATCGATCATGCAATGTCCTCCTATGGAATACTTCATTATAAGGTGCCCTGCCGTGTTTGGCAAGTTTTCGCGCCTGCCTTGAAAAGCCGTCCCCCTTTTTGCTACAATGGGGACATTGCAAGCGGTCGTTTGGCCGATTTTGAGAAGATGGAGGCGCGCTGTGATCGAGGAGATTTTAAGGCGACTGCTGCGGGAAACCACCCTTTCCGGCGAGGCGCTCAGCCGCGAGCTGGGCGTGACCCGCGCGGCCATCTGGAAGCAGATCGAGCGCCTGCGGCATGCCGGATTTCAGATCGAGGCGCAGCCCTCTGGCGGCTATCGCTTGCTGGCCTGCCCCGACAGTCTGATGGCGCCCCTGATCGAGTGCGGACTGAATACCGCCTGGGCGGGATGTGCGATCACGAGCCTGCAAAGCGTCGACTCGACGAATCGCCAAGCCAGGCGCATGGCGGCCGACGGCGCGCCCGAGGGGGCCGTCGTGCTGGCGGACGAGCAGACCCAGGGCCGTGGACGGCGCGGACGCGGCTGGCTGACGCCCGCGGGCGAGGGGATCGCACTCTCGATCCTCCTGCGCCCCAAGACGCCGCCCGCCCGGGTGGCGCTCGTCTCGCTCTCGGTCGCGCTTGCGGCGGCGGAGGCCTGCGAGGCTGTCGCCCAGGTCCCGGCGCTGCTCAAATGGCCCAACGACGTGGTGCTCTGCGGCAAAAAGGTCGCGGGCATCCTCCTGGAGATGGACGCGGACGAGCAGCAGGTGCACAGCCTGGTCGCGGGGATCGGCTTCAACGTCCACCAGAAGACCTTCCCGGAGGAGATCGCCGGCACCGCGATTTCGCTCGACCTGGCCTCGGGCAAGACAATCGAGCGCGCCGCTCTCGTGCGCGCCTTTTTGCAGGCGCTGGAGCGCAGCGAGGCGCTGCGTGCCGCCGGGACGCTCCTGCCGGCCTATCGCGCCCGCTCGGCGACCCTGGGCCGCTCGGTGCTCGTCTTCGGAGCGAATGAGCGCTTTGACGGCGTGGCGGAGGAGATCACGCCCTCGGGCGCCCTGATCGTGCGCACGCAGGACGGAGAGCTGCGCGAGGTGCTCGCGGGGGACGTCTCCGTGCGGGGGCTGATGGGCTATGTCTGAGGTGCTTTCCATCGGGGTCGATCTGTGTGATATTGCGCGCATCGAGCGCGCGCTCATGCGGCCCAATTTCCGTTCGCGCGTCTACACACCGGGCGAGCGCGAGACCATCGAGCGCCGCGGCGTGGGCGGGGCGCAGACGGCGGCCGCGATGTTTGCGGCCAAGGAGGCGGCGGCCAAGGCGCTGGGGACGGGCTTTTCGGGCGGCGTGGCGCTGTGCGATTTTGAGGTCGTCCACGCGCCCGGCGGCGCACCGTCCCTGCGGGTGTGCGGAGAGGCCCTCCGGCGCATGGCGGCGCTGGGCGGGCGGCGCTTCTGCCTCTCCCTGAGCCACGAGGGGACGATGGCCGTGGCCATGGTCGTGTTGGTGGGCGAGCCAAAGGAGGCGTTATGTTGAAGTCGATCTCCCCGCAGGACATGCGCGAGATGGAGCGCGCCTTCCTGGAGGGGACGGGCTATCCCTCGCTGCTTTTGATGGAGCACGCGGCGCAGGCGGTCGTGCGCGCGCTTTCGAGCCTCGTGCCCGAAGGCGCTAAGGTGCTCTTTTTGTGCGGCGGCGGCAACAATGGGGGCGACGGCTGTGCGGCCGCGCGCCTTTGGATCGCAGCGGGCGGACGCGCCGAGGTCTGGCTCCTGCGCAGCCCGGCGCAGATGCGGGGCGATGCTGGGATCAACGCGCGCCTGCTCCATGCCTGCGGGGCGAACCTTCAGGTCCTCTACGGCGAGGTTCCTCCAATTCCTGAGGGCTGCGCGGCCGTCGTCGACGCGCTCTTTGGCACGGGCTTTGTCGGGGCGCTTGCGGGCGAGGCGCTCTTGGCGGCGCAGCGCGTGTGCGAAAGCGCCCTTCCCGTGATCGCCGTGGACATCCCCTCCGGCGTGGACGGGATGACTGGGGCGGTTGCGGGCGAGGCCATCCGCGCGAGCCTTACCGTCGCGCTGCACCGCCCGAAGACCGGACAGCTGCTCTTTCCCGGACGCGCCTACGGCGGACGGCTGGTCGTCGCCCCCATCGGCATTCTGCCCGACTGGGACGGCGCCGATGGGGCGGAGATTCTCGAGGAGCAAGACGCCCGCGCCCTTCTGCCCGCCCGCGCGATGGACGCGCATAAGGGCGACTTTGGCCATGTGCTCCTTCTCGCCGGGCGCGAAGGGATGGGCGGCGCGGCGGCGCTGGCCGCTCTGGGCGCGCTGCGCGCTGGGTGCGGGCTGGTGACGGCGGCCTGTTCGGGTACGGTGCTCCCGGTGCTCCAGAGCGTCGTGCCCTGCGCAATGGCGCGCGTCGTCTGCGAGGGCGAGGGACTCTGCCCGCAGGCTGCCGAGCCCCTGCTAGCGCTCGCCCAAGGCAAGGCGGCGCTGGCGATTGGGCCGGGCTTGGGGACGGACGAGGGCGTCTGGCAAGCCCTCTCACCCCTCATCGAGGGGGATATCCCCAAGGTCGTCGATGCCGATGCGCTCACGCTTCTGGCGCGCCACGGCGGCCGCGTGGGCCGGGGGACGGTGCTCACGCCGCATCCGGGGGAGATGGCGCGCCTGCTGGGACTCTCGACCTCCGAGGTCGTTCGAAGCCCTGTCGAGTGCGCACAGAAGCTGGCCGCCACGACCGGCGCGACCGTCCTGCTCAAGGGGGCTACGACGGTCATCGCCACGGGAGAGGAGCTCGCGCTCAATCTGAGCGGTTCGGACGCGATGGCCACGGGCGGCAGCGGCGACGTGCTGACCGGGGTGATCGCCGGCTTGCTCGCCCAGGGCATGTCCCCGTTTGACGCCTCGCGCGTCGGCGCATACCATCACGGCCTTGCGGGCGAGGCGGCTTGTGCCGCCCTGGGCGCGCGGGCGACGACGGCGCTGGACATTGCAAATGCCCTGCGCCTGCCTTGAGGAGAACCATGCAAAAGATCGACTGGCATATTGACTGGAAAAAAGAGGGCGCGCGCATCGCGCGTGACTACCTCTTGCTCGCCCTGGGATCGGTGATCACGGCGGCTTCCTTTTCTTTCTTTTTTCTGCCGCACGACATCGCCCCGGGCGGCCTGACGGGCGTCGCGGCGATCCTGGCGGACATTTTCCCGCTGGGCGTGGGCCTGATCGCCTTCTGGCTCAATGTCCCGCTCTTCCTGCTCGGCTGGAGACAGGTCGGCTGGCGCTTTTCGGTGCGCTCGTTTCTCTCCATGACCCTGCTCTCGGCGGCCATCGACCTGTTCCCCGTCGTCGATCTGGCAAGCGATGCGCTCCTGGCGGCGCTCTTTGGCGGCGCGGTGATGGGCGCGGGCCTCGGGCTGGTGATACGCGCGGGCGCAACGACGGGCGGAACGGATCTGGCGGCGGGCGTCGTGCACAAGCGCTTTCTCGTGCTCTCCGTCGCCTCCATCCTGCTGATGATCGACGGGGCGGTCGTCGTGCTGGCCGCGCTGCGCTTTGGCTTGCAGGCGGGCTTTCTCGCCCTGCTTGCCTGCTTTGTGTCCAGCCGGACGATGGACGCGGTGCTGCGCGGCATCAACACGGGGATGCAGTTTTTGATCATCACCGAACGGCGCGATGAGATCCGAAAGCGCATCCTGGTGGAGATGGACCGGGGATGCACGCTCTTGGAGGCGCGAGGCGGCTATTCCGACGCGCCGGTCGGGGCGATGCTCTGCGTCGTCCCCCGCCTGGAGACGCCGCGCCTCAAGAAGATCGTCTACGAGGTCGATCCCGGCGCCTTTACGACCATCTGCGACGTCTCCGAGGTTGTGGGCGAGGGGTTCCAGAAGACCGGGGGATTTTGACGCGTGCGAAATCGCCCGGCAGGGACTTGCCATTTGATGCGGTGCAAGGTACAATAAGAAAAAAGAATTAAAGGAGGAACACTCCACATGACATTGAAGGAAATCCAGGAGAGAGCGCAGGCCGAGATGGCCAAATCCCAGGAAGCGCTCAAGAAGGACTTCATGGCGATCCGTGCCGGCCGCGCCAATCCGCAGCTGCTCGACCGCATCACCTTCGACTACTATGGCTCGATGACGCCCATCAAGGCTGCGGCCAACATCTCCGCCCCCGAGCCGCGCGTGCTCCAGATCATCCCCTACGACACCAAGGCCGTCAAGGAAATCTGCCGCGCGATCCAGGCCAGCGACCTGGGGCTCACCCCGTCCAACGACGGCAAGGTGATCCGTCTGGTCATGCCCGAGCTCACCGAGGAGCGCCGGCGCGATCTGACCAAGGTCGTCCGCAAGACCGCCGAGCAGTACAAGGTCACGATGCGCTCCATCCGCCGCGAGGCGGTCGAGGCGATCAAAAAGATGAAAAAGAACAGCGAGATCACCGAGGACGATCAGAAAAAGGGCGACGACGACATCCAGAAGCTCACCGACAAGGCGATTCGCGAGATCGACCGGATCACTGCCGAGAAGGAAAAGGAGATCATGGACGTCTGATGTGCGATGTTCTTGGCTTGCCGCTGCCTGAGGCGCTCGCGCTTTTGCGCGAGCAGGGCATCCATCCGGAGGTGCGGCTCACCTGCGCACCCCGGGGCCGGGAGCAGGGGCAGGCGCGGGTGGTTTGCGTGGCCAAAGAGGGCCGGCTTCTGGTCTGCGCCCGCTTCCTGGATCCGCTGACCCCAGCAAATACGACGTGCGAAAGGGCGGGATCGGTGATCCCGCTTTTTGATACCAATCTCCAGGCAGAAGGATCCGAGCCGGGGAGAGACGCCTGAGCGGGGTTGGCCCGCAACGAGACCGGCTGCGCCACAAGGGAATGCGGCCGGGAGGGAGGAACGATGGAGCAAGAGAATACAGCCCTGCCCCGGCACGTCGCCATCATCATGGACGGCAATGGGCGATGGGCCAAAAAGCGCGGTCTTGTGCGGGCGATGGGGCACAAGGCGGGCGCGGAGGCGTTGCGCGGGGTCATCCGCATGACCGCCGAGCTGGGCATCGAGGCGCTGACGATCTACGCTTTCTCCACGGAAAACTGGAAGCGCTCGGCCGAGGAGGTCAGCGCGCTGATGGGGCTTTTGCTCGAGTACTTCCGCAGGGAGCTGGACGAGCTGGCCCGTGAGAATGTGCGCATCCGCATCCTGGGCGACCTTGAGGGCATGCCCGAGGCTTACGCCAGGCAGCGCAGGGCTCTGATGGAGGCGATGGCCCGCACGGAGGACAACACCGGCCTTCAGCTCTCCATCGCGCTCAACTACGGCGGGCGGCAGGAGATTGTCCAGGCCGCCAGGAGGCTTGCCAGCGCGGTCGCCGAGGGCGCGCTTTTGCCCGAAGAGATCACCGAGGCGCGCTTTGCCGGAGCGCTCTACACCGCGGGGCTTCCGGAGGTCGACCTGCTGATTCGCACCAGCGGGGAGATGCGCCTCTCCAATTTCCTGCTCTGGCAGCTCGCCTATGCCGAGTTTTACATCACGCCCGTGCTCTGGCCCGACTTCGACCGGGCACAATACGCAAAGGCGCTGGAAGCCTACCGCACCCGAGACCGTCGCTTTGGCGGCAGGAATGAGGCCTGACATGAAGACGAGGATCATCACCGCGCTCATCGGAACGCCCCTGCTCGTGCTCATCCTTGCCCATGGCGGGTCGCTTGCCAATGTCTGCGCCGCGCTCATGGCGCTCATCGCCGTCTGCGAGAGCTATGCCGCGCTTGGAAAGGCCGGCTACAGGATCTTCCGCTGGGGGACGTATGGCGCGGCGCTGCTCATGTTCCCCTTCGCGCTGATCTTCGGCGCGCTCGATCCGCTGATCATCGTCTCCCTGGCGATGGGCATGACGATGACGGGCATCCTTCTCTCCAAAGAACCCAATTTCCGCGACGCCGCAGCCTCGCTCTACCCGATCTTCACCGTCCTTTTGCCCTTTGCGATGATGATGATGATGATGACCGAGCATCGCACGTTCGGCTCCGTTCCCGGGATGGCGCTGGTGGTGATGAGCTTCGCGGTCGCCTTCATGGGCGATACGACGGCGTATTTTATCGGAAGCGCCTTTGGACGGCACATGCTCTGCCCCAAGGTCAGCCCCAAGAAGACGGTCGAAGGCTCGGCCGGCTATTTCCTGGGCAGCGTCGTGGGGGCACTGCTTGTCCGGGCGTTCTTTGTGCATCTTCTGAATATGTCCATGCCCGGCATCCCGGCGGCAATCCTTCTGGGCATCGTGGGCGGCGCGGTGGCGCAGATCGGAGATCTGTCCGCCTCTCTGCTCAAGCGCCACTGCGGCATCAAGGACTATGGCTATCTCTTTCCGGGGCACGGCGGCGTGCTTGACCGCTTCGACAGCGTGATTTTCACGCTGATCGTCTTCTACTGCTATACGCTCTTGCTGATCTAGGAGGCAAGCATGCAGAAATTGGCCATTTTAGGGGCGACGGGCTCGATTGGCACCCAGGCGCTGGATGTGGCGGGGCGCTATCCCGAGCGCTTCTCGGTCGTCGCGCTCGCAGCCTACGCCCAGGCGGAGGCACTCTTTGCCCAGGTGCGCCGGTTTCGCCCGGCGCTGGCCGCGCTGATCGTCGAGCCCGACGAGGTGCCTGAGGATCTGCGGGCGGGCACGACCTGGTTCTTTGGCCCCGACGCGCTGGAAAAACTCGTCGCGGCAACCGACGCGGATGACGTGCTGGTGAGCGTCGTCGGCTTTGCGGGGCTCTCCGCGGTCATGCAGAGCCTGGGGCGCGGCATGCGCGTGCTGCTGGCCAACAAGGAGCCGCTGGTTGCGGCGGGCGAGCTGGTGATGCAGGCGGCCGAGCGCGCCGGAAAGCCGCTGCTGCCCGTGGACAGCGAGCACAGTGCGATCTTCCAGTGCCTGCAGGGCGCAGGCGGAAACGCGCCTACGCGCCTTCTGCTCACGGCCAGCGGAGGCCCCTTCCGAACCTGGGCGCGGGAGGACATCGCCCGGGCGACCAAGGAACAGGCCCTGCGCCATCCGAACTGGAGCATGGGGCGCAAGATCACGATCGACTCGGCCTCCATGATGAACAAGGCGCTCGAGGTCATCGAGGCGCGCTGGCTCTTCTCCATGCCGCCCGAGCGGATCGAGGTGCTCGTGCATCCGCAGAGCGTCGTCCATTCGATGGTCGAATACGCGGACGGCGCGGTGATCGCTCAGCTGGGCACGCCCGACATGCGCCTGCCGATCCTCTACGCGATGAGCTACCCCGAGCGTCTGCCCACGGGCGGAAAGCCGCTCGACTTTGCGACCCTCGGCGCGCTGACCTTTGAGCAGCCCGATTTGGATCGCTTCCCGGCGCTGCGCCTGGGCTACGAGGCGCTGCAGGTCGGCGGGACGATGCCCGCCATCCTCAATGGCGCCAACGAAATCGCTGTCGCGGCCTTCCTGGAGGATCGCATCCGCTTTGGCGGCATCGCCGAGCTGGTCGAGGAGACGATGCAGGGGGCGCAGATCTGCGCCCATCCGACGCTGGAGGCGGTTTTCGAGGCCGACCGACAGGCGCGCAGGCAGGCTTCGGCTCTGCTGGCCACAGGCAGATTTTCACGCTGAGGCCGCTTCTATTTGCATGGCGGTCTCTTTCCATCGGTTGAATCGGAGGTTCGATGCTCTACACCCTCTTGGCGCTGCTCTTGCTGGGCACGCTGATCACCTTGCACGAGGCGGGGCATTTTTGGGCTGCCCGGCACAGTGGCATCCCCGTGCGCGAGTTCTCCATGGGCATGGGCCCGCTGCTCTTTGCGCGCACCTCGAAAAAGGGGACGCGCTTCTGCCTGCGCCTGCTGCCCATCGGCGGGTACTGCGCCTTCTATGGGGAGGACGAGGACTCCGACGACCCGCGAGCCTTCCAGCAGGCAGGTGTGGGGCGGCGCGCATGGACGGTGGCCAGCGGGCCACTCATGAATTTTGTGGTCGCCTTTGCCGCGATCCTGCTGTATCTCTCGCTGGTGGGCATTCCGGTGGCCAGCCCCGAGGTGGCTGCCGTCGAGGAAAACGCCGCGCAAGCGGGGCTTCGCGTGCGCGACGTGATCGTCTCGGTGAATGGGATGCCCACCAAAGGGAGCGAGGAGATCGCAGCGCGCATCGCCGCCTCCGCGGGGGCGGAGGTGACCCTGGGCGTGCGCCGGGATGGGGAAGAGACGCAGGTCTCGATCCAGCCCTTTTACGACGCGCAGGCCGAGCGCTACCGTGTGGGCTTCACCTTTGGGCAGATCCGCCATCGCGTGGGGCTGCTCACGAGCATCCCGGCCTCCCTGCGCTTCAACGCGCAGAGCGCCACGCTGATCGTCCGCTCCCTGCGCGAGCTGTTTCAGGGACGCAACGTCGACGATTTGACCGGCCCGGTCGGCACGGTCTACGTCATTCAGGACGTGACGCGCACGGGCGGGATCGACGTGTGGATGGAGCTTCTGGCGCTCATCAGCGTGAATCTGGGCATCATGAATCTCCTGCCCATCCCTGGGCTCGATGGGAGCAGGCTGCTCTTTTTGCTGGCGGAGGCCATTCGCAGAAGGCCGGTCAACCGCCGGCTCGAGGGGACGATCCACATGATGGGCTTTGCGGTGCTCATGGGGCTCATGCTCATCCTGACGTATAAAGACATCGTGCGCTTTTTGTGGAAGTGAGGTGCGATATGCCCAGCAAGATTCAAGTTCGGGTCGGCGATGTGCGCATCGGCGGCGGCGCGCCCGTCTCGGTACAGTCGATGACCAACACCGACACGGCGGACGTCGAGGCAACGCTCCAGCAGATCCGCGCGCTCGCGGCCTCCGGGGCCGACATCGTGCGCATCTCGGTCTACAACGAGGCCTGCGCCCGGGCGGTGCGCCCCCTGGTCGACCAGAGCCCCGTGCCCCTGGTGGCCGACATCCACTTCGACCACAAGCTCGCCCTCGCCTCGATCGAGGCGGGCATCCACAAGCTGCGCATCAACCCCGGAAACATCGGCGGCGAGCGCAACGTGCGCATCCTCGCCGATTGCCTGAAGCAGCACCACATCCCGGTGCGCATCGGTGTCAACTCCGGCTCTCTGGAGCGAGAGATCCTTCAAAAATACGGCGGGGTCACGCCCGAGGGCATGGTTGAAAGCGCCCTGGGGCATGCGCGGCTGCTCGAACGCTGCGGGGTTTACGACATGGTGCTCTCGATGAAGGCGAGCACGGTGCCCCAGATGGTGCGCGCCTATCGCCTTGCGGCCGAGGCCTGCGATTATCCGCTGCATCTGGGCGTCACCGAGGCGGGGCTGCCCGAGGAGGGGCGCATGAAGAGCGCCATCGGCATCGGCGCGCTGCTGCTGGACGGGATCGGCGACACGATCCGCGTCTCGCTGACCGGCGATCCCTGCCTGGAGCCGCCGGCGGCGATCGACATCCTGCGCTACACCGGACTGAGGCAAAACGCGGTGCAGTTCGTCTCCTGCCCGACCTGCGGGCGGACCCGCATCGACGTCGCGGGGATCATGGAGCGTGTGCAGAAGGAATTGCGGGGCGTCGAGGCGCCCCTGCGCGTGGCCGTGATGGGCTGCGTCGTCAATGGTCCGGGCGAGGCGCGGGAGGCCGACATCGGCATCTGCGGCGGCGGACGGGGCGAGGGCCTGCTGATTCGCAAGGGCGAGCCGCCCCGGCGGATCACGGGCGATCTGGCCGAAGCGCTTCTGTCCGAGATTCGCCTGATCCTGCGCGAGCGCGCGGAAAAGCCCTGAGCAAGGAGGGCCTATGGAACCACTCTGGGAACGTTATCTCGAAGGCCCTGCCGCATCGCTGGCAGGGCATTTGACGCTTGAAAATGTCGCCGTGCGGCAAAGCGAGCAGGCGGTCACGGTCTCCTTCTCCGCGGATCGGCTGGTGGAGGACGAGGTCTATCTCGCCGCGCGTCGCGCCTTTCGCAGGGCCTTTGCGCCCATGCGCGTGGATCTCATCATCCGCTCGCCCAAGCTGGCGGCGGATTTCCTAGAGGATCCGGAGCGATATGCCGCCTTCCTGCACCACTGCATCACGCGCAGACACCCGCCCTTCGGCCCCTTCTTCGAGCGCTGTCAGTACAAGATGCGCGAGGGAAAGCTGGTCGTGCAGCTGCAAGATGACATTGCGGTCTCCCTGCTCATGGATGCAGGGATTGACACCTACCTGAGCAAGCTGGTGCGCAATGTCTTTGTGACCGAAATCGGCGTCGTCTTCGAGTCCATCCCCCTGCTTGAGGAGCAGCGCGAGGAGATTCGCCGCCTACGCGAGGAGGAGGAAAAGCGCGCGCTGGAGCAGATGCTGCGCGAGCAGAAGGTGCAGGTGCAGCGCGAGGCGGCCAAGGTCGAGCGGGAACGCCCGATCCTGGGGCGCTCCATCGCGCAGGCCCCCATGCCCATTCACGAGCTCGCCGAGGACAGCGGGCGCTGTGTCCTACAGGGCGAGGTGCTCGCCTGCGAGACGCGCGAGACGCGCTCGGGCGAGATGCTCATCGCCAGCTTTTTGCTCACCGACTACACGGACACGATCAAGTGCAAGGCCTTCCTGCGCTACAAGCCGGCGCGCGGGCGCAAGGGCGAGGAGGATGAGACCCCGCCGACTCCGGAGGAGCGCCAGGCGGTCGAGCGGGTCGTCGCGGAGCTGCGCAAGGGCGCGTACCTGGCCGTGCGCGGCGAGCCGAAGATGGACAGCTTCGACCGCTGCCTGACCTTCTCGGTCAACGACGTGGAACGCAGGCCCAAGCCCGTGCGCCAGGACAAGGCTGAGCGCAAGCGCATCGAGCTGCACATGCACACCAACATGTCCGAGATGGACGGGATCAGCTCGGCCAAGGCGCTCATCGAGCAGGCGGCTGCTTGGGGCCATCCCGCGGTCGCGATCACCGACCACGGCGTCGTGCAGGCCTTCCCGGAGGCCTTCGCCACGGCGGGCAAGAAGGGCATCAAGCTCATTCCGGGCATGGAGGGCTATCTGACCGACGTCGTGCCCTCGGTCTATCGCGCGGACGGCCGTGCGCTCACGGAGGACATTGTGGTCGTCGACTTTGAGACGACCGGCCTTTCGCCCAAGCATAACCGCATCATTGAGATCGGCGCGGTTCGCATCCGCAACGGGCAGATCGTCGAGGAACATTCCTGCTTCGTCCATCCCGAGGAGCCGATCCCGGAGGAGGTCACGAAGATCACCGGCATCACCGATTCGATGGTGGCCAACGCGGCCACGGCGCGCGAAGAGATCCCCAAGCTCATGGCCTTCATCGGCGATGCGGTCTTTGCCGCGCACAACGCGCGCTTTGACTATGGCTTTTTGAAAAACGAGTGCAAGCGCCTGGATCTGCCCTGCGAGCTCCCGGTGCTGGATACCCTCGAGCTGGCCCGGCGTGTCTTCCCGCAGCAGCGCAGCTTCAAGCTCAAAGCGCTGTGCAAGATGCTGGGCATCAGCCTCAAAAATGCGCACCGGGCGGTGCACGATGCGCGCGCGACCGCGCAGATGCTCCTTGCGCTGATCGCGCGCTTGCGCGAGGCGGGCATCGAGCGCCTGGATCAGGTCGAGCAGGGCATGCAGAGCGGCGCGATCGGCGAATCGCACCACATCATCCTGCTCGCCGCGAGCCAGCAGGGCATGACCAACCTCAACCGAATCGTCTCCGAGGGACATCTTCGCTACTTCAACCGCCGCCCGCACACGCCGCGCACCGTCCTCCAGCGCTACCGCGAGGGGCTCATTGTCGGCTCTGCGTGCTCAGAGGGCGAGCTCTTTGCCGCCATCCTCGACGGAAAGGGCGACGAAGATCTCAAGAAGATCGCGCGCTTCTACGACTATCTCGAGATCCAGCCGATCCAAAACAACGCCTACCTCGTCCGCGAGGGAAAGGTGCGGGACGAGGAAGAGCTGCGCAGCTTCAACCGCAAGATCGTCTGGCTGGGCGAGCAGCTGGGCATTCCCGTCTGCGCGACCGGAGACGTGCACTTCCTGGACGAAAAGGATGCGGTGTACCGCGCAATTCTGCAGACCAAGCTGAACTTCCGGGACGCCGATGCGCAGCCCCCGCTCTACTTCCGGACGACCGAGGAGATGCTCGGGGAATTTGCCTATCTGGGGCGGCAAAAGGCTGAACAGGTCGTCATCGACAACCCTGCGGCCATCGCCGCGCGCGTCGGGGAAGTCGGCCTGTATCCTAAGCACCCCGAGGGCAAGGAGACCTTCCAGCCCTTCTGGCCGGACGCGGATGCGGACATCCGCCGCCTGTGCGACGAGAAGATCCTGGAGCTCTACGGCGAGCAGCCCCCCGAGATCGTCCTCGCCCGAAAGGAGAAGGAGCTGCGCTCGATCCTCGGCTATGGCTACGGCACGCTCTACTCGATCGCCCAGAAGCTGGTCAAAAAGTCCAATGCCGATGGCTATCTGGTCGGCTCGCGCGGGTCGGTCGGCTCCTCGCTGGTCGCGCACCTGGTCGGCATCTCCGAGGTCAACGCGCTGCCGCCGCACTACCGCTGCGAGCAGTGCAAATTCACCGATTTTGACGTGGATCGGGCCAAGTATCACGTCGGCGTCGACCTGCCCGAACGCGCCTGCCCGCAATGCGGCGCGATGCTCGCGCGCGACGGCTTTGACATCCCCTTCGAGGTCTTCCTGGGCTTCAAGGGCGACAAGGTGCCCGACATCGACCTCAACTTCTCCGGCGTCTACCAGCCCAAAGCCCATGCCTACATCGAGGAGCTCTTCGGCAAGGAATACTGCTACCGCGCTGGAACGATCGGCACCCTGGCCGACAAGACGGCCTACGGCTATGTGAAGCACTACTGTGAGAGCAAGGGCATCGAGCTGAGCGCGGCAGAGATGGAGCGCCTGGCCAAGGGCTGCGTCGGCGTCAAGCGCACGACGGGTCAGCATCCGGCGGGCATGGTCGTTCTGCCCAAGGAATACGAGATCTGCCAGTTTGTCGCGATCCAGCATCCCGCCAACGACATGAGCAGCCCGGTCATCACGACCCACTACGACTTCGGTTCCATGCACGACGTGCTGGTCAAGCTTGACGTGCTCGGCCACGACGACCCGACGATGATCCGCATGCTCATGGATCTGACCGGGGTCGACGCGCGCACGGTGCCCCTCACCGATCCCAAGGTCATCTCCCTGTTCCGCGAGACGACCGCGCTGGGCGTCACGCCCGAGCAGATCGGCTCCAACACGGGCACCTATGGCGTGCCCGAGTTTGGCACCGCCTTTGTGCGCGGCATGCTCGAGGAGACCAAGCCCCAGACGATGGAGGAGCTGTTGCGCATCTCCGGCCTCTCCCACGGCACAGACGTGTGGCTGGGCAATACGCAGGACATCCTGCGCGCAGGCCTGGCGCCGCTCTCCGAGTGCATCTGCTGCCGCGACGACATCATGAACGCACTGATCGCCTTTGGGGTCGAGCCGAAGATGAGCTTTACCACGATGGAATCCGTGCGTAAGGGCAAGGGCCTGACCGCGGAGATGGAGGAGGCCATGCGCACGCACGGCGTCCCGGATTGGTTCATCGGCTCGTGCAAGAAGATCAAGTACATGTTCCCCAGGGGGCACGCCGTGGCGTATGTGACGATGGCCCTGCGCATCGCCTGGTACAAGGTCTATCACCCGCGCGCCTATTACTGCGCCTACTTCACCGTCCGCGCCGACGGTTTCGACGCGACCCTCATGGGCGGAACGCCCGAGCAGGCGCGCGCTGCCTACAACGCCCTTGTGCAAAAGAAGCGAGGGGACGGCGACCACTTCACCGACAAGGACGACGACCGCATGACCGTGCTGGAGCTGGTCATCGAGATGCACTGCCGCGGCATCCATCTGGCGCCGGTCGACCTCTACAAGAGCCAAGCCTTCGACTTCACCCTGGAGGGCGAAAATCTGATTCGCATGCCCCTGCGCGCCCTGCCGGGGCTGGGCGGGGCGGCGGCGGAGAGCATCGTGCGCGCCAGGCAGGAGGCGCGATTCATCTCCGAGGAGGATCTCCTCGCCCGAACCGCGCTCTCCCAGACGCTTTGCGACCAGATGCGAGAGCTGGGCGCGCTGGGCGATCTGCCGCGCACCAACCAGATGGACCTCTTCTCCGGCCTCTTCTAAGACGACAAAGAACGACGGACCCGGCGCGTGGCCGGGGCCGTCGTTCTTTGTGAAATCCGTGGTTTGAAAGGGGCGGGGGTGGCGGGTCAAATCGCCAGATGCCCATCCCGCATGAGCACCACGCCGTCGGCCTCGAGGGTTGGGCAGTGGGCAACGATGTCAAAATGGCCCGCCGCATCCTGCTGTCCGCCGAGGGTGAGGTTTCGCCCCAGGCCGATGTGGAAGGTCTGGTAGGCGGACTCGTCCTCGATATAGGAGACGCCGCGGCAACGGGAGAGTGCGTTGAGCCCGATGCCAAGCTCCGCGGCCTGGTAGAGATTCTCGCAGCCGAAGTGCTCGATGTAGGAGAGCAGGCGCGCACCGTCCGGCGTGCTGCGATCGGTCTGAAGCCGTCCCCTGGAGAAGGTCACCTCGATCGGGGACTCCACCAGGCCCAGATAGCCCAGGGAACCGTCGAGGATCATCCGTCCCTCGGTCTCATGCTCCTCGATCGGGATGTAGACCTCGAAGCTCGCTGAACCGATGGCGCCGCGGTGCGCCGCGACGCCGCAGTACACGCCGCCCTTGCGCCCGCGCTTGAAAAAGCGCAGGTCGGTGCCGCGCTCGGTGGTGATGCGAATCGCATCGGCGCGGTTGAGCGTGCGCAGGAGGCGGTTGCCCATGTGCCGGGCCCAGCCGGGGTCCATGCCGATGAATTCCTGCTCCAGCAGACTGCCCCCGTCCCGGCAGGAGAGGGGGAGGGAGAGAAAGCGCGCGCCGCGGCGGACCGCCGAGCGCACCGCGCCGCTGGTGAGGAAGGAGGCGTCGGTCGCGCCGATGATCGCGCTGGCGCGCTCGAGCAGCGGCTGGGCTGCCGAAATGACGTCCCCGCGCTGGACCTGGGCGCGCGGGAGGATTAGGGTGCTCAGGGCGGCGTCCGCGCTCCTCGCCCAGCGCTCGAAGGCTTCGGCCTCGCGCTCGTGTCCCTCGTCGGTGACCAGCAGCAAGAGCTCGCCCCGGCGCATGTCCAGCCAGCGGTGTACGACGATGGAGACGCCGACTTGAAGATCCAAGGCGTTGTCCTCCTTTCGTTGCGGTTTGAAGGGTTTTATTATAGCGCGGGACACGGGCAACTGCAAGCATGGCGATTGTGCTGAGGAATCTACGATCAGAATTGACGAAAGCGCCGAACCATGGTAAACTATGAGCCGAGATTCGTTCGGGAAATGGGGCGGGACGATGCGACTGACGCGCTACGATTTTGACGGAGGGATTCGGCTGCTCGGCCGAAAGAGCGGTGGGCTCGATACGATGTTCTACGCCGCGCTGTGCTCGGGGCTGATGCTCACGGTCTTTTTCGTGCTCACCCGCAAGGGCGGCGTGTTCGGCTTCTACTTCGACCTCTGGCGCGTGCTGCTCAGCATCCTGCTGATCCTGCCGGTCACCTGGCTGATCCAGCTCCTCCGTGAGCTGCGTGACTACCCCGCCAAGCTCTCCCACAAGGCGTCCTGGACGATCGAAGAGCTCATGGCCCTCACCGGGCAGGGGCGCAGGGAGACCGAGCGCGTCATCACCCGCGTGCTGGAGAGCTGCTTTATCGTGGATCCTACCTGCATCTGTCAGGTTGATCATCAATCCAAGGAGGGAGAAGACTCATGGAAATCCTAAAACTCATCGGTGTCGTGATCGTCGTCATCGGCTTTGCGCTGAAGTTCGACACGATCGCGACGGTCGTCGTGGCGGGTGTCGTCACCGGCCTGGTCTCCGGCATGGACATCCTGTCCATTCTCGACAAGCTGGGCACGGCCTTCATCGCCAACCGCACCGCGACCCTCTTCGTGCTGACCCTGCCGTGCATCGGCCTTTGTGAGCGCTACGGCCTCAAGGAGAAGGCGATCGACTTCATCCGCTCGATCAAGAACGTGACGACCGGGCGCGTGATCCTCATCTACCAGGCGATCCGTACCCTGGCGGCGGCGTTCTCCGTGCGTCTGGGCGGCCATCCGCAGTTCGTCCGTCCGGTTGTCGTGCCGATGGCTGAGGGCGCGGCGATGGCCAAGCACGGCGAGATCAGCGAGAAGATCAGCGATCAGATCCGCGGCGCGTCCGCGGCGGCCGAGAACTACGGCAACTTCTTCGCGCAGAACTGCTTCATGGGCGCCAGCGGCACCCTGCTGATCACCTCCACGCTGGTCGAGCAGGGCTTCACCGAGGTCACGGCGCTGCAGATCGCCAAGTGGTCGATCCCGATCGCGGTCATCAGCGTGATCATCGGCGTCGTGCGCAACCTCAGCCTCGACCGCAAGTTCGAACGCATGGTAAAGGAGGTAAAGTGACATGACGCCTGCAGTGATCGTAGCCGAGCTCTTCTATTCCATCATCGGCATCATCTTCGTGCTCACCGGCGTCAAGGCGCTCCTTGATCCCGGCGCCCAGAAGAAGGCCACGACGGCCGCCTTCTGGTTCATCCTCGCCTTCACCTTCATCCTGGGCAATCACCTGCCCATGTGGGTGACCGGCCTGTGCATCCTGGTGATCGCGGCGATCACCGCCACACGCGGCGTTCGCCAGAACGCCAACGACGTGCCCGACCCGAAGGCCGTGCGCGCCGCGGCGGATCGCCTGGGCTATCGCGTGTTCATCCCGGCGCTGTGCCTGGCGCTGGTTGCGGTCGTGGCCGCGACGCTGGGCGGCATGGTGCCCGCGCTGTCCTGGATGACCGCCAACAACGCCATCGGTATCGCCGGCGCGGTTGCGCTGATCGTCGCGCTCGTGCTTTTCCGCGCCAATCCGATCTACGCGGTCAAGGACGGCACGCGCCTGATGGACAACGTCGGCCCGGTCGGCATCCTGCCGCAGCTGCTCTCCGCGCTGGGCGCGGTCTTCACCGCCGCGGGCGTGGGCACCGTCATCGCCAATGGCGTGAGCCATCTGATCCCCGACGGCAGCCGCTTCATCGCCTGCGCGGTGTACTGCATCGCGATGGCGCTGTTCACGATCATCATGGGCAACGGCTTTGCCGCCTTCTCCGTGATCACCGTGGGCATCGGCATCCCCTTCCTGATCGCCCAGGGCGCCAACCCCGTGATCGTCGGCGCGCTCGGCCTGACGGCGGGCTACTGCGGCACGCTGCTTACGCCCATGGCGGCCAACTTCAACGTGATGCCCGCGGCCCTCTTGGAGGTCAAGGATCAAAATGCGATCATCAAGAGCCAGGCGCCCGTCGCGCTGTGCATGCTGGTGATCCACATCGCGCTGATGTACGCATTCGCGTTCTGACATCCCGGGCTCGCTCCCATGAGGGCGAGCCCCTTTTTGAAAGGAAAAGAATATGAAAATTCTCTTGACCGCCTTTCAGCCCTTTGGGGGCGAGGCGGTGAATCCCGCTGAGGTGGCCGTGGGGCGCGTGGCCGAGGAGGTGCGCGGCGCACAAATCGTGAAGATCTCCGTTCCGGTCGTCTTTGGCAAGGCTGTCGAGACGGTGCGCGCGGCGATGGAGCGCGAACAGCCCGACGTCGTGCTGTGCATCGGTCAAGCGGGCGGTCGCTTTGGCATGACGCCCGAGCGCGTCGCGATCAACCTGGACGACGCCCGCATCCCAGACAACGAGGGCAATCAGCCGCTCGACCGCCCGATCTTCGAGGACGGTGCGCCGGCTTACTTCACCCAGCTCCCCGTCAAGGCGATGGTCACGGCCATGCGCGAGGCGGGCGTCCCGGCGTCCCTCTCCTACACGGCCGGAACGTACGTCTGCAATCACCTGATGTACGGCGTGCTCTACCACATCGACAAGGCATTTCCGGGCGTCCGTGGCGGCTTCATGCATGTCCCCTTCCTGCACGAACAGGTGATGAATCGACCCAACACCCCGAGCCTTTCCCCGGAGGACATCGTGCGGGGCATCGAGGCTGCGCTGGGCGCGATCGTCGAGCACGAGGGCGACCTCTCCCTCGCGCTGGGACACACCCACTGACCGGTTTTCCATCACGTACCGCCATCCCCGAAGCGCCGGGGGTGGCGGTTTTTGATAAAAGACGCTGCGCGATTTGGCCTTAAATGGCAACATATTGGATGTGATATGATCGTATTGACAACCTGACTGAAAACCCTTATCCTAAATTTACCAAAAACTACGCTGAGGTGAAGCCTATGACGATCCGCGACATGGTGGAGATCTTACACGCCCGCGTGCTCATCGGCCAAGAGAAGCTCGACACGCCGGTGTACACCGCCTGCTGTTCCGACCTGATGAGCGATGTCCTCGCCTTCGTCGACGAGAAGACCGTGCTGCTCACGGGGTTGACCAACCCGCACGTCGTGCGCACCAGCGAGATGCTCGATCTCAAGTGCCTCGTCTTCGTGCGCGGCAAGCATCCGGCGGACGACATCCTGGAAAGCGCCGAGGAGCAGGGGCTGGTCGTGCTCACCACGCGCATGACGGCCTTCAGCGCCTGCGGCATGCTCTACGAGCACGGCCTGCGCGGCGTTCCCGTGCCCATCGAGTGGGAAAAGGACGAAGGAGGGGACACATGACCCCCGTGATGGTCGCCTCCTATCCCGTCGCCTCCGCGGATTACGCGGCGGCGGGGAGCGCGAGTGCCGACATCAAAAAACGCCTCAAGCAGCTGGGCGTGGGCGGCAATGTCCTGCGCCGGGTGGCCGTCGCCTCCTACGAGGGCGAGCTGAACCTCGTCATCCATTCCCTGGGTGGCGAGCTGAACCTGGAGATCTATCCCGACCGCGTGCAGCTCACCTCCCGCGACGTGGGCCCCGGCATCCCCGACCTGTCCCTGGCGATGCGCGAGGGCTGGTCCACGGCCAATGAAGAAGCCCGATCGCTGGGCTTTGGCGCGGGGATGGGGCTGCCGAACATGAAGCGCAACGCCGACGACTTTGCGATCGAAAGCGAGGTGGGGCGGGGCACGGTGATCACCATGGGCTTTCGCCTGACGTGATCCCGGGAAAGGCGGTGCAAATACATGGAAGAGGTCCGCTATCATTCCGTGCGGCTGGAGGAGGATCGCTGCAGGGGATGCACCAACTGTCTGCAGCATTGCCCGACCGAGGCGATCCGCGTGCGCGGTGGGCGCGCGCACATCGTCGACACCCTGTGCATTGACTGCGGCGAATGCATCCGCATCTGCGACTACCACGCCAAGGTCGCGGTGACCGATCCCTTCTCTAAGATTCATCAGTTTAAATACGCCATCGCGCTTCCTGCGCCCTCGCTCTACGGACAGTTCCGCGGGCTGAGGCGGCCCGAATACGTCCTCGAGGCCCTGCGGCGCATCGGCTTTGCCGACGTCTTCGAGGTCGCCAAGGGGGCGGACGTCGTCACGCGCGCCATCCGTGAGCGCCTGCGCGACAACACGCTGCCGCGCCCCGTGATTTCCTCGGCGTGCCCGGCGGTCGTGCGCCTGATTCAGGTGCGCTTTCCGGAGCTGCTCGACCATGTGATCGACATCCGGCAGCCCATGGAGGTCGCGGCGAGCATCGCCAAGGCGGAGTTTTGCAAGAAGCACGATTGCCCGCCGCAGGACGTGGGGTGCTTTTTTATCACGCCCTGCCCGGCCAAGATGACCGCGATCCGCTCCCCGATCGGCCAGAAGAAGTCCGCGCTGGATGGCGCGATCTCGATCATGGAGCTCTACGGCAGGCTGCTGCCCCATGTCGAAAAGATGCAGGGTGATCCCGATTTCGAGCTCTCCACGCGCTTTGGCGTCGCCTGGGGCTGGTCCAACGGCGAGGCCAACGCGGTCTGCCCCGAGTCCAGCCTCTCGGTGGACGGCATTGCCGACGTGATCGGCGTTCTGGAGGAGGTCGAAAACAACAAGCTGAACGACCTCGAGTTCCTGGAGGGGAACGCCTGCCTGGGCGGCTGCGTCGGCGGCGCGCTGACCTTCGAAAATACCTATGTCGCCAAGTCGGCCATGCGAAAGCTGGTCGCCAACATGCCGCGCGTGCATCCCGATCAGGCGGTGCCCGTCTCCATGCTGACCAAATACCCGCTTAAAAACGACCTGCCCTACCAGCCAAACCCCGCGATGAAGCTCGACGAGGATCTGGTGACCGCGATGCAGATGATGAACCGCATGAACGAGATCCTGGAGACGCTCCCGGGCTACGATTGCGGATCCTGCGGTTCGCCGACCTGCCGAACCTTTGCCGAGGACATCGTGCGCGGCTATGCGACCCAGATGGACTGCATCCACCTGCTCAAGGAAAAGCTGCAGGTCATGGCGGAGGAAATGGTGAATCTGGCGCAGTCCAAGCGAAAATAAGAGGACAATCGAGCGAGGAGGATGACATGAAAGTCCGTGAATTGCAAACCCTTCTGTCGGCGGAAGCCCTGAGCCAGCCCGAGGAGGACCGGGAGGTCTGCTCGGGATACACCTGCGACCTGCTCAGCTGGGTGATGGCCCACGGCGCGGAGGGCATGGCCTGGGTCACCGTTCAGACGCACATGAACGTCGTAGCCGTCGCGGTGCTCTCCGATATGGCCTGCATCGTCCTGCCCGAGGGCGTGCGCATGGAGGGCGAGGCCCTGCAAAAGGCGAAGGACGAGGGCATGGCGGTGCTCACCACCGCGCTCACCGCCTACGAGATCTGCGGGAGGCTCGCCGCGCAGGGCATCCCCGGGCGGGCCTAAATGATCGCCCTGCCCTGCGACCTGCACATCCACTCCTGCCTGTCGCCCTGCGCCTCCGACGAGATGACCCCAGCCAATCTGTGCGGCATGGCGGCGCTCAAGGGATTGCAGATGATCGCGGTGACCGACCACAATGCCGCATGGAATCTGCCGGCGGTTCAGCGGGTCTGCGACGCCTACGGGCTGCTGCTCATCCCCGGCATCGAGATGACCAGCGCCGAGGAGGTCCATCTGCTGGGCTATTTCCCGGATGTGGACCGCGCGCTGTCCTTTGGCGCATTTTTGAAGGAGCATCTGCCCGCGGGCAAGAACCGACCGAGCTTCTTCGGCCGCCAGCTGGTCATGAACGAGGAGGACGAGGTGCTGCGCGAGGAGGACGCACTGCTCATCGGCGCGACCGACCTGCCCCTTGCGGAGGCGACGCGCAGGGTGCGCGAGGCGGGGGGCGTGCCCGTGCCGGCGCACATCAACCGCGGCGCAAACGGCCTGCTCGTCAACCTGGGCTTCATGCCCGAAGGGCTGGACTACACCGCGGTCGAGGTCTGGCGCGATCTGCCCTGCCCGCACGGGCCGCAGGAGGGGCGCGTGGTGCTTTCCTCCTCCGACGCGCACGAGCTGGGGGCGATCCTCGAGCCGATCCGAAGCATGGTCCTCGAGGAGCGCAGCGTCGCGGCGTTCCTCGAGGCGCTGCGCCATCCATCGCCCGCGACAAGCGGAGCAAGCCCGCTTTGAGGGGATTCCGAATTGCAATAATTAGAATTGACTAATAGGGAATGCGCGGAATATAATGAATTGATATCGTTTAAGATATATCAATCAGTCAACGCTCCAGGAGGAAAACGAGAGTGAGGATGGTGAAACCATGAACGACAAAGACAAGAAGATGGCAGAGCTTCGAGAGATCATCGAAGCACACAAGGACTGGAAGGGTGCGCTCATGCCCGTGCTTCAGGCCGCGCAGGAGATCTTCGGCTGCGTGCCGGAGGACGTGCAGAAGGTCATCGCCGAGGGTCTGGGCGTCACGCTTTCCGAGGTCTATGGGGTCGCAACCTTCTACGCGCAGTTTTCGCTGCAGCCCAAGGGCCAGTACATCATCAGCGTCTGCCTCGGCACAGCTTGCTACGTCAAGGGCAGCCAGGCGGTGCTCGACAAGATCAGCGAGCTGATCGACTGCCCGATCGGCGGCACGACCAAGGACGGCCGCTTCACCCTGCAGGCGACGCGCTGCCTGGGCGCTTGCGGCTTGGCTCCTGTCATGACGATCAACGGCGAGGTCTACGGACGGCTCACCCCCGATCAGCTGCCCGGCATCCTCTCCAAGTACACCGCGGAACCCGTCGCGTAACAGCCCATGAACGAGATTGCGCTCCACCTGCTGGACATCGTCCAAAACAGCGTGCGTGCACAGGCCGGGCTCGTGTCCATCCGCCTCATCCTGCATGAGAACGGTGTGCTCGAGGTCACGGTGGAAGACGACGGCAGGGGCATGAGCCCCGAGCTCCTCTCCGGTGTGACCAGCCCCTTTGTCACCACGCGCACGACGCGGCGCGTCGGGCTGGGCATCCCGCTCCTGCAGCAAAACTGCGAGGCGAGCGGGGGCAGCCTTTCGATCGTCAGCCGGGAAGGCGAGGGCACGGCGATTACCGCCCGCTTTCACACCGACTCCATCGACTGCCTGCCGCTGGGGGACATTCCCCGGACGATGGCCACCCTGATCCTGGGAAGTCCAGATCGGCCTGACTTCGCGCTCCACTGCGCGTCATCGCGCGGTGCGCTCGACTTTTCGACCCGAGAGATCCGAGAGGCTCTGGGGCCGGAGGTCTCCCTGGCAGAGCCAGAGGTCATCAGCTGGATCACGCAATCTCTTGGCGAGGAGATCGAACCCATCTTTGGAGGAATAATACGATGAAATCTTTGGCCGAATTGGAAGCGATCCGCAAGGCGACGCTTAACCGCATCAACCTGCGTACCGAGAGCGACGAGGGCATCCGTGTCGTCGTCGGCATGGCGACCTGTGGCATTGCGGCCGGCGCGCGTCCGGTCATGCTCTCCTTCCTGGAGGAGATTGAGAAGCGCCAGCTCCCCAACGTGACCGTCTCGCAGACGGGCTGCATCGGCATGTGCCGCCTGGAGCCGATGGTCGATGTCATCCTCCCCGGTCAGGAGAAGGTGACCTACGTCCACGTCAAGCCTGAGATGGTCTCGCGCATCGTCGCCGAGCACATCGTCAACGGGCGTCCGGTCGGGGAATACACGATCGGCGAGGCCGAATAACGGGATACGGAAGGGAGTCAGATCATGGATATCTACCGCGCACATGTACTGGTTTGCGGCGGCACCGGTTGTTCCTCGTCCGGTTCCAACACCCTCATCGAGCGCTTCAACGAGCAGCTTGCCGCACACAACCTCGAGCATGAGGTCAAAATCGTCCGCACCGGTTGCTTCGGCCTGTGCGAGGCCGGCCCGGTCGTCATTGTCTACCCCGACGGCACCTTCTACAGCCGCGTGACTCCGGAGGGCGTCGATGAGATCGTCTCCGAGCACCTGCTCAAGGGCCGCAAGGTTCAGCATCTGGTCTACACCGATCACGCCAGCCACGAGCAGAGCGCCGAGAAGAAGCTCGAGGACATCAACTTCTATCGCCATCAGCACCGCATCGCCCTGCGCAACTGCGGCGTCATCGACCCGGAGAACATCGACGAATACCTCGCCATGGACGGCTATCGCGGCCTGGAGAAGGCCCTGACGAGCATGACCCGCGAGGAGGTCATCGACGAGATTCTGAAGTCCGGTCTGCGTGGCCGCGGCGGCGGCGGATTCCCGACCGGCCTGAAGTGGAAGTTCGCCTACCAGAGCCAGTCCGATCAGAAGTACGTCGCCTGCAACGCCGACGAGGGCGACCCGGGCGCGTTCATGGACCGCTCCATCCTGGAGGGCGATCCTCACGCAATCATCGAGGCCATGGCCATCGCGGGCTACGCGATCGGCGCGAACAAGGGCTACGTCTACGTCCGCGCGGAGTACCCGATCGCCGTTCAGCGCCTGTCCATCGCCATCGCGCAGGCCAAGGAGTACGGCCTGCTGGGCGAGAACATCTTCGAGACCGGGTTCAGCTTTGATCTAGAGATCCGCCTGGGCGCCGGCGCCTTCGTCTGCGGCGAGGAGACCGCGCTCATTCACTCCATCGAGGGCATGCGCGGCGAGCCGACCTCCCGTCCGCCGTTCCCGGCGGTCAAGGGCCTCTTCGGCAAGCCGACGATGCTCAACAACGTCGAGACCTATGCCAACGTCGCGCAGATCATCCTGCACGGATCCGAGTGGTACGCCTCCATGGGCACCGAGAAGTCCAAGGGCACTAAGGTCTTCGCGCTGGGCGGCAAGATCAACAACACCGGCCTGGTCGAGATCCCCATGGGCACCTCCCTGCGCACGATCATCTACGACATCGGGGGCGGCTGCCCCAACGGCAAGAAGTTCAAGGCCGTGCAGACCGGCGGCCCCTCCGGCGGCTGCCTGCCCGAGTCCCTGCTCGACACCCCGGTCGACTATGACAACCTGGTCGCGGCGGGCTCCATGATGGGCTCCGGCGGCATGATCGTCATGGACGAGGACAACTGCATGGTCGACATCGCCCGCTTCTACCTCGACTTCATCGTCGACGAGAGCTGCGGCAAGTGCACGCCGTGCCGCATCGGCACCAAGCGCATGCTCGAGATCCTCAACCGCATCGTCGAGGGCCGCGGCGAAGAGGGCGACATCGAGAAGCTCGAAAACCTCGCCGAGACGATCAAGGCCACCGCGCTGTGCGGCCTGGGCCAGACCGCGCCCAACCCGGTGCTCTCCACGCTGCGCTTCTTCCGCGACGAGTACGAGGCGCACATCCGCGAGAAGCGCTGCCCGGCGCATCACTGCAAGAAGCTGCTGCAGTTCGTCGTCGAGCCGGCCAAGTGCCGCGGCTGCACGGCCTGCGCCAGGGTCTGCCCGGTCGGAGCGATCAGCGGTTCTGTCAAGCAGCCGCATGTGATCGACGCCAGCAAGTGCATCAAGTGCGGCGCCTGTATGGATACCTGCCGCTTCGGCGCGATCAGCCGCGAGTAAAGTAAGGAGGACGTAGCAAGATGGAAAAGATGATCAGCCTGACGATCGACGGCATCGCCGTCGAGGTGCCGGCCGGTACGACCGTCCTCGAGGCGGCCCGCAAGGCGGGCGTGCACATCCCGACGCTGTGCTATCTCAAGGACATGAACCAGATCGGCGCGTGCCGCATGTGCGTCGTGGACGCGGGCGGGCGGTCTCTGCAGGCCTCCTGCGTGCTCCCGGCGACCGACGGCATGAACGTCAAGACCAATACGCCCCAGATCCAGAACTACCGCCGCACGCTGCTCGAGCTGCTCCTGTCCAATCACGACAAGAAGTGCCTCTCCTGCGTGCGCAGCCAGGACTGCGAGCTCCAGCGCCTGTGCAAGGAGCTGGGCGTGACCGATGAGAACGTCTTCGAGGGCGAAAACAACACCTACGAGATCGACGACGTCTCCCCGTCCATCGTTCGCGACAACAACAAGTGCATCCTCTGCCGCCGCTGCGTCGCGGTCTGCTCCAAGGTTCAGGAGTGCGGCGTCATCGGCCCGGTCATGCGCGGCTTCAAGACGGCGATCGAGTCCCCGTGGAGCCATTCGCTCAACGACATGGCCTGCATCAACTGCGGCCAGTGCATCACGGCCTGCCCGGTCGGCGCGCTCCACGAAAAGGACGACACCGACCGCGTCTGGGAAGCGCTGAACGACCCGACCAAGCATGTGGTCGTGCAGCCGGCGCCCGCCGTGCGCGCGGCGCTGGGCGAGGAGTTTGGCCTCCCGATGGGCACCAGCGTCACCGGAAAGCTCGCCGCGGCGCTCCACCGCATGGGCTTTGACCGCGTGTTCGACACGAACTTCGGCGCCGACCTGACGATCATGGAAGAGGCGAACGAGCTCGTCGAGCGCATCACCACCGGCGGCAAGCTGCCGATGCTGACCTCCTGCTCGCCGGGATGGGTCAAGTTCTGTGAGACCTATTATCCCGACTTCATCCCGAACCTCTCCTCCTGCAAGTCCCCGCACATGATGCTGGGCGCGATGGCCAAGAGCTACTACGCCAAGGCTGCAGGGATCGACCCCAAGGACATCGTGACCGTCTCCGTCATGCCCTGCACCGCCAAGAAGTTCGAGGCGGCCCGGCCTGAGATGGGCCACGACGGCGTCTGCGACGTCGACATCGTGATCACGACCCGCGAACTGGCGCGCATGATCAAGAAGGCCGGCATCAACTTCGCCAAGCTCCCGGACGAGGACTTCGACCGCCTGATGGGCGAGTCCACCGGCGCGGGCGTCATCTTCGGCGCGACCGGCGGCGTCATGGAAGCCGCCCTGCGCACCGCCTACGAGACGCTGACCGGCGAGACCCTGGAGAACGTCGACTTCACCGCGGTGCGCGGCATCCAGGGCATCAAGGAAGCCAGCGTGAAGATCGGCGATGCCACGGTCAACGTCGCGGTCTGCTCCTCCACCGGCATGGCGGCCAAGCTGCTGGACGCCGTTCGCGCGGGCGAGAAGGACTACACCTTCATCGAGGTCATGGCCTGCCCCGGCGGCTGTGTCAACGGCGGCGGCCAGCCGATCGTCGACGCGACGATCCAGGCCGAGTGCGACGTGCGCACCGAGCGTGCCAAGGCCCTCTACGATGAGGATGCGCGCAAGGTCCTGCGCAAGAGCCACGAGAATCCCGAGATCAAGGCTCTCTACGCCGAATATCTCGGCAAGCCGGGAAGCCATCTGGCGCACGAGCTTCTGCACACGCACTACGCCGAGCGCAAGATGTACAAGGACTAATCCAAACGGCAGGGACACCCGAAAACGGGGTCCCTGCTCTTTTCATGGGAGGTATCATGGCATCCATCTTCCCTTCAAAGCCGCTGGGCTTTGGCCTCATGCGCTTGCCGAGGGTCGGCGGGATGATCGACCCCACGCAGACCGAACGCATGGTCGACACGTTTCTGGAGCGTGGCTTTTCCTACTTCGACACCGCGTATGTCTACGAGGGATCGGAGGAGGCATTTCGGCACACCGTGTCCATGCGCCATCCGCGCGAGCGCTATTTGCTGGCCGATAAGCTCGCGGGCTGGGCGCTTTCAAAGGATTTTCCGCCCGAAAAGATGTTCGAGGCGTCGCTGGCGCGGAGCGGGGCTGGTTATTTTGACTACTATCTGCTGCACAGCCTGCAGGCAGACAATCTGCGCGCCTACGAGGAAAACGGGTGCTGGGCATTTGCTAGGCGCATGCGCGAGGCGGGGAGGATTCGCCACCTCGGCTTTTCCTTCCACGACAGCCCTGAACTCTTGGAGCGCATCCTGTCCGATCATCCGGAGTTTGAATTCGTGCAGCTTCAGGTCAACTATGCCGACTGGGAATCGGAGACGGTGCATGCGCGGCGCAATGTCGAGGTCGCGCGGCGGCACGGGATTGAGATCGTCGTCATGGAGCCGGTCAAAGGGGGCATTCTGGCCAACCTGCCGCCCGATGCGGTGGAGGTGCTCCGCACGACCCGCCCGAATGCTTCCGTCGCGTCCTGGGCGATGCGCTTTGCCGCAACCCTCCCCGGCGTCTCCATGGTGCTCTCCGGCATGAGCAGCCAGGCACAGCTCGAGGACAATCTGCGCACCTTTGATCCCATCCAACCCTTCACCGAGGAAGAGCGTGCGGCGCTCTGGCGGGCACGCGAGATCCTGCTATCGGGCGAGACGATCGCCTGCACGTCCTGCCGTTACTGCACGGCGGGATGTCCGGCGCACATCGACATCCCCCGCGTCTTTCAGGCCATGAACATGCTGCTCACCTTCGGCGAGCATAGCAGGCCCCATTCCACCTATGCCAGGCTTCTCGCGGCGGGCAGCGGACGGGCGCAGGATTGCGTAGCCTGTGGGCATTGCGAGGGCATCTGCCCGCAGCACCTTCCGATCATCTCCCTGCTCCAAAATGCGAGCATGCAGCTCGACTGAGCCAAGCTGAACAACCCAAAGCAGCCCATACCTGCCCGGCTTGCATCCGAGCCGCCCCATGCGCCGTGCGGCGATGCAAGGGGCTGGGACGGCAAAAAGAGGAGGTTGCATACACGAAAAGACCGCCGGACTTCCAGCGGTCTTTGCATCATGTGGGGGATTCAATGAGTCCAAGCTGGTACATGGCCTTGGCGATGCCGTCGTGTGCCAGCTCGGCGGTGATCAGGTTGGCTACAGCATAGGTTTCGGGGTGATCGTTGCCCATCGCGACGCCGCAGCCTGCGGCGCGGAGCATGTCCACGTCGTTGGCGCTGTCGCCAAAAGCGACGGTATCTTGTACGGGGACGCCCAGCGCTTCGCAGACTCTGCGCAGCCCGGTTGCCTTCGTGTGCCCGTGTGGAACGAACTCGATCACCTCATCCGAATGGACGAGCGGATGGAAGTCGCGAGCGAGCGCCTCGAGCCCCGCCTCGCGATCCAAAGCAAGCGCGAGATCGCAGGAGAATTTGGAGATGGCCAGCCGGTGCTCGTTCCCGCGAATCGGGAGCAGGCGATCGCCCATGCCCTCGGCGACATGCGCCACAAAGGGATCGCCCGGGAACTCCTCGCGGTCGATGTAGAGGTATTTTCGGCCTTCGAGGATCGCCCGGAAACGGTGTCTGCGCAGGAGGGAAACCAGCGCCTGCGCCTGTTCGCTCGTGCGCTCATCGAAGTAGAGGAGCGCGTTCTTTTGCGGGTCGACGTCACAAAAGGAACCCGCGGGAGCAAGCTCGATCATCGTCCCGTCGCCGCTGACGATGCCGGAGAGGCCCAGCTGGAAGAGGGAGGGGGCGTGGATGTAGCCCCGGCTGCGGCCGCTGTTGAGAAAGATGCGGTGCCCGCGCGCGCGCGCCGCATGCAGGGCGGAGACGGTCGAGTCGGGAATGCGCGAGTCGTGATCCCAGAGGGTGCCGTCGATGTCGAAGAAGAGAAGCTTTTGCATGATGCCTGCCTATCGGTCGAGTCAGCCGAGGACGGGAACGTCGAGCCCGAACTCGCTGGGGAGGAAGCGCGGACAGACGCTCTCGGAGGTGCAGATCACGGAGGCAGCCAGGCGCGCGCCGATGGTGCAGGCCTCGGCGATGTCCTTGCCGTAGGTGAGCCCGATGACCACGCCTGCGATGAAGGAATCGCCCGCGCCGGTCGTGTCCTTCACGTCAACCTTGGGCGCCGCGCAGACGCCGCTGTTGCCCTGGGCGTCGGCCCAGACAGAGCCCTCCGCACCCATGGTCACGACCATCTGGGGAATGCGGGCCATGCGCAGGCGGTCGACGAGCACCGCAGCCATCGCCTCGGGGGCAACGCCCTCGTAGTTTTCGCTAAAGAGGATGCCAGCCTCCTGCTGATTGCACACGAAGCAGCGGCAGCGCATGAGCAGGTCGCGCCGCTCGACGGCGATGCTCATGTTGGAGACCGCTGCGTAGACCGCCTTGCCATAGCGCTCGGCATAGCGGAAGACGCGCTTGAGGATCTCCTTGTCCATGTCGATCTCGACCACGATCGCGTCCGCGTCCGCGAAGATCTCATCGCCGTGCTCGTCGAGGATCTCGGATAGAGGGGAGAGGTCGGGACGGCGCGAGATGGAGGAGACGACGTCGCCGTCGTTGTTGAAGATCGCCAGCCAGGTGCCCATGCCGTCGGGCACGGCGCGCATGTAGCGCGTGTTGACCTTGTGGTTGTTGAGCTTGCGCACGACGTCCTCGCCGATCGCGCTGGTGTCGACCAGGGAGATGAAGGTCGGCCGCAGCTCGACGTTGGCGATGTCCTCGGCGATGTTGCGGCTCACGCCGCCGTACACCTGCTCGACCCGCCCGACGTTGCGCCCGCCGGGGATGTACTGATTGAGGGGGTATCCCTTGATGTCTACGAAGACGGCGCCCAATACGACGATGCCCATGCAAGCCTCCCAAAGCGATTTTCTCGTAGTATAGCACAGATTCGGGCGCAAAACAATTTGCCTTGCACGGCCTTGCGGGGTATAATGTCGGGGAAAACCGAGCGTCAATCGACAGGAGGAACTATGGAACGCATACCGAGCTTTAGCATCGACCACACGCGCCTCTCGCGCGGCGTGTATCTCTCCCGCGAGGACGACGACGTGCGCACCTGGGATCTGCGCATGAAGGAGCCCAACCACGGCGATTACCTCGCCAACGGCGTCCTCCACACCATCGAGCATCTCTTTGCGACCTTTGCGCGCAATGGGCAGTATCGGCAGGGCATCGTCTACTTTGGGCCGATGGGCTGCCGCACCGGATGCTATCTGCTGACCCGGGGGCTGAGCGATGCGCAGGTGCTCGATTGCATCCGGGCGTGCTTCCGGGAGATGGTGGATGTTGAGGGTGAGATCCCCGGAGCCAAGGAGGAGGAGTGCGGCAATTACCGCGAACACGATCTGCCGGGCTGCCGGGCAGAATCCGCCGCCTACCTCTCGGTGCTCGAGGAACTGACGCCGGAGGACATGCGCTATCGCTACACCCTCGCCTGAATCTTCCAAACGCCGCCTTTCGGGGCGGCATTTTCATGTCCAAAGGGCGGCGGATGGGGGCATCTCTTCTTGGATCACGGCAGGACTGTATCGGAGTGGCTGGCTCGGGCTGGCGGAAGCGTCAAGGCCATGCGGCATTCCCCCTCGGGCGAGGGAAGGGGCAAAAAGCGGAGCGCACGGTGCAGGGCGAGGCTCGGGACGTTGTCTGATCGAATCTGGACGATCGCCCGGGTCGCTCCGCGCGCCTGCATCCGGGCAAAGAGGTCGGCAAGCGCGGCGCGTGCAATGCCACGCCGCCGATGGGCCGGGGCGATTGCGATGCCATAGGAGAAGGAGATGCCGACGGCGCTGTGCACGGTGATCCCACCGGCATGTTCCCCGTCCGCCTCGATGAAAAAGCGCAGGTCGTCTGCGCCCTTCCCGATGGGGCGCAGACGGACGGACTTTGCAGGCGCGGGGACAGAGGGCTTCTCGAGCAGGGTACGGCGGGAAGGATCAGCGCTCGGCATGGCTTTCCTCCTTCTGATTTTTGGCCATTATACGGCAGAGCAGCCGGGAAATACAAGGAGGAGAATGGGAATGCCAAAGGAGGGTGCGGGACATCTGGGCAGGATGGCGGTACCGTAATGCTCGGTTTAGGCATGCGGATTGACGCGTCTTGGTCGAGGCGGTATACTCCGAAGAAGACGAGAACGAAGAAAAGAGGCGCTTCATGGATACGATCTACAGCCGGTACTCTCCGCATTTTTTATACGTGGATCGCTATGTCTTCCCGAGGGAATGGGTTTATCGGGAGGAGGGCATTCCCTACGCGATGTTCCGCTATATCCTGTCCGGGTATGCGGAGTTCATGGTCGACGGCGTACGCTACGAGGTTGCCCCGGACGATGTCTTCTATATCCCGCAGGGATGCAACCTCTATTGCGCAGCACAGGAGAGATTATCCTTCATCAGCGTGCGCTTTATCGGTACACCCCAGCTGGCTAAGGCGGATATGTTGTTGCAGCTCTGGCATATCGGGCAGAAGTACGGGATGGGGGATCAACCGGAGATCCGAGGGTATTTTGAAAAGCTTCTTGAAAGCGCCGTGAGCCGAACGCACTTCAAGAAACTTGAAACTCGAGCGTACCTCAACCTCATCCTCGCCGCACTGGCTCGCAAACAGGCACACTTGGAGGGGATGGAACGCAGGATGGACGTGCCGGTAGAGGCAACTTTTGACATGGAAAGCCTCCGAAAGCGCGCTGAAAAATCCCGCCAGATCACCGACCCCAGGATTCGCGTGCTGGTGGATTATTTGACTCTGCATCCCAATGAAAACCTGACGCGCGAACAGATGTGCCGCATGTGCGAGGTGAGCGAAAGCACCCTGAGACGGCTGTTTCACCAGTATACCGGCAAAACGGTATATGAGTTTTTGAAAGATCAGCGCATGGTCCAGGCTGCACGGCGGTTGGTTGTCACCAACGAATCGGTGGCAAGCATCGGCTATGAATTGGGCTACGAATCGCCCAGCTACTTTTGCAAAACCTTCCGGGAGACCTATGGCGTGAGTCCGCTGGAGTATCGTCGACGCTCTGAAGAAGGATGAGGGCATAAACGATCATAACATAATCGATTATTTCTATAAATAAACGCTAATCGGCTAAATTTTAGCCGATTTATTATATTGTTGCGCTCTTTTTGCTACCAGTTCCTTCGCAAAGCGTCCTATAATAGGGGCAATCAAAGCGAGAAAGACGCTTAAAAGAACCGAAGGAGGATGATTTGAAATGAAGAAACTGCTCTCGACATTGCTGCTCCTTGCCGTAGTATTGTCCATGGCTTGCGGTGCGCTGGCGGAAAAGCCGCTGGAAGGGGATATTACGTTCTGGCATTCCTTCAGCCAGGGTCCCAGGCTGGAAAACCTGCAGGCGGCTGCAGATGCCTTTATGGAATTGCACCCCGGCGTCAAGATCACCATCGAAACCTTTTCTTGGGCGGATTTTTACACCAAATGGACCACTGGCCTCGCTTCGGGCAATGTGCCGGATCTGTCCACCGCGTTGCCCAACCACGTCATGGAGATGATTGATGCCGATGCGATTGTTCCGCTGGACGACGTGATCGACGAGATCGGACGCGAGCGCTTTTACGAGGCGCCCTTGGCCGAAATGACGATCAAGGATGCCTGTTGGGCGGTCTCCCTCTACAGCCATGCGCAAGTCATGTGGTATCGCAAGGATCTGCTTGCAAAGTATGGGCTGACGGTCCCCACCACCTGGGAGGAACTGTATCAGGCCGCAACGACCATTACCGAGGGTGAGCAAGGCGCGGTCTATGGATGCTCCGTGCCCATGGGCACCAGCGACATGATGGCCACGCGTTATTTGAACTTCTATGTTCGCTCTGCGGGCGGAAGGCTCCTCCATGAGGACAATACCGCCAACCTGACCAGCCCGGAGGCGCTTGCGGGCATCCAGTACTGGGTCGATATGTATAAAAAGAACAGCCCGTCCGATTCGATCAACTATGCAGTCCTCGATCAGGCCACCATGTACTACATGGGCACCAACGCATTTGATTTCAACTCCGGCTTCCAGATCAGCGGCGTGGAGGCCAACCGACCGGATCTCGTCTCTCAAATCAGCTGTGCGCCGATGCCCGCGCTGAACAACGGGGATGCGCAGCGCGGATACGAGACCAGCAACATTCCGATGGTTGTCTGGAAGAACTCGAAGCATCCGGAGGTTTGCAAAGCATTCATTCAATTCCTCTATCAGCCGGAAAACTACATTCCTTTCTTGCAGAGCGTCCCCGTTGGTATGCTGCCCGCACTCAAAGACATCACAGAGAACGAGCAGTTCCTCTCCGACCCGACCATTCAGAAGTTCCTGCCAGAAATGCAGGTGATCGCCAAGGCGGTTGGAGAAGGCACGGCGATCGGCATGGAAAACGGGCCCTGCGCACAGGCGGGCCTGATGATCAGCCAGCACGTAGTGGAGGAGATGTTCCAGGACATCATCATCAACGGTACGCCGGTAGAAAAGGCGGCCGCGCAGGCTGAAGAAAAGCTCAACGATCTCTTCTCAACGCTGGAATAATCTGAGCCGAACCCTTACCCCATCGGGCGGGCAGCGATGCCCGCCCGACGAATGAAAGGAGCAATCATGCGCACCCTCCGCAAGCGGCTGAACATCAGTGGTCTCCTCTTTGTTCTGCCCGCTATGCTGGTTGTGGGGGCATTGCTGATGTACCCCGTCGTTACCAGTCTGTTTTACTCCTTTACCTCTCGGCATCTGATCAAGCCCAATTATAAATTTGTGGGCTTTGGAAACTATGTAAAGATCCTCGGGGATCCGGATTTCTGGCACGCCCTGTACACCTCTGTGAAGTGGACGACGCTTTCTCTGTGCGGTCAGGTACTGGTGGGCTTTACCTCAGCGCTGGCACTCCATAGAATCCGGCATTTTAAGGGATTGTTTCGGACGCTGCTGATCATTCCCTGGGCCTTTCCCTCCATCGTCTTGGCCCTGTCCTTCAAGTGGATCTTAAACGGCGTTTCGGGCTTTTTGCCCAATCTTCTGGTGAATCTGGGCTTGTTTGAAACGCCTCCGCAGTTCCTATCCTCGGGCGCATTGGTCTTTCCGACCGTCGTCTGCATCAACATATGGTTTGGCGCACCGCTGATCATGGTGAACGTGCTCAGCGCCTTGCAAACCGTGCCTCGGGATCAATATGAGGCCGCGCAGATCGACGGTGCGACCGCGTGGCAGAGCTTTTTATCGATCACCTTGCCCCATATCCGTGTGGTGGTTGGGCTCTTGGTGGTGCTGCGCACGATCTGGATTTTCAACAACTTTGACACCATCTACCTGATCACAGGCGGTGGCCCTGCCGGCCTGACGGAGACCCTGCCCATCTACGCGTATAACTTGGGCTGGGGGCTCAAGCAGCTTGGACGCTCCTCGGCGGTGACCGTGCTGCTCCTCCTGTTCCTCCTGTGCGTCTGTGCGGTCTATTTCAAGTTGCTGAGCAAATGGGAAAAGGAGGGGGACGCATGAGAACTCGAAGGAAGTGGTTCAAACGCGGATGGCTCTCCAGCCTGGCCAGCTACGTCTACCTGGTGATCCTTGCGATTCTGGCTGTGTTTCCCCTGCTTTGGATCGTGCTCTCCGCCTTCAAGAGCAAGGGCGAGATCACGGCTTATCCCACAGAGATGATTCCCCGGACTTTTACCCTGGATTATTTCAAAACCGTCCTCGTCCAGCTGCGCTTCAGCGGGAACATACTCAACAGCCTGTTTGTCTCCCTGGCTACGACTGCCCTGGGTATCATCATTTCGTCGCTGGGTGCCTATGGCATCGTCCGGTTCTTTCCTCGCCTTGGAAAGGTGCTCACTCGCGTGCTCATTACGACCTATATGTTCCCGCCAATCCTGCTCGCGGTCCCCTACTCCATCATCATTGGCTGGATGAAGCTGACCAACTCTCGGCTGGGACTGATCATCGTCTATCTATCCTTTTCAGTGCCCTATGCGATCTGGCTGCTCGTGGGCTTTTTCAAGACGGTACCGCTTGAAATCGAGGAGGCGGCACGGGTGGATGGCGCCAATAAGCTGACGGTCTTTACCCGGGTGGTGTTGCCCATCGTGTCGCCCGGCATCGTGGCTGTGGCCATCTATACGTTCATCAATGCCTGGAACGAATTTCTCTACGCGCTGATTCTCATGAATGCCTCCTCCAAGATGACGGTTTCCGTCGCCTTGAAGTCCCTGCAGGGGCAGGAAGTGTTGGATTGGGGCACCATGATGGCCGCCTCGACCATCGTGGTCATCCCTTCTGTGGTGTTCTTTATGTTCATACAAAAACGAATTGCCGGGGGCCTTGCCCAAGGCTCAATCAAGTGAGAAAAGAGGAACAAACGATGCGTTCTATCGGTTATGCGGTGGTTGGAACAGGGTACTTTGGGGCAGGCCTCGCGCGGATTATGGCCGAGCTGCAGGGGGCAAAGGTCGTGGCAGTCCTGGATCCGGATCACGCTGAGCAGATTGCGCAGACGCTGGGCTGCGCGGTCGAAACGGATCTGGAGGCCCTGTGTGCCAGGCCGGATGTGGATGCTGTGATCGTGGCAACGCCAAACTACCTGCACAAGGAACCGGTCCTGTGTGCGGCGCGCCACCATAAGGCTGTCTTCTGTGAAAAGCCGATCGCCTTGAACTATCGAGACTGCGATGAGATGGTACGCGCGTGCGCCGAGGCAGGGGTGCCCTTTATGGCGGGGCATGTGATGAACTTCTTCCGAAGCGTCCGCCATGCCAAGAGACTGATCAACGAGGGCGCGATTGGGAAGGTGCTCTATTGTCACTCTGCGCGGAATGGATGGGAAGAGCCACAGCCGTCGGTTAGCTGGAAGAAGATCCGATCCAAATCGGGTGGGCATCTCTACCATCACATTCATGAGCTCGATTGCATCCAATTCATCATGGGGCCTGCCCGGGCGGTCACGATGATCGGCGGAAATGTGGCGCATAAAGGCCCCGCTTTCGGCGATGAGGACGACATGCTCTTCTTGTCGCTCGAGTTTGCCGACGACACCTACGCGATCTGCGAGTATGGAAGCGCCTTTCATTGGCCGGAGCACTATGTCCTGATTCAGGGCACGAAGGGTGCAATCCGCATCGACATGTGTAACGTGGGCATGACCGTCAAAACGATCGACGGCAAGGAGGAGCAGTATCTTGTCCACCAGACCCAGCAGGAAGACGATCAGCGCCGGTCAATCTATCATTCTACGGAGATGGATGGGGCGATCCAGTATGGTCACCCAGGGAAGGAACCGCCCCTCTGGCTGGCGGGCATCATGCGCAACGAGATGCGCTACTTCAACGACCTGATGCATGGCTGCGAGCCGGACGAGGAATTCCGCCCGCTGCTGGATGGGAGCGCGGCGCGCGATGCGATCGCAACGGCGGATGCCGCAACCAGGTCGCTCAAGGAACATCGACGCGTCGAAGTCTCCGAAATCAAAGCCTAAAGAAGAAGTCACTCCCTTGCAAGCTCTGGCGTTGCAAGGGAGTGGCTTGTTTCGGGGGGATTTGGGCTCGAACTGATCAGCCCGCCAGCTGCGCGAGCGTTCCCTTGGTCAGGCGCAGGAGGTCTTCGGGCGAGAGCTCGAGCTGCAGGCCGATGCGCCCGGCGGAGACGCAGATCGTCGGGTGTGCCGCGGCGCTGGCATCCAGGACGGTGGGGAAGGCCTTTTTCATCGCAAAGGGACTGCAGCCGCCGTGCACATAGCCCGTGGTGGGCAGGAGCAATTTCTGGGGAATCAGCGCCACGGCCTTTTCCCCGCAGGCCGTCGCGGCGGCCTTGAGGTCGAGCGTTTCCGCCACCGGGAGGATGAGGACGTAGAACGCGCGGCTTTTCCCCTGGGCGACGAGCGTCTTGAAGACGCGCTGGGGCTCCTGGCCAAGCGAACGCGCGACGCTCAGGCCGTCGATGCCGTTTTCGGGATCATACGCGTGCGTCTGATAGGGGATTCGGGCGCGATCGAGCAGGCGCATGGCGTTGGTCTTGGAATCAGTCATGCGCCCCCTCCTGTGTGCTCTGTGCGGAGGAATCCGGGACGGAGACAGGCGCGACCTTGGCGGCCTTCGCCTCCTGTTGGGCGGTGCGCTGGGCGATGAAATCGGCGGCCACGAAGCTAAGGATTGCGGCGACGGGGATGGACAACAGGATGCCCAGAACGCCGAAGAGGTTGCCGCCGGCGATCAGGACGATCAAAATCCAAACCGAGGGCACGCCGAGCGAGTCGCCAAAGAGGCGGGGCTTGAGCACATAGCCGTCGATCGTCTGGAGCACGAGCGTGAACAGCACGAAAAGCAGGGACTTCCAGGGATCGATCAGCAGAAGCAGCAGCGCGCCCAGGATGCCGCCGATGATCGGGCCGAAGGTGGGGACAAGGTTTGTGATGCCCACCAGGACCGAGATGAGCACGGTGTACTCCATGTGGGTGATCTTCATGAAGAGGTAGTTGACCACGCCGATGATCAGACCGTCGAGCAGCTCAAAGGCCACAAAGCGCATGAGGATCGTGTTGGAGCGCTGCCAGAACGAGCGGGAGTTGGAGAATTGCTTGCTGGGGAGCAGGGCACGGAGGAGGGCGGAGATGCTCTGCGCGATGCGCTCCTTGTCCAGCAGGAAGTAGATCGACAGGATGAAGCTGATGAGGTAGCCAAAAAGGGACTTGCCGATGTCCACGGAGGTCGTGAGGATATTGCCCACGTTGGACGGGATCGAGCGGGTGAGGGAGGCGATCAGGTCGTTGCCGGCCTGGGTGAGCGGGGAGATGTCGACGTTGTGTTCCTTGGCAAAGGCGCTCATGTCGGACAGCAGGACGGTCGCTTGCTGGGCGTAGAAGCTGGCGTTGGCCAGCAAGGTGCGGATGCTGGTGACGACCTGTGGGACCAGGGCGATCATCAGGACGATCACGAAGAGCGAGACCGAGAGGATGGCGAAGATGCCGGAGAGGACCTGGGATGTGCGCGGCGAGCGGATGCGGGAGAAGAGGGTGCGGCGATAGAGCCCTGCGATCGGGTCAAGGATGTAGGAGATGACCACGGCGATGAGGATGGGGGAGATCAGACGCAGGAAGGTCATGATGCCGCGAAAGATCGCGGGTAGATTGCCCAGGATGACGTAGAGCGAGACGGCGGAGCAGGCCGCGATCGTGTAGGGAAGCCACTGCTTATCGCGCAAGCGATGATCCAGATTCATGTGCGATTCCTCTCGTTGGCGGTGGGGATCGGGTCAGGGATCATTGTATCATGAGATGGACTCGGGGGCAATGAACGCACCTCGGGCACGATCAGGTGCTCGGAGCACAGCGAGATCAGGCCGCCTTCCAGGGCGAAGACCTGAAACAGGAGCTTGTCCTCGCTGGGGGGCAGGGTGATGCGCCGCCGCAACCTTCCCACGGGCGGGACGGCCGGATCCTCGGAGAGCACCAGCGCCCCGGCCCAGTCCCATCCGTCCGGCGTGTGGCGCACGATGCGGTAGTGCACCTGCGCGCTGCGGCACACGGTGTAGGAGAAGCGGAAGTCGGGATTTCCGAGCCTTGGGAGCGAGTAGGAAAAGGCTGTGAGCGGCTGGGTAAGGGGCGATTGCGCAATCATCGGCAGGTGCACCGCCGCCGCGTCCTCGGAGCAGAGCTGCGCGGTCGAGGAGGGGGAGGATTTTTGCACATGCTGGTGAAGCTCCGCCAGGCTGACCATCCCGTCGCCGTTGCGGTCGGCTTCGATGCTGCCGTAGAGGCCGAGCCCCGCGCATAGCGCCCGGGCAAAGTAGGAGAGGCTGCCTTCGGGGACGTATTGGCCGGCGTAATACCAGGCAGATTCCGAGGCGGCGGAGGAGGTGAGCACGTGGAGGCCTGCCTCGGGGGCTTCGGGCAGGAAGGCGCCGCCGTGGCATGCGTCCAGCAGCAGGAGCTTTTGGCCGGGCAGGGCACGCAGGATGTCCATCAGCGCCTCCGGGGACAGGCGCGATTCACGCTGGCCGTCGGATAGCAGCAGGCCCGGCGTCTTGCACAGCACGCCGTGGGTGCACAGATAGAGCAGGCAGAGGTCGTCCGGCGCGGCGCTTGAAAAGGCGCGGGTGCACGCGGTCTGCAGATCCTGGCCCGAGGCGATCGTCCCGTCCTCGACAAAGAGGCGCTCACCGGGAATTCCGGCAAAGAGGAGCGCTGAGGCGAGGGTTTGCAGATTACCGGAGACCTCGTAACCCAGCTCGTCCGCGCTCACAAAGCTGCGGCAGGCGATCAGCAGCGCCCGCGTCTCGCCCAGAAGATGAAGAGGACAGGCCAGCGCGAGGATAAATACGAGCAGCGCGACGCGTCCTCTGGCGTATGGGGCAAAGAGATGCTGTTTGTTCATGGGTTGATTGTACTCGATGGCGCGATTTTGCGCAAGAAAAACGGCAGGGGTCGCCTGCCGTTTGGGGTGGATTCAGTTGGCACGGGCAAGCCGCGCATAGGCGGTGTGAAGCTCTGCCGCAAGGTGGTCTTCGTCGAAGGCGAGGATGCCGGAGGCGAGCAGAAAGGCCAGCCCATGCGCCGTGACGCAAAGCATCCGCAATGCGTGCAGGAGCTCTTCCCGGGGCAGGGCGATCTGTGCTTCCTCAGCGCAGAGGAGCTCTTCGGGGGTGCGCAGCAGCAGGCAGGCGGCGCTTTCACTTCCCTCGGCGGGCTTGCTCAGCTCGAGAAAGACGCAGGGAAAGCGGGAGGCAAAGCGCACGTAGGCGACGTGGCGCGCGAGCACGGAGGGGGCCTCGGCCAGAGAGTCCGAAAGCTGGTCCATCGCGCGCTCACGGATTGCTTCGCGCAAGCCCTGCATGTCGGGGAAGTAGCTGAAGATCGGCTGGGTTGAGCAGTTCAGCGCCTTGGACACAGAACGGGCGTTGATCGCCTGCATCCCGCCCTCCAGGAACAGCGCATAGGCTTGGTCGAGGATCCGTTCACGGGTATATCGCTGTTTCGGGGGCAAGGGAATCCCTCCTCTGTCGTCCTGCGTCTTTTCAAGGCGTCCAAATTCAAATCTTAGATATTATAATCACAAACTTTCGGAAAAATCAATCGTTTCAATGCGCAAGCCGCTCCACTCGGACTGACTTTGTAACAGCGTGAGACGGGGCGCTCTGCCCTTGGTATAAATGAAAAATCCTCCCCGGCTATGCCGGAGAGGGGGAAAATCACCGGATGCTGCACTCGGCTTCGGCAAAGACCATCAGCCGCTCGCCGTCGTAATCCACGACGAGGCAGGAGCCGGGTTCGACGGATTCGGAGAGGAGCTTTCGGGCGATCAGCGTCTCGACATGGCGCTGGATGAAGCGCTTGAGCGGTCTCGCGCCGTAGACGGGGTCGTAGCCCTGCTCCACGAGGACGCTGCGCGCCGCACGCGTGAGCTGCAGGCTCAGCTGCTTGTCCGCAAGGCGGCGACCCAGGTCGGCCATCTGCAGATCGACGATCCGGTCGATCTCCGCGCGGGTGAGCGGCTTATAGAAGACGATCTCGTCGAGCCGGTTGAGGAATTCGGGGCGGAAATGGCCCTTGAGCATGCCTTCGACCTGAGCGCGCGCGCCCTGGGTGATCTGTCCCTGGGCGTCGATGCCCTCGAGGATGGCGCTGCTGCCCAGATTGGAGGTGAGGATGATGAGGGTGTTCTTGAAATCGACCGTGCGCCCCTGCGCGTCGGTCACGCGCCCGTCGTCCAGGATCTGGAGCAGGACGTTGAAGACGTCGGGGTGCGCCTTTTCGACCTCGTCGAAGAGGAGGACCGTGTAGGGCCTGCGCCGTACCGCCTCGGTGAGCTGGCCGCCCTCTTCATAGCCGACGTATCCCGGAGGCGCTCCGAGGAGGCGGGAGACCGTGTGCTTCTCCATGTATTCGCTCATGTCGAGGCGAACCATGTTCTTCTCGTCGTCAAAGAGCGTCGCGGCCAGCGCCTTGGCCAGCTCGGTCTTGCCCACGCCCGTGGGCCCCAAGAAGAGGAAGGAGCCGATGGGGCGATTCGGGTTCTGGATGCCGGCACGGCTGCGCAGGATCGCGTCGGCGACCTTGGTGACGGCCTCGTCCTGCCCGATCACGCGCTCGTGGAGCGCATCCTCCAGGTGCAGGAGCTTCTCGCGCTCGCCCTCCATGAGCCTTGCGACCGGGATGCCCGTCCACCGGGCGACGATCCGCGCGATCTCCTCCTCGGTGACCTTGTCGCGCAGCAAGGACTGTGCGCCGCGCGCCTCCTCGGCCAAGCGCTCCTCCTCGGTCAGCTCGCCCTCGATCTGCGGCAGGCGGCCGTACTTGAGCTCGGCGGCGCGGTTGAGGTCGTATTCGCGTTCGGCCTTTTCGATCTCGGAGAGCACCTGCTCCTTTTGCTCGCGGAGCTTTTGCACCTTGCCGATCGCGTCCTTTTCGCCCTCCCAGCGCGCCTTCATTGCGGCGAAGCGCTCGCGCAGGTCGGAGAGCTCGCGGGTGATGACCTCCAGCCGGCTGCGGGAGAGGGCGTCCTCCTCCTTCTTCAGAGCCGCCTCCTCGATCTCGTGCTGCATGATCTGGCGGCGCACGTCGTCGAGCTCCTGGGGCATGGAATCCATCTCGGTGCGGATCGTCGCGCAGGCCTCGTCGACCAGGTCGATGGCCTTGTCGGGCAGGAAGCGGTCGCTGATGTAGCGCGCGGAGAGCGTCGCGGCGGCGATGAGCGCCTGATCGTGAATCTTCACGCCGTGGAAGACCTCGTAGCGCTCCTTGATGCCGCGGAGAATCGAGATCGTGTCCTCGACGCCGGGCTCTTCGATGAGCACGGGCTGGAAGCGGCGCTCGAGCGCGGCGTCCTTCTCGATGTACTTGCGGTATTCGCTCAGCGTGGTCGCGCCGATGCAGTGCAGCTCGCCGCGCGCGAGCATGGGCTTGAGCAGGTTGCCCGCGTCCATGCTGCCCTCGGTCTTGCCCGCGCCGACGATCGTGTGCAGCTCGTCGATGAAGAGGATGACCTGCCCCTCGCTCGCCTTGACCTCGCCGAGCACGGCCTTGAGGCGCTCTTCGAATTCGCCGCGGAACTTGGCGCCCGCGATCAGCGCGCCCATGTCCAGCGCGAAGATCGTGCGGTCCTTGAGGCTCTCGGGCACGTCGCCGCGCACGATGCGCTGGGCGAGGCCCTCGGCGATCGCGGTCTTGCCCACACCGGGCTCGCCGATGAGCACCGGGTTGTTCTTCGTCTTGCGCGAGAGGATGCGGATCGTGTTGCGGATCTCCTGGTCGCGCCCGATCACCGGGTCGAGCTTGCCCTGGCGCGCGAGCGCAACCAGGTCCTGTCCGTATTTCTTCAGCACGTCGTAGGTACCCTCCGGGTCGGGGCCGGTGACCTTCGTGTTTCCGCGGATCTCCATGAGCACCCGAAGCAGGGCGTCGCGCTGGAGGCCCAGGGCGGCAAAGATCGGGCGCGTCGCGTAATCCGGGTGATCGAGCAGGCCGAGGAAGAGGTGCTCCACGGAGAGGTATTCGTCGCCCATCTGGCGCATCACGTCCTCTGCGCCGGAGAGCACGGCCCCCGTCGCGGCGCTCGCGGCGGGCTGCTGCTGGGCGCCCGCGACGCGGGGCAGGCGCGCGATGGCCTCCTCACACAGGGTGCGCGCCTGCTGGGCCGGGACGTTGGCGCGCGCCAGCAGGGAGGGAATCAGCCCCTCCGGGGCGTTCAGAAGCGCCTTCAAAAGATGGACGGGCTCGAGCTGGCTGTTGCCCCGCTCCTGCGCCTCGCGCTGTGCGGCGCCGAGGGCCTCAAGGGTCTTTTGCGTAAAACGGTTGGCATCCATAAGATCCACCCCCAAATTTGACTTACTTTGTCTATTGACAGGATGATTATACCACGGCATCAATAGTCAGTAAAGGTCAAAGATGAATAAAAAAGAGGGAGCGGTTTTCCATGTTCCGCTCCAAAGTTGAAAATAGGAATCGACTGCTACCTCACGGCGTGAACTCGACGCGCACCGCGCGCCCGACGAACTTCACCTCGCTGACGCTCAGCGCTTCGGCGTCCATCTCGCGGCTCCCGCTTTGCAGCAGGATCTGCGAAGGGCTCAGCAGGCGCACCTTGCGCAGGCAGCGATGTGCGCCGTATTCGACCAGCATGATCGCGCCATCGACCGGAAGGCTCTGGGGCACGACGAGCGCCAGGTCGCCCTTTTCGATGCGCATGGCGCGCATCTGATCGTCGGGGACGAGGAAGTAGACGACCTTTTCGGGGTTTGCGCCCTCGATCTTTCCGTCCTGGATCGGCACCATCCGACGGCCGACCGGCATCCAGCCTGCGTTCATGATCGGCACGGGACGCAGCACGCTGGAGAGCGCGTCGAGCCACACGCCGGAGGGGCCTTCGCCCGAATCGGGCTCATGTTTAGCGACGGGCGCGGCTTTGGGCGCGGGGGCGGGCTCGCTCTGGCGGCGCGGGGGCGTGATCGTCTCCAGATCGACCGCCGCCGCAATCTCATCGAGCGTGAAGGAGGCGTCCGAGCTCTGGCTGACGCCGATCTTCTTTAAGATGCGCCGCGCCTGATCGTCCTGGATGATGCGCCGTCCCTCTTCGACGTCCTTTAAATAGCCCTCGGACACGCCGGCGAGGCGTGCGACCTGTTTGCGGGTCATCTTTTGCCGGGTGCGTTCCAGCAAAAGGAGATCTCCCAGTCTGCTCATGGTTTTCCTCCTGGATCGAAAGGCTCTGGCGCACGCGTCGCGGCGGAGCCTTGAAGTTTTGCCCATTATACCGCAAAGCCCTCCGGGGCACAAGGACGCGCGACCCCGGTCTTTGCCTTGCCACCCGGGGCGAAGCGTGGTAAAATCCGAGGTAAGAAAGCGCATGGATCGGGCTGTTGCGGGGGAAAGAGCCTGGATGGCCCCACAAAATCCGTGGACGACGCGGCGCGGCCGCAGGGAGGAAAAGATGAGCGCGTTTGAGATTCGGGAAGATTGGCTTCCCTTCTGTTTGCCCGACATCTCGGAGCGGGAGTGCGACGCGGTGACGGACGTCGTCCGCTCCGGCTGGTGGGCCAAGGGGCCGCGCACGATGGAATTTCAGGAGAAGTTTGCGGCCTACGTCGGCGCCAAGCACTGCATCGCGCTCAACTCCTGCACGGCGGCGCTGCATCTGGCGCTCGAGGCGAAGGGCATCGGCCCGGGCGACGAGGTCATCACCACGCCGCTCACCTTTGCCAGCACCGCCAACACGATCCTGCACGTCGGCGCGACGCCCGTCTTTGCCGACATCTGCCCCGAGACCGGCCTGATCGACCCGGCCGAGATCGAGCGCCGGATCACATCGCGCACCCGCGCGGTGGTGCTCGTGCACTACGCCGGGCTGTCTGCCGATCTGGATGCGATCGGGGCGCTGTGCCGCGCGCATGGCCTCTTCCTCTCCGAAGACGCGGCGCACGCGGTCGAGACGCGCTACAAGGGCGAGCTGATCGGGCACCATCCCCAGGGTGCGGTGTCCTATTCCTTCTATGCGACCAAGAACCTGGCCTGCGGCGAGGGCGGCGCGCTGGTGACCGACGATGACGAGCTCGCGCGCAAGGCGCAGGTGCTCTCCTGCCACGGCATGAGCGCGGGCGCGTGGAATCGCTATGGCAAGGAGGGCTCCTGGCGCTACGACATCGAGGAGCCGGGCTACAAATACAACATGTTCGACCTGCAGGCTGCGCTGGCCCTCACGCAGCTCTCCCGCATGGACGACATGCAGCGCCGGCGCATGGAGGCGGTTGCGGTCTACGAGCAGGCCTTTGCGGGCGTTCCGGAGCTGATCCTGCAGCAAACGCCCGAAAAATGCCACCACAGCCGCCACCTCTACATCCTGCGCATCGCCCCCGAGCGCCTGCGCATCAGCCGCGATCAGTTCATCGAGGCGCTTAAGGCGCGCAATGTCGGCGTGTCCGTGCACTTTATCGCGCTGCACACGATGAGCGCCTATGTCAAGCGCTTCGGATATCGCGCGGAGGACTTCCCGAAGGCCTACGCCTTCTCCGAGAGTGAGATCTCTCTGCCGCTCTACTCCACCCTCGGCGCGCAAAACGCCGCCTACGTCGCCGACGCCGTGCTGGACATCGTCGAAAAAAACCGCCGATAAGCCAAGCCCCGGCGTTTTGCCGGAAAAATACCCCGATGCCGTTTCATTTGGATCAAGGGGGGGACACGATGAAGAACTACCGGGTGCAGAGCGCCGCAAAGGTCGATCTGGACGTGTGCTACTATCCGGCGCAGCGCCCCAAGGGGCTGGTGCAGATCTTGCACGGCATGCAGGAGCACAAGGAACGCTACGACGATTTTGCGTGTTTTCTTGCGCAAAACGGATACAGCGTGCTCATTCACGATCACCTGGGGCATGGCAGGAGCACCAGCCCGGAGCATCCCCTGGGGGACATGGTCTCCTGCGAGACGATCCTGGGCGACATCGACCGGGTGCGCCGCTCCGTCGACTTTGCCGGCCCCTACACCTGCTTCGGGCACAGCATGGGCTCCTTCTTGGCCAGGGACTACGCCGCCGACCATCCGGTCGACCGCCTGATCCTCATGGGGACGGGCATGCAGTCCGCCCTGACGCTCCGGCTGATGAAGGGCCTGCTCGCCTTCCAGAAAAAGGGCGTCCCCCTGCCCGGCATCCAGAAGATCCTCACTGCCCAGCTCACGAGAGGCTTCGAGCGGCCCTGGGACTGGCTCTCCCTCGACCGCGAAAACCAGCGGCGCTATCAGCAGGATCCGCTCTGCGGGCAGCCCTTCACCCGCGAGGGGTATACCGCCTTTTGCGACCTGATCCTGAAGATGCTTCGGCCGGGCACGTATGAGCGCTGCACGGCGAAGCGCATCCTGATCCTGTCCGGAGAGCACGACACGGTGGGCGGCTTTGGCAAGGGCGTCGCGCAGGTGGAAGCGCGATACCGGCGCGCGGGCAAGCAGGCTCGCAGCATCCTCTATCCGAACATGGCCCATGAGATCCTGCAGGAGCAGGGGAGACAGCGCGTCTACGATGACATCCTATCCTTTTTAAGCGACCCGATCTGACAAGGCGCGGGGAGCGGGGCGCACGGAAGCCTTGCTTCCCGCCTTTCCCTTTTCAAGGGGGCGACCGAGGGGACCGAACGAAAAAGTTTTCGAAAGCTCAAAATTTGCGAAAAAAGGGCTTGACAGGTCATGCGGTTTTTGTTATGATAGTCCCCGTCAACTGAACACGCCGATGGGGAATGGTGTAACGGCAGCACCTGCGACTCTGACTCGTATTGTCTAGGTTCGAATCCTAGTTCCCCAGCCATCTGCCTCCATGGTCAAGAGGTTAAGACGTTGCCCTCTCAAGGCAAAATCATGGGTTCGAGTCCCATTGGAGGTGCCAAGAAAAGCCCTAAGGTGATCAAGCCTTAGGGCTTTTCTCTATGCCCGCGCGCGCCGAAGAACACGCGGATTTCCGGTTTTGGCCGTCCATCCCTTTCTTCTCGCGCGCAACTATGGTAAACTGTCTCTTCGTTGGGGATGTCCATAAGACCCGGCAGGGACCGGAGGAGGCGCCATGAAACTAGTCAGAACCTGGACGAAGGAAAACAACGCCTTGCTCGAGACGCTCTTTCACGTGGCCAACGGCTACCTCGGTGTGCGCAACGCGCCGGAGGAGGGCGGCGGCGCCCCGAGCATTCGCGGCACATACGTCAATGGCTTTTACGAGCTGCAGGACGTCGCCTATGGCGAAAAGCTCTATGGCTTTCCGGAGACCAAGCAGACGATCGTCAATCTGCCCGACAGCCAGACGGTTCGCATCTGTGCGGGCGGGATTCCGTATTCGATGTTTGCCCCCGAGACCGTGGAGCGCGTCCTGGAGCTCGATACCCAGACGGGCATCTGCACCCGCACCGCGCTCTGGCGCCACCCCGCGGGCGATCTGCGCGTGCGCTTCATCCGCTTGGCGAGCCTCGCGATCCCCAATCTCTTCATCCTGCGCCTGGAACTCACCTCCGTGGACTTTGCGGGCACGATCCATATCGAGAGCAGCCTGAATGCCGACGTGACCAATTCCGCCGACCCGAGCGACCCGCGCCTGGCCGCAGAGCCGCTGCGCTGCCTGGCGCTTCAGGAGAGCCGCATCGAGGGCGACGAAGCCGCGCTCCTGTGCCAGACCAAGCGCTCCGGACTGACCCTGGCCTGCCGGGCGATGCAGGGCTGTTCCCTGCCGGGCGGCTGGGAGGGCGAGGGTGCGACCCTGACGGGGCGCTATGAGGGCAATCTCCGCCCGGGCGAGTCGATCCGGCTCAACAAATTCGTCGTCTACACCGACAGCCTGCGCTGCGAGGATCCCGCAGCCGAGGCCGGAAGGCTCCTTTCCGAGGTGCGCATGCTGGGCGGCGTCGAGCTGCTGCGCAAGCAAAAGAACCTGCTCGCTGCCTGGGCCGCGACGGCGCTTCCCGAGCTCCTTGCGCCCGATCCGCTGCCCGAGGCGCTGGACTTCGGCCTCTACCAGCTCCTGCAGTCCACCGGTGCGGACGGCGTGGGCAATGTCGCGGCCAAGGGCCTCAGCGGCGAGGGATACGAGGGGCACACCTTCTGGGACAGCGACGTCTACGTCTTCCCCTTCTTCCTCTGGACGCGTCCGGAGCAAGCCAAGGCCCTGCTCCATTGGCGCTATCGGATGCTCCCGGCGGCCCGGCAGATCGCCCGGTCAGTAGGCCTAGCCCGGGGCGCGCTCTATCCCTGGCGCACGATCCACGGCGAGGAATGCTCGGCGTTCTTCCCGGCGGGGACCGCTCAGGCGCACATCAACGGGGACGTGGCGCATTCGTTCCTCCAGTATTACCGCGTGACCGGCGACCTCGCCACCATGGCCGAGGAGGGGGCGGAGGTGCTGGTGGAGACCGCGCGCATGTGGATGGAGCACGGCGTGATGCACGAGGGCGAATTCCGCATCGACTGCGTGACCGGGCCCGATGAGTACACCTGCTGCGTGGACAACAACTTCTACACCAACGCGGCGGCACAGGCCAATCTGCGCGGCGCGGTAGAGATCATGGGGGCACTGCGCGCGGCGGGGCTTGCCGAGCGCGTGATCGCCGCCACCGGCGTGACCCCCGAGGAGGAGGCGCGCTTTGCCGGGGCTGCCGATGCGATGCGCCTGCCGAGGGATGAGCGCCTGGGCATCAGCCCGCAGGACGACTCCTTCCTGAAAAAGAAGCCCCTCGATTTCCGCGCCCTGCCCAAGGAGGACTTTCCGCTCCTGCTCCACTACCATCCGCTCTTCCTTTATCGCCACCAGGTCTGCAAGCAGGCGGATACCGTGCTTGCGCATCTCCTCTTCCCGAAGACCGCGGACTTGGCGACGCAGAGGGCGAGCTTTGCGTACTACGACGCGGTGACGACCCACGACTCCTCCCTTTCCGCGTGCGTCTTTGCCACGCAGGCGGCGCGCCTGGGCGATCTTTCACGCGCGGCGCAGGGCTTCTGCGAGACGGCGGTGCTTGACCTGCTCGACACGCAGGGCAACACCCGCGATGGCCTGCACACCGCAAACCTGGGCGGCGCCTACCTGTGCATCTTGCTCGGCTTTGCCGGCGTGCGCGCCACACAGGACGGCCTGAGCGTCGACCCGGTTCTGCCCGAGGGATGGGCGGGATACCGCCTGCCGATCACCTATCGCGGGCGGCGGCTGCTCGTGTGCTGCGACCCCCAGGGTGCGTCCCTGCGCCTGCTGTCGGGCGAGGCGCTGCGCTGTACCCTCTGCGGCAAGCCCGTCACGCTTCAGGCGGAGTGAGGCGTGGGGGAGAGGGGGAGGCAGGACGCACGGTATGCGTCCGGTGAGCTTCTCGTTTTTCGGAGGACATGCAATGAGGCGCGTCGACAGCGACTCTTTTGGCGGCGAGGACGCGTAAACAGTGGCTGGCGTGCCCTTTGCAGGTCGCTCAACGGGCGGTAGAGCGGCCGCTCTACCGTGGGTTCCTGTTGCTACAGGCGCTTTTCTGCTACCATGGATCTCGAAAGGAGGTGCCCAACATGGATCAGATCAAGATCGGTCGATTCATCGCGTCCTGCCGAAAGCGGCAGGGCTTCACGCAGGCGGAGCTCGCCGAGCGGCTGGGCGTCACCGACCGAGCGGTCTCCAAGTGGGAGACGGGCAGGTCGCTGCCTGACACCGGGCTGATGCGTCCGCTTTGCGCGCTTCTGGAGATCGACGTCAACGAACTCCTGTTGGGCGAGAGAATCATGGAAGGATACGACAAGAAGGCAGAGGAAAACCTGCTCGAGCTTCGCCGCGAAATCGAAGCACAAAATCGGTTCCTGCTTTGGGTGGAGATCGTGCTCACAACCCCGACGGTGATCCTTTCGCTCGTGCTCTTTTCGCTGGCCGCGAACCTGCCGATGCCCCGGCTCCTGGCCGTGGCGCTCACTGTCCTGGCGATGGTTGCGATCGCCGAGGCTGCCTTTGTCGCGGTGGGCATCGAACAGCGGGCGGGATACTATGCCTGCTCCGCCTGTGGGCATCGGCATCGGCCGACCTATTGGCAGGCGAATCTGGCGCCCCACGTCGGGCGCAGTCGGTACATGAAGTGCCCGGCCTGCGGCATGCGCACCCTGCAGAAAAAGGTGTTGACGAAGGACGAGTGACCTAGCAGGACGCGGGCGCAAGCCCCCACAGAAAGGAGAAACCTATGATCCACATCGCCTACGGGAGCAACATGGTGCGCGAGCAGATGGCGCGCCGTTGTCCAGAGGCCGTGCTGCTGGGGACCGGGGTGGTGCGCGGGGCGCGCCTGGAATTCTATCGGCACGCAACCCTCGAGCCAACGGGCGACCCGCGGGATGTCGTGCCCGTCGCCATCTGGGCGCTCAGCGCAAGCGACGAGGCGAACCTGGACGCCTACGAGGAAGTCCCGACCTATTATGCCAAGGAGATTTGGTGCGCCGAGCGGGCGGATGGGTCGCAAATCGAGGGCATGGTGTACATCATGCGGCAGATCACGCCCCTCCCGCCCAGCGAGGCATACTACCGGGGCATCGAAGAAGCCTATCGTGCGCTGGGGATGCAGGCGCAGATCGAGACCATCCTGCGCCCTGCGCTTGGTCGAAGCCGGGCGCGCTGAACCTCAAAGTGAATACAAACGCCGTAGCGATCGAGTTCTTGTCTGTTTGTATGGGGTGTGCAAACGGAGCGAAAGACTCGGTCGCTTTTTTGTTTGCCTTATGGACGCACATCCCGGGGAGACAGAGCCCTTGCGCGAAGAATTCACACCGATGGATTGACATCCTCACCTTGTCCCCATATGATGATGGATAAGAAAGGCGCATTCTGTAAAACCGATCGGGATTGGCATGGGACGCGCTTTGCCAACCGCCGGTTGGCTTCCAGGGGTATGCGAAAGGCGGAGCGGAGAACGGCGAGGAAGCCCTCCAAACCGCCCGATCAGCCGCCGTCCGGATCTTGCGGAACGACACAGAAGAAGGGGATAGCGATGTCGATGAAAGCATATGGGCACTCTCTTGGATTTGCTCCTCAAAAACGAGATGAGAAGCACCTTGCGCACACTGCCTCTCTCGGGGCATCCGAAGCGGCGCAAAAGGGGGTAACCGGCCTGCGCGGGAGACTCGTGGCGGGTCTGCTCTGTGCTGCGCTGTTTATGGGCGGCGGCTCAGGCATCCTCACGGCCGCGCGGGCGGAGCCTTCGGATTACGATATCCTTCTTATAGAGCCGGAACGGACCGAATCGAAGCGGTCAGGGTCGGGCCTTTTGGAGGCAGACAATCATTTTTCAGAGGCCTCTCGGCCTTACCTGGACATTTTAAGAAAAAAGCGCAATCACCTTGTCACCTACGACTGGCAAAACATGGCGTTTGACGTGATCGAGCATCAGATTGACCTGGATATGACGGAGGAACCCACCCCCATTGCCTTTGCGGATCTCTGCGGGGATTCCACGCCGGAGATGATCCTCATCGAAACAACGGGCGATGCGTATGGGGGCAGCTATGACACGACGGCGCTTCGGATTGTGTCCTTTGAGGGCGGGCGCGCTCGGACGCTTTGTTCCGAACCTTGGGATTATATGTACGGCGGCGGATTTCACTACGTGCTGTTCCAGCTGCAGGGAGAGAAGACGCTCTATGCGTGGGTGCATGAAGGCGACGAGTGGCAACGTGACGTATATCTCCGCTTTTCAGCCAACAGCGACGGAACCCTATTCGCAGAGGAAATCTTAATGCACGAAGTGATCAAAGACGACGATGTGAATTACCATGAGACATGGACCCAGGGTGACGCAGAGATCACGCAAGAGGCCTATACGAGCTTGGAAAATCAGATGGTCAGCCGAGCTCGAGCCTTTTTGATTCGCTCTCGCTACGATGCCCCCGTCTTCTACGACAAGATCCGCGCGCTCGGGACGATGGCCATGACCTACAGCCAAGCGGAGGCGTACCTAACCTCTCTTTTGGATGCGGAAGAGGATCTTGCAACGACAGACGAAGCGGTGTTTTCGAGGCTGGAGGACACCCGGTTTATCTACAGCATCGGCGCCGGGGCGTGGAGCACCGAGTTCACAATGGGGAAGGACGGCCGCTTCGTCGGGTGCTATTCCGACTCGGAGATGGGAGATGCCGGCGAAAATTATCCGGATGGGACGGTATACCTGAGCAACTTCCACGGAAGATTTGGCAATGTGCAAAAGATCGACGACTATACCTATACCCTGGATCTGGTGGAGCTGGACTATGACGAGCCTTTGGAAATGGTCTACCAAGACGGCGTAAGGATTATCCCGGACAGCGCGTATGGCCTGGAAATCGGCAAGAAACACACCTTGTATCTGCCCGATTCCCTTGTCGAGCACCTTCCGGCGGGGTATGTAGAATGTGTGTCCATCCCGAACGCGTGGAGTGAAAATCCGATTTTATTGCCGTTCTATGGGCTGTATAACGCCGAAGATGCATATGGGTTCTTCTCGACCATGAAGGATCCCAGCCAGGTAAATAGGATAAACGTTCGGTTTGATAACACGCGAAGCGTTGACCTGAACTGGGGATGGGGCCTCTTTGAGCAAGACGCCTCGAAACCCAACGAAGATCTCGCCCTGGCAGGGTGCATTTTGAGTCAGGCAGCCGAAATGGGGCAGGGCGAAGCCGAAGCGAGGCTTAAGGAACTCGGCTTTGAAAATGTGTACTCCGTGTTTTATCAGGGCAGCCAAGACAATATGAACATGCCGGCCACAACCTTCGCTTCCGCAAAAATAACGCTGGATGGAAAAGAAAGCGTCTTGATTGCGGTCGTGGTACGGGGGTCGGGGGATACGGGCGATTGGCTGACCAATTTTCACGCTTCGTTCGATGGCTTTTTTGATGCAGCCGATATGATTCTGGACAGATTCAAAGCATACCATGCAGGATTGTCTGAATACTACGGCTTTGATGTGAATATAGACAATACGGTGCTCATGATTACGGGCCATAGCCAGGGAGGCGCGATTGCCGGTCAGCTTGGCAAGCAGACCGTGGGATGGTTTGGACGCAAAGATCGGGTTTTTGCCTACACATTTGCTTCACCGAAGTATCAGACCTTCAACGATGATACAGGTGCGTACACCAATATCCACAACATCATCAACGGATGGGATAGCGTTCCGGATTTGCCGCCGGGATATAAGCGATATGGACGCGACTCCTATTTTGGGGACGCCTGGGATATCGTGAATGTAAAGAACTGGAAAAAAATGAATGTAGTGGATCATCACCTTCTGAGCACCCATCTGGAGGCGATGTTGAACCATAAATTGGTGCTCAAATAAAAGCGTCTTGTGACACGCCCGTGACCAAACGAGACGGAGAAACGCAAACCGAAGGCGGGCTCGCAGGGATCGGGTACATCGTACATGGCGAAGCGAGCGTTTGAAGGCGCAGTTTGTGCGGTCTCAAAGCGGTGCGCATGTCCCCGTGATGGGCGATCCATTGGCCTTGGGGACAACGGCCCGACGCGCAGATTCTCCGACAGGGAGAGACGTAGACCGAGCCCTGTCCGAGAGCCTGGGGATGTCCTTATGGCCGTTCTTGGCGGCATCCTTGCGGGTTCTCCGGCCGAGCGTGCGCGTCGGGATGCCAGCGGCCTCAAAAATCC
>R15__coassemble_412_pt1 | contig 43375 bp, 40 predicted proteins | sample R15__metabat2_low_PE_033 | metagenome-assembled genome bin R15
AAGCTATTTGTTCCCACCAGCTCTGCTGGTGGTTCTTTTGCGCCTTGGGCTACAAGAGAAAAGAGGCTGCCATCGCAGCCTCTTGGAAAGCGGGAATCATTCGTGGAGGGTCGCCGGGTAGACGCCCTGCTCGTGCAGCGCGCGAAGGGCGGCCTGCACAGTGGGCTTGTCTTCCTTATAGGTGACGCCGAACCAGACGCAGTCGGTGGAGAGCATCGGCACGACGAGCTTGCCTGCGCGCATCGCCTCGTCCACCGCGGAGGGGAGCAGGCACTCGCCCTTGATGTTCTCGCGGGGAAGGGTGCGCAGGAAGTTCTCGAAGTATTCCTGCAGGATCTCGAAGAACCAGGGTGTGAAGCCCCAGAGGTTCATGGAGACCGGCGCCATCGGATCAAGGAGCACGCCGGGCTCGCCCGCTTCGATGTCGCGAATCTCGCCGTTGGGCAGCTGAGCGATCTTGAAGGTCTCGACGACCTTGGAGAGGTTGCCATTTTCGACATGGCACACGCCGCGGGTGACCGTGCCGTTCTTGGAGACGGTGTTGCGCAGCTGATAGCCGACGATCGTCGCCTCGCCCTGCGGGGCCAGGGTGACGAGCTTGTCGTACATCGTCTGATAGGCGTCCACGCCGTAGTAGTCGTCGGCGTTGATGACCGCAAAGGGCTGGTGGATGAAAGGACGGGCGCAGAGCACCGCGTGCACCGTGCCAAAGGGCTTGGTGCGCTCGGCCGGAATCTCATAAAAGCTCGGCACGCTGGAGAAATCCTGGAAGGCATAGTCGACCTTGACCTTCTTGCTCACGCGCTCGCCACAGATCTGCTCGAGCTTCTCCTGCATGCCGGGCTTGATCACGAAGACGACATGGTCAAAGCCCGCGCGAATCGCATCGTAGATGGAGTACTCCATCAGGATCTCGTTGTTCGGACCGAGGCCGTCCACCTGCTTGTCGCCGCCGTAGCGGGAACCCATGCCCGCCGCCATAATCAGCAAAGTCGCGCCCATGAAAAACCCTCCTTCGTTTCGGTTCAATTCCATTGCCCATTATACACAACTGAGGCGCCCCGTACAAGCGCGGGCGGCGCCTCGCCGGGCAATTTGTGAAAAGTTCATCATCCCCCGCGCCGGCTTTGATCCAAAGCGCGCGCAGCAAAAAAGGCCGTGCGACCAGCACAGCCTTGTGGGATCATCGCGTGGTCTTCATGCGGAAGACGCGACCGACCGGCGCCTCGACCTCTCCCTCGTCCGTCAGGGAAGCAGCGGGGAGCGTGAGACCCTCGCCGACCAGATAGACCGTCCAGATCTCGCCCTCCTGAACCTCCTGACCCGCGGGGAGCACAGCGTAGAGCGGATCCTCCCAAACGCCCGCGCGCGGGTTGCTCACCAGCAGCAGCGCGGCGGGCGTGCCGTCGTAGTCGGTGAAGCCCACGACCTTGCCGCGCATGGTGAAATGCTTGCCGGAATAGGCAGAGGGATCGCCCGAAAGCTGATCGTAGGTCAGGGGAATTTCCGCCTGCTTGAAGGCTTCCATCTCCTCGCGCTCGGTGCGCACGCGGGTGAGGCTCACGTGCGCCACGCCGTCGGAAAAGCCCTTTTGACGCGCGGTGATGGTATAGGTTCGTGTGCCGGGCTTGTCGAAGGGGATCGGGACGGTGAAGACGCCGTTCTTGTTGGCCGTGACGCTGAGGTTGGTCTTCTCGCCCGTCGCGCGGACGGTCGCGCCCGGCTCGGTCACGCCGCGAATCAGGACGCGCTCGCCGGTGAAGACAGGATCCTCGGGCTCGGTGATCGTCAGCCTCGCAGGAGCCTTGGTGTAGCGCACGCTCAGCTTGGCCTCGGCCTCTCCCGCGGTGATCCTCAGCGCGTTGTCCCCCTCTTCGGGGAGCTCGCCGCGCAGGGTGAAGCGGCCATTCTTGTCGCTGCTCGCGCTGGCGATCGCCCTGTCCCCTGCCCAAAGAGAGACGCGCACCTCAGCCTCCGTCTTTCCCTTGAGCACGAGGCTCATTTCGCTGGTCTGGGAGGGGATGGGTTCGAGCGTCAGCTCGCCCAGGATCTCGACGGACGCCGGGGCGGGCGTGGCGGAGGCTTCGGGCTGGGGGCTGGCGCTTTGCATCGGGGCCGGCGTCGGCCTGGGGCTGGAGAGCGTACCCAGGAGCCTCATGCCCCCGATGAGTGCGCGAATCCCCTGCGCATCCGCCTCCTCCGGCTCGCGCCCCACGACGGTCGCCGTCACGGTATAGAGCTGGCCCAGGTGGAGGGTCACGTAGCGCTCCTGCCACACCGGCATGGAGCCGTACATCGCGGAGCTGCGCAGGATCATCCAGTCGGGCAGATCGGCGCTCCACGTGGCCTGCTGATACAGACCGCTCTGCAGGAAGCGCTCCTGCAGCGCCTCTCGTGCGGGAGCATCCAGCTCGGAGGCCTCTTGGCCGGCGATCATCCCGGAGGCGCTCGTCACAGCGACGCTCAGCTGCCCGCCCTGGCTGGGGAAGACCTCCATCACGATGCCCGCCGCGTCGTAGCTGGCGAGAACGGCCTCGGGCGTGGTGCCCAGCTCGGCGAGAAACGCCGCGTTTGACTGGAGGTTTGTGCGGGTGAGCACGGTCTCCTCCGCATGCTGCGTATAGCGGAAACCCGCGCTGGGAAAGACGTATGTATTGCCCGTTTCCGCCAGCCCGACGGCCAGCGTCAGCGACAAGGCCGCGCCAAACAGGGCGATTCGTTTCATCATGGCAACCTCCGCAAGCTCATTTGCTCGATTATAGCACGCGCCGAGAGATGCGACAAGGGCGAACGAAGCACGCTCCGTTCGCCCTGATTTCACGCCTGGTTCTCGTCTGCACTCGGCGCAAGGACCGTCTCGCTCGGGGACGTCTGCTCGGCGCCCTCGGGCTGCGGCTTGTTTGCCGGGTTGCGCGGCTTGCGGCGGCGGTTGCGCTTGCGCTTGGTGGGCGCGCCCTCGGGCCGCTGGGTCTGTTGGGCCTTGTCCTGCTCCGCGCCAGCCTGACGCAGGGTGATGACCACGCGGCGGCCGGGTTCTTCGCCCTCAGAGTGGGTCTCCACGCGCTCGTGATCCTGCAGCGCGGTGTGGATGACGCGGCGCTCGTAGGGGTTCATCGGCTCGAGGATGACGCGGCGGCCGGTCTTTTCCGCCCGGTTTGCCATGCGCACCGCATAGCGGCGGAGGCTGTCCTCGCGCTTGGCGCGGTAGTTTTCGGTGTCGAGGGTGACGCGGATGTACTCCTCGTGGCCGCGGTTGACCTGCAGGCTGGTGAGGTATTGGAGCGCGTCGAGGGTCTCCCCGCGATGGCCGATCAGGATGCCCAGCGTGTCGCCGATCAGGCGCAGGGACAGCGCGTCCTCGCGGCTCTTTTCGACGTAGATCTCGACGGGCGCGCCCATCTTCGTGGTCACCTCGGCCAGGAAGCGCTGCGCGCGTCCGGCAGGGGTATCCTCCGGGAAGAGGACGGGCGGCTCGGAGGGCACAAAGGGCTGCGCAGGCGCCATGGGATCGCGGCGCGCCTTGCGGGGCTCACGACGCTCCTTTTTCTCGGCCTTCGGCTCACGCGCAGGACGCGGCTCACGAGGCTCACGAGGCTCGCGGGGCTTGCGCGCCGGCTGCTCGCTCTGTCGGGCTTCCTGTCCCTCGTCCGCCTTGGGCTGCTGTGCGGGCTGGGCGGGCTGGGCGAGCTCGGAGTGCTCCACAGAGGGCTTGGCGGGGGCAGACTCAGGCTTGCGCTTTTCCTTCTGCTTGTCCTTTTGCTTCTCCTTCTTGGGGCTCTCCTCGTCGAGGCTCCAGTGGATGTTCAGGTCTTCCTCGATCGGATCGTCCTCCAGCATGGAGATGGCCACCCTGGCGGGCTTGCTTCCGAAGAGCCCAAAGAGGCCCTTTGCGCCTTCCTCAAGCACCAGGACGTTGACGTCCTTGCGGGCGACGCCCAGATCGCGCAGACCGGCGTCGATGGCTTCCTGGGTCGTCTTCCCAGTGTACTCACGAATTTTCATGTCAAATGCCGACCTCTCTGGCCTTGGCCGATTTTTGATCCAGAAGCTTGAAGTAGTAGTTGAAGTAAAGCTGCTCGAGGATCGCGTAGATGTTGGACACGACCCAGTAGAGCGCGAAGGCGGAGTTGTAGATCGCGCAGAAGTAGAGCGACATGAAGGTCATCACCCAGATCAGCGACTTCTGGGAGCCAGCCTGCGCAGGATCCATCGCCTGCTGGTTCATCATGAGCTTTTGCATGACGATCTGCGTGGCGACGGAGACGAGCGGGAGAACGAAGAAGCCGTTGGCCTCCTTGAAGATCGAGATGGGGATGAGCCCGAAGAGGCTCAGGTTAGACAGGCCGGGCGCGGGCGCGATGAAGGGTGCGTAGGCCTCGGAGGACAGGAAGGGCGTCACGACCTGCTTGAGGAAGGCGTCGAAAGCCGCCCGATCGGCAAGGCCCAGCGCCTCGGGAATCGTCCCAACTGCGGCCATCTCCTGGCTCACGCGATTCCAGATCGACAGGTCGACCTGCTGGAGGGACTTGAGGTCGGGCATGAAGGTCGCAAACGGGCTGTCGGGCATCCAGAAATTGCGAATCCAGAGGAAGGAATCCGCGAGCGGGCGGGGATCCATCTCGGGGTTGTGGTAGAAGGTCAGGAACATGCGCACCAGGCGCTCGTTGGCAAAGGTGCGCAGGGCGTAGAACATCGCGAAGAGCACGAACATCGAGACGACCATCGGCAGGCAGCCGCCGACCGGATTGACGCCCTCCTTGCGGTAGAGCTCCTGCATCTTTTGGTTGAGCTTTTCCTGGTCGCCCTTATACTTCTCCTGCAGGGCACGCATCTGCGGCTGCAGGCTGCTCATGCGCATGGTGGAACGGCGGCTCTTGAGGTTGAGCGGGGAGACCACCAGCTTGATCAGCAAGGTGAAGAGGATGATGGCCAGGGCGTAGTTGTTCACGAAGGAATAAATCCCGTTCAGGCCGGCCAACAGCAGGTTGTTGAGAAAACTCATGGAAGCAGCGTCCTCCTTGCTCTGTCACGAGCGATTTTGGCGGGGTTTGATCCCCTTGGGCGGGCGAATGCGCGGCGGGAGAGGCGGGACCGGATCGTAAAAATTCCCCTTGTAATAGGGGTGGCAGCGGGCCAGGCGGCGCAGGGCGAGCCAGGCGCCCCGCAGGGCGCCGTGACGACGGATCGCCTCGAGCGCGTAGGTCGAGCAGGTCGGGCTAAAGCGGCAGCAGGGCCGCTTCAGGGGGCTGATGAAACGGCGATAGAAGGAGATGAGGCCGATCATCAGTCTTTGGAGCATGACCCAGCCCCTTCCTCCCTCTTGCAGAGCAGGAGATTTTGCCGTACCAGCGTCCGTTCCATCGAGGCGGACAGGCGCGCAAAAGGCGCGTCGACCGCAGGCAGGCGCGCGATGAACACGTAGAGTCCCTTTTTCATGCGGGGCAGATACGGCACGACACAGGCGCGCAGACGCCGCTTGACGCGGTTGCGCGCGACCGCGCACCCCAGCTTCTTGCCGACCGAAAAACCGACCTTGACCTCCCTGGCGGGCGTGTAGAGGAGCACGAGCTCGTGCGAGCCAGAGGAGGCGCCCCGGCGATGAACGTACTTAAACTGCGCGTTCTTCTTCAGGCTGTAGATCTTTTGCATGTGTCCACCGGTTTTTCCCAAGAATGAAAAAGTCCGCCCCGGACTTGCCGGGCCGGACCGAATTCGGCTTGCGTCTCCCCGTGATCAGACGGGATTGGACACGGCCAGCCTTGCGCGGCCGCGGGCACGACGGCGGGAAAGCACCTTGCGCCCGTTCTTGGTGGACATGCGGGCACGGAAACCATGCACCTTCACGCGCTGACGCTTCTTGGGCTGATAGGTTCTGACAGACGATGCCATGAAAGTTCACTCCTCATCGATTCGATTTATGGGATTGCGCGCGCGATCAAGCGCGTCGTTCCATGCGATAGCTGTTCTAGTATAAGCCCCTCCTTCCCGCAAAGTCAAGCAGAAATTTATCGGCTTTGCGGAAATCGAAGCGCTTTGGGGCTCATTTTCCCTTTCTTTCGCCGTTCATCCCGCGCCGTGGGCGCCTGTGTCCCCTTAGAGCAGGCGCTCGAGCAGATAGACCGCGCCGCAGCAGGCGATGGCCACGGGGAAGAGCCTTGCGCCCCGCCAGGCGAGCGCCGCGCCCAGCACGAGCGCCGCCGCACCGGAGACGGGCGAGGCGCTTGCACCCAGGATCGCAGGAAAGGTCATCACCGTCAGGGTGACGTAGGGGACGTAGAAGAGGAAGCTGCGCACGAAGCGATTGCGGATCGGCCCGCGGATCAGGGTCAGCGGCAGCATGCGGATCAGGTAGATGACCGCCGCCATGGTGAAGATGTAGGGCAGGTTATGCGCCATCTCGTTCCTCCTCCAGTGGCCACAGCCACGCGGCGCCGCCCGCCAGCAGCAGGGTCAGCACGACGACCCGCAGGCTCTCGTTCATCTGACGAAGGCCGGGCAGGACGGCAAAGCCCGCGCTGCACAGCAAGCTGACGCACACCAGCCTGCTCAAAGTCGGGTTCTTTCGCGCGGGCGGGACGACGATGGCGATGAACATGCCATAGAGCGCGACGGAGAGCGCGCTGACGATCCTCGGGGGAAGCCAGTTGCCCACCGCGATGCCCAGCGCCGTCCCCCCGGACCAGCCGAGCATCGGCAGGACAAACGCGCCGTAGAGATAGCTGGGTTCCAGCGGGGCGGGGCGCGCGATGGCAAGCGCGAAGATCTCGTCGGTCACGTCAAAGGCGACCAGAAAGCGATGGCGCAGGGGCATTTGGCTCGAAAAGCGCTGGGAGAGCGCGGCGCTCATGAGCAGATAGCGGGCGTTGGCCACCAGTGTGACCGCGGCCAGCTCCAGCAGGGTCGCGCGCGCGGCGATCGCGGTGAAGCCCGCGTATTCCCCCGCCGAGGCGTTGCACAGCAAGCTCGCCAGGAAGCCCTCGCCGACACTGAGCCCCACGTTTCGCGCCGCGATGCCCAAGGAAAAGGCGACCGCAAAATAGCCCAGGCCGATGGGCAGGCCGTCGGTCAGGCCGTGCAGCCAGAGCTTGAATCGGGAATCGTTCATCCTCTCCCCCTCACTGCACCTTGTCCACAAAGAGCACGCGCAGGCGCGGCACCGCGACGTCCTCTCCGCTTGCGTCCTGCTCGATGTCCACGCCCTCGACCGTCGCCGCGCAGGTGAGCAAATCGCCCGCCTTGGCGCCGATGGGGGTATCGCTGACGAGGATCACCGGATTGGACCAGTTGCCCGACGCGTCCTTCGTGTAGTACATGCGGGCGTAGAAAACGGTTTCGGCCTCGCTGGCCTGCTTGACATAGCCTGTGAGATAGAGGATCGCGCCCCGGTTTTCCTCCAGATCGCGCGCGAGGTTGCGATAGGCGATGCGCACCGCTTTCTCCCGGACAGCCTCGCGCTGCTGTTCGCTCGTCTGCTCCCGAACGACCTCAAAGGGCAGCCTTCTCTGCTTGTATCCCTTGGCGTCGATAAGCAGCGTGTAGGCGTAGGTTCCGACCTCGCGGGTCGTCAGCTCGAAGGAGAAGCTGCCATCGTTGGCCGCGCGCTTTTTCGTCAGGCCGTAGGGAGAGACGAGCTGCATGGCCGCGCCGGGCAGGGTCTTGCCCGTGAGCAGAAAGGCGTCGCTCGTGCTATGAATCTGCTCGTCGATGCCGGAGACGGGCAGGGTGCTCTCGCTGTATTGAAGCGTCCCCTCGAGCGTCGCGCTCTCCATCCCCTCGGCGCTCGCCTCGATCGTGTAGCGCCATGCCCCTTCGCGGGGCAGCGCGTAGACCAGGCGGAAGCTTCCCTTGCCGTCGGCGATCTCCTCGGGCATGACCTCCTCGCCCTGCGCGTCGCGCAAGGTGAGGCGCAGGGTCGCCCCGGGCGTGGCCGTTCCCTCGATCTCGCCCTCGGGCCGCAGGGCCTCGGTCGGCAGGGTCGCGGCGAGCTTTACCGAGCGCATCGGCGGATCGAGCGCCTCCAGGAAACTCAGATCCCCAAGCATCCCCCGGAAAGCCGTCAGGTCACGATTGCCAAAGCGCCGCCCCGTCACGCGCCAGTCCAGGGCGATGGTCAGCCCGTTGTAGATCGTCGTATAGCGCAGGCCGCGCGCGAGCACGGTGCTGGCATCCATGACCGTGTAGTGGCAAAAGAGCCAGTAGCGTCCGTCCTCAATCTGCCACGCCACATCCTGCGCGCGCAGGCCGGTGCGCTCCCACAGATCGTTGGCCTCCATCTGGGCGCGCAGGCGCTTTCGGTCGGCATCGCTCGCCTCCGCCATGTCAAAGAGCTCGCGCGAGCGCTCGTCCGCGCGGACGATGACGCTGTACGCCTCCTCCCCCGTCTCGGTGATCGCCCGGCTCAGGACGCCCTCGCGCAGCATCTCCTCAGCCAGAAGCTCCGCGTCGATCCCCCTCTGCTCCAGAAGCGGCGCCATGATGTGGCAGCGCTGCGGGGAGAGGACGGTGCAGCTGTCCGGATAGTCGAAGGCGACATAGCCCTCGGGCATGAGGATACGCTGGGCGCGCGCCGGGGAGATCACCAGCAGGAGGAGCAGGGCGATGAGCGCGCGCCTCACGGGATGTCCACCAGCAGGTTGCCGCCCTCGTCGCTGACCAGGCGCAGCAGCCCCTCCCGCTCCAGGGCGCGCAGGACGTCGGAGAAGCGGCGCTGGCCGATCTGCCGCTCGGTGAAATCGGGATACTTGGCCTGGACGGCGGACTTGAGGATCGAGGGGTTGACTCGGTCAAACCCGTCCTCCTTGTATTCGCGCAGGATCTGCCCGAAGATGCGCGGGTAGTTCTCGCGCGTCATCTGCTCGCCCTCCATGCCGTGGGGCGTGTTGAGGCGCGCGACCAGGTTGTAGCCCTCGTTTTCCGCGCTGAACGCGCCATATTGCTGAGCAAGGCGGCTGAGCATCTTGCCAAAGGTCGAACAGCCGACGCTGCGCTCGGAGAAGTTGGGGCGCAGGCGCAGCATCGCCCCCTTGAGCTCGGAGGCGAGCATCTCGCCGCCATCGCCGTCGCGCAGGATCGCCACGATCAGCTCGTTGACATCGCGCAGGGTCAGCGCCTCGCCCGCCGGGCTGGCCGGGCGCTCCTTGCCCGCGGTCACCGTCTCCAGGAACTGGAACTCGGAACAGGCGCTCATGAAGACATTGGAGGCGACCTCGCTGCGCGAGATGCCCAGGACGAATTTGCCCATGCTCTTGAGCTTGCCCACCAGCGGCACATAGTCGCTGTCGCCGCTGACGATGCAGAAGCTGTCGATCAGCGGATTGGTGTAGGCGACCTCGAGCGCGTCGATGACCAGCTGGATGTCCATGCTGTTCTTCTGGCTCTTGCCGTAGCGCAGCGAGGGAACGACCGCAAAGGTGTTGGACAGCAGGGTCTCCTTGAGGTCGGAATAGGTGTCGGTGTAGCCGTAGACCTTGCCGATGAGGATGTCGCCGCGGATCTTGACGCGCTCGATCACGTCGGAGAGCACGCTCTTCTTGCCGCCGCAGTTTTCCAGATCGGCAAACAACGCAAAATGACTGGCCATGATTTTCCCCCTTACCAGGTGCCGTTTTGAAAGTCTTCCATGCCCGAAGAGCGGCGCAGGATCCGGCGAAGGATGCGCTCCGCGTCCTCCTCGCCGGCGATCACGGGACGATAATCCGTCCCTTTTTCCTGCTCGGTCAGCCGCAGGGGAACCAGGGTGAGCACCGGCTTTTCCGCGTGATCGGGATACACCGTGAAGCTCAGCCGCGCCGCCAGGGCATCCCGATCCTTGGGATCGACGTTGCCGCCGAAGACGAGGTTACCCAGGGAGTAGAGGATGTAGCGCCCGTCGCGCTGCTCGACGCCCTGAACGATGTGCGGATGATGTCCGACGACGACGTCCGCGCCCGCGTCCAGCGCCGCGCGGCCGATGTTGCGCTGCTCGGCGGTGAAGTCCTCTCGGTATTCGCTCCCCCAGTGGAAGGTCGCGATGACGATCTGGCACCCCGCCTCGCGCAGGGCCTCCACGTCGCGGCGGATGTCCTTTTTGCCGTTCTTGTAGGGGAAGCAATAGCCGGTCATCCCAACCTTCACCCCGTCCTGCTCGTAGATGCCCAGCTGTCCGTTGCCCGAGACGACGATCCCTGCGGCCTCCAGGTTTGCGATCGTGTCCTCACGCCCCTTCTCGCCGTAGTCGATCGTGTGGTTGTTGGCCAGATTGGCCGCCTCCACAGAGCCGGAGGTCAGGATTTGGGCGTACTCCGCCGGAGCCTTGAAGTTGAATTTCTTCTGCGTCTTCTTCGTCTCCTCGGTCAGCGTGCCCTCGAAGTTGACCAGCGTCAGGTCGTCCCAGGAAAAGAGATGGGTCAGCCCGGAGAAGAAATGGTCGTAGCCACGCGCCTGGGCGACGGCCTCAAAACAGTCGTCCCGCTTGCGCAGGGCGTCGGTCGAGCCCAGGGTCGTGTCTCCGGCGACGGTCACGGTGAAGGTCCGCGGCCAGGAGAGCGGCCCGTGCTCGTCAAACTGGATCTCCTGCTCGGGCAGGGGGGCATCCGGCTGAAAATCCGCCGCCTCCTCCGCCTGCGCCATGTCGGAGAGAGAAAGGCTCTCCGACAAGCCAGAAGCGCAAAGCCAAAGCAGAGCCAGCAGGCAAAAGAGCCCGAAGATGCGTCGATTCATGGCAATTCCTCATCTTGTCGTTCGTTGGGGATATGGAGCGCGTCGCCCAGGAGCGTCCCGGACAAAAGCGCGCGGATGTCACGCCGCGCGAAGCGCTTGTCGATCAAGAGCAGCCGCCCCCTATCCTCCGGGGTGCGAATCAGCCTGCCCGCCGCCTGAATGACCCGCGTCATCCCGGGGAGGGTCATCGTCAGAAAGAAGCCGTCCTCCCCCGCCGCATCGTAACAGCGGCGCAAGGCCTCGCTCCGGGGATCGGGCGTGGGCATGCCCGTGGAGACGACGACGACGCTGCCCAGCCGGTCGCCCGGCAGATCCACCGCCTCCGAGAAGGCTCCGCCGAGCACCGCCAGCAGGACCGCGGGCACCGGCCGCCCCGGGCAAAGCGCCTCAAGCATCGCGCTACGCTCGCCTTCGTCCATCCCGCGGCGCTCCAGAAGGAATTCCGCCGGAACGGGCGGCTGGGTGATCATCGGCGCGAGTAGGGCGAGATACGCGTAGGACGGAAAGAAGACGATCGCGTTCTCTCCTCCGGCAAAGAGATGCTCCCGGATCGCCTGCGCGACCCTCGGAGCGCTCTGCTCGCGGACGGCATAGCGCACGTCGATGGGCGCGACGCGCACCGAGAGATGCGCGGGATCGAAGGGAGAGGGGAGCGTCAGGCCGAGGTCCCCCTCCTCGCCGCCCAGAATGCGGCGCACTGCACGCTGGGGCGAGAGGGTCGCGGAAAAATAGGCCGTGCCCCGCGCGCGTTTGGAGACCGCGAGGATCTCCGGCGCGGGGTCGAGCAGGCACAGCTCGATCCAGGCCGTCTTGCTCGTCCCGCCCGAGAGGCAGGCGTAGCGCTGCGCGTCGTAGCGTCCCTCCGCCTGCAGCCAGCCCAGCGCCAGCCGATAGAGCGACGCGGCCGGCTCTCCCCCGCCCAGGGACAGCGCCAGGGATGCGGCTTCGCAAAGGCGCGAGACAGCCTCGCCCAGCGTCCTGTCCGGAAGATAGGCCGCCTCGCCAAACCCGGGGCGCGCCGCCTCCGCCTCGATCGCGCGCAGCAGGGCGGTCGAGGCGCGGTAGAGGGGATCCGCACGCCCCGCCTGCTTGCCCCGTGCCGCGCGAAGGGTGCGCAGCGCCTGCGTGTCCAGGCGCGCGCTGTAGACGTCTCGCACACGCGGGGCGAGCTGATGCGCTTCGTCGACCAGCAGGATCGCCCCGCCCGTAAGAAGATCGCGCAGGGCAACGACGGGGTCGTAGACGTAGTTATAATCGCACACGACGAGGTCGGCGCGCGCCGCGAGCGCCAGGGAGAGCTCGAAGGGGCAGATGTCGTGCGCCTGGGCGAGCGTCTGCAAAGCCGGCAGATCGACCAGCCCGCCCTGCACCGCCTCCAGCGCCGCCGGGAGGCGGTCGAAGAACCCCGCGGCCATCGGGCAAACCTCGGGGCGGCAGTCGCGGATCGCACGGGGACAGACCTTGTCCTTCGCCCCGATCTCGCAGGCCGTGAACCACGCTCCCCCGCGAAGCATCCGCCCGGCCGCGTCCAGCGCGCTGCGCCGTCCCGTCGTCCGAGCCGTCAGGAAGATCACCCGCGCGCTCCCGGTCTCGCCCAGCGCGCGCAGGGCGGGGACGAGCGCGGCGACCGTCTTGCCGATGCCGGTCGGCGCTTGGGCGAAGAGGCGCTTTCTGCCCAGCGCCGCCTGCCAGACGCCCGCGGCAAAGCGCTTTTGCCCGGGCCGCCAGCACGCGTAGGGGAAGGGCGCGCTTTGCAGGCTCTGGTCGCGCCGCGCGAGATGCGCGAGCCGTTCCTCCGCCTGGCGGGCGGCGGGTGCCGAGAGCGCCTCGAAATGCGCCCGGAGCGCCTCGGCGGTCCAGTCCTGTTCGTAGCGCGCCAGCGCCTCGCCCGCCGGGCTGACGTATTGCACCCGCAGACGCGCCCGAGCAAAGCCCTCGCTTTGGCACAGCATATGCCCGTAGAAGGCCGCCTGGGCGAGATGCGCCTCCTGGAGCGGCTCTCCCGGCGCGCCCAGCTTGATCTCCTCGATCGTGGGCACCGCGTCTCGCAGGATCGCATCGGCGCGCCCCGTGACCCGAAGGACGACCCCCTCCCCCTCGTAATCCGCGGCTAGGGGCACCTCCGAGTGCCAGCGGGCGTCGGCTGCCTCTGCGGCGCTTTGCCGCATCCGGTGCGCCGCCATGCCCTCCTGCATCCTTTGCATCTGCCCGATCGCCGCAGAGAGGTCGTGCGCGTGGTGCGTCAGCTCGACCACGGCGCGCACACTCGCGCGGACGCGGGGCTTTTCGCGCGTCAAAGCGTCTTCTTCCGGCGCAGGAGCAGCGTGAGCCCGAGGAGCCCCACGAGGCTCAGTGCCTCCGCCGCGCGCCAGGCGATGGGTTCCTGGAAGTAGACGTGCACGGCAAAGGGCACTTCGCCCCTGGTCTCGTAGAGGCGCAGGCGGTTGTTGTCTCCACGCGCCACGCGCACCGGCTTCCCGTCGACGCTCGCGCGATAGCCCGGATAATAGAGCAGGGGAAGCTCCAGATACAGCCCGCCCTCGGGCAGGGTCGCGGTAAAGCGCAGGTCGGTTCCGCGCTTTTGGTAGCCCTCGACCACGATGGGCGTCCCGCCGCCCACCTCGATCTCGCCCGGGATGAGCGCAGACTTCTCCGTGCTCACATAGGTGTATTCGAATTGGCCGACGCGCGAATCGACAAAGCCCGTGCGCTCCAGGACGATCGGATCCTGCACGAAACACTGCATCGTGTAGCCCGCGGTCACCACCGAGAGCACCAGCAGGGTCGCCAGGCCGACCTTTTCGGTCTTGGGATCGGAGAGATACCCCTCCGCGGAGACCATCACCAGCAGGGGCACCGCCATGCTCACCGTGCGCCAGGGGAACTGGAGCTGTCGGAAGAAGGTCGAATAGGGCGCGGGCAGCGTCACCGCGCGCTGCCAGGGGAAGGCCTCGGTCGCCACCAGCAGCGCGAGCACCCCGAGCCCCAGCAGGCTCATGGAGAGCGCCTCTGCCGATGTGGCTTTTCCCTTTCTTCCGCGCGTGTAGCGGCGCGCGACCAGCAGCGCACAGCCCGCCAAGAGCGCCAGGCCGGGCACGACGCCAATCGTGTAGGCGAAGTCCTCGCGCTCGGGGGCGATCGTGCCGTTGTTGCCCGAAAAGATCACGAAATAGGAGCCCAGCCGCAGCACGTGCTGGCTCGCGTCGAGCACGACGCTCGTGCTGATGTCCTCGCGCAGATAGCTGAGCATGGGCACGAAGAAGCACGCCGAACACAACGCCGTCAGCCCCGCAGCAAGGCACAGCGCCAGCATCCGCCGAGGCTCGGCGATCAGCCTCCGGATGGCCAGCAGCGCGCCCAGAAAACAAAATCCGGCGGCAAAGAGCGTGCTGAGCAGGTGCGAGGCGACAACGCCCAGCATCGCGGCGCTCAGCAGGGGCCAACGCCGCGCGTCGCCCATCAGGACCTCGGCCATACCCCAGATGAGCAGCGGGAAAAAGAGCATCGCGGTACTCTCGCCCAGGGTCGCGCGGACGTAGAGGTTGACCAGCCGATAGATGGAGAGGGTGTAGAGGAGCGCCGCGCCCAGCGCGATCTTGCGGCTGCCCGAGAGATGGCGCACGGCCTGATAGCAGCTCGCGGCAGCCAGCAGGTTGATCGTGATCTCGAAGACGCGCAGGCTGTCCAGGACGGACACGCCGAGGTTGCGCAGCATCGCCGGGAAGTAGAGGAAGACGTCCGGATAGAAGATGGGGGCCGCGTAGCCGTAGCCCTGCAGGGTCGAGGCGTGGATGCGCACCGGAAACTGCCCCGTGCGAAGGCCCGCGGCGATGCCCTCGATGCGGTTGAGGTGGAAGAGCAGGTCGTGCCCCGTCTGCAGCCCCTCCCAGAGCAGGGGCATGGACGCAAAGAGCGCCGCGCCCACCAGAAGGATCGCATCGCGCCGCCTCTGCGCGCCCTCCGGCCCCCCGTCCCAGGAAAGGACGAGCAAAACGCTCAGCACAGCGCCCGCGAGCACCGCGTAGGCCAGCAGATCGGGCGACACCGGGGGCATGACGCGCCGCACGGTCACCGATTCGATCGCAGCCCCCTCGGGCAGGTCGGCGCAAAGGCGGATGTGCTCGGCGCTGTCGGTCAGGGTGAAGCGGAAGGACGCGGTCTGCGCCTCAGGCGGGAGCGTGATCTCCCCCTGACGGATGAAGCGCTGACGCCCCGTGGAGACGACGGCCAGAGACATGGGCTCGCTCGCCGCATAGCGCACCTGCACGTCGTAATCGCCCCACATCAGATTGAGGCCCTCGGCGCTCAGCGCCGGGAGTGTGTCGGCGTAGGTGTATTCCTCGTCGGGGTCGCCCCAGAGACCGACCTCCCTGCGCGCACGCGCAGCCTGCTTCTCCTGCTCCATGCGCCCGCGATAGGCCCGCTCCTCCTCCGACACCCGCTCGGGCGTCGTGAGCAGGGCCGCCAAGCCCTCGCCCGACACCGACCAGGCGTACTCATCCCGATCGGTGTAGAGCGCCGCCGCCAGCAGCAGCATGATCCACAGGAGCGCAAGGCTCAGGCTCTTTCGCTTCATCGTATTCCTCCGCAGCGATACTTCGCGGCTATGATAGCATTTTGGCCTACGCTTGGCAAGAATGCCCCCTGCGCCCAAGCCCATGCGAAAGCCGGCAGCGCGCGGCTGCCGGCCTAGGGTTGCCTCTGTTTCGCCTCGGGCGCGTCCATCCGCGCCCTCGATCCCCTTTTTCAGCCAGTCCTTTCCCTCGACGAAGCGGGAACCGATGCAGGAGCTCGCTTGCGCACGAGGTGACGGGCTGACGTTTCATCTCTTGCGGTGCGGATCAGCGCCCCCGCGCAGGGCCGCCTCCTCGGAGGGAGAGCAAAGGACAAAATGCCCCGGCTCGATTTCCCGAAGCGCAGGCGACTCCCGCGTGTAGTCGTGGTCGCGCCCGGGGTCGTAGTCGATGCGCCGCCGCGTGCGCTCGGTCAGCGGGTTGGGCTGGGGAATGGCGGAGAGGAGCGCGCGCGTGTAGGGGTGCATGGGGCGGGCGTAGAGCGCCTCGCTGGGGGCGATCTCCACGAGCTTGCCGTAGTACATGACCCCGATGCGATCGGAAAAGTACTTGACGACCGAGAGGTTGTGGGCGATGAACAGGATCGTCAGCCCCATCTTCTCCTTGAGGTCGTTGAGCAGGTTGATGATCTGCGCCTGGATCGAGACATCGAGCGCGGAGACCGGCTCGTCGGCGATGATCAGCCTCGGGCGCAGGATGATCGCCCGGGCAATGCCGATGCGCTGGCGCTGGCCTCCGGAAAACTCGTGCGGATAGCGCGTCGCGTGTTCCTCGGACAGGCCGACGCTGGCAAGCGCCTCCAGAACCGCCTCGTGCACGCGCGCGCGGCTCACGCGGCGCAGGCGAAGCCCCTCCCCGACGATCTCCTCGACCGTCATGCGCGGGTTGAGCGATTCGATCGGATCTTGAAAGATCATCGCGCAGTTTTGCGAGATGTAGCGCGCGAGCTCGCGGTTCATCGGGCCGGAGATGTCGCGGCCGCCCAGGAAGATCGACCCGGCGCTGGGGTTTTCCAGGCGGATGAGCATGCGCCCCGTCGTCGTCTTGCCGCAGCCGCTCTCGCCGACCAGACCAAAGGTCTCCGCCGGACGGATGGCAAAGCTGACCCCGTCCACCGCGCGCACGTCGTGCCGATGACGGCCGGCGCCGCTCGGATAGACCTTGCTGAGGTCTTTGACCTCCAGCAGATAGCGCGAATCAGCCATGGGCCTCCTCCTTCATGCGCTCGATGCGCCGGGCCAGCGCCTCGGGCATGTGCACCTTGGGCGCGGAGGGATGCAAAAGCCAGGTCGCCGCCAGGTGCGTCGGGCTCAGTCGAAACAGCGGCGGCTCCTGCTCAAAGTCGATCGCCAGCGCATAGGGATTGCGCGCGGCGAAGGCGTCCCCCTTGGGCGGATGAACCATGTTGGGGGGCGTGCCCGGGATCGCGTCCAGGCGCTCCCTAGTGGAGAGGTCGGGCATGGAGCAAAGCAGCGCCCAGGTGTAGGGATGCGCCGGCTCGAAGAAGATCTCCTCGGCTGTTCCAGTCTCCACGACCTTGCCCGCGTACATGACCGCAATGCGGTCGGCCATCTGCGCGACCACGCCCAGGTCATGGGTGATGAAGAGCACGGAGAGCTTGCGCTCCTGTCGGATGCGGTTGATCAGCTCGAGGATCTTGGCCTGCACGGTCACGTCCAGCGCGGTCGTCGGCTCGTCGCAGATGAGGATCTCCGGATCGCCGGCCAGGGCGATGGCGATCACGATGCGCTGGCGCATGCCGCCAGAAAACTGGAAGGGATACTGATCGATCCGGTGCTCCGGATCGGGGATGCCCACGTCGCGCATCAGCTCCAGCGCGCGCGCGCGCGCCTGCTTGCGGCTCATGCCCCGGCCAAGGAGCACCTCCATGATCTGCTTGCCAACCTTCATGATCGGATTGAGCGCGGAGAGCGGATCTTGAAAGATGAGCCCGATGCGCCGGGAGCGGATGGAGAACATCGTCTCTTCGCTCGCGTGGGCCAGGTCCATGCCGTCGTAGAGGATCTTTCCGCCGGTGACCGTGGCGCTGGGCGGGAGAATGCCGAGGATCGCCTTGGTCGAGACGCTCTTGCCGCTACCGCTCTCGCCGACGATCGCCAGCGTCTCGCCGCGGTGGAGCTCGAAGGAGACGCCGCGCACCGCCTGCAGCGTGCCGCTGTAGGTGCGAAAGTCTACGGAAAGATCGGACACGGAGAGGACGACTTCGTCTTTCATGGTTCCTCCCCCCTTCGGCTCGGGTCGAGCGCGTCGCGCAGGCCGTTGGCCAGCATGTTAAAGGCGATCATCAGCAGCGAGATCAGCAGGGCCGGAAAGACCGTCTGCGAGGGATACTGCAGCAGCACCCCCTGCCCCACGGAGAGCAGGATGCCGATCGAGGGCTCGGGCGGCTTGATGCCCAGGCCGATGTACGCCAGGAAGGACTCGGAGAAGATCGCGCCCGGCACGGCGATCATCGCGCGGGTGATCAGCGGACCGATCGCGTTGGGCAGGATGTGGCGGAAGATCAGCTTGCGGTCGGGCACGCCCAGGGTGCGCGCGGCCAGGACGTATTCGCGCCCCTTGAAGCGATAGAACTGCGCGCGGGTGAGCCGCGCGGTGCCGATCCAGCCCGTGACCGTGAGCGCCAGGATGATGGAGAACATCCCGGAGCCCAGCAGGAGCATGAACAGGATCGTGACCACGATGTAGGGCAGGCCGTCGAGCACCTCGGCGACATGGGTCATCACCATGTCGACCTTTCCCCCGTAATAGCCCGCGATCGAGCCGTAACACACGCCGATCACGAGGTTGGTGACCACGGAGAGGAAGGCGATGAGCAGTGAGATGCGCGCGCCGTAGAACAGGCGGGTCATCAGGTCGCGGCCCAGGTAGTCCGTGCCCAGCCAGTGGTATTCGCCCTCGGGTACGCCGGCGTAGGCGTAGGCGTCGATGCGCACGTCGACCACCGTCTGCCGTCCAGCCTGATACTCGCGCACGATTTCAAGCACGCTGCCCTCGGGGAAGCGCTTTGAGTCTTCAATGCTCGATTTTTTACGGTTGGTGAGCACGCTCGTCCCGTCGGCGACGCCCAGGCGCTCGAGCACCGGGATCTTGGGCGGGAGGTTCTTCTGCCCTACGTTTTGGGCGGTGTAGCTGTAGGGCGAGAGCGCCGGAACGAGGAAGGCCAGCAGGACGATCACGAGGATCGTGATCAGGCTGCCCCGGGAGACGCGGCTGGAAAGGAGCCGGCGCGCCGCGTCGCGGTAAAAGCCGATCGGCGCCGCCGTGAAGGTCTCCTGCGCCCGATCCTCAGCCCCCACCGGGGCGAAGCGCTCGGCGGGCAGGTCGAGCAATTCTTGGGGGAGATGGTTGCGGTCGTAGACGTTCATTTTCCGCCTCCGATCCGAATCCGGGGATCGATGATCCCATAGGACACGTCGACCACCAGGATGCTCGTCAGGGAGATGACCGAGTAGAAGATCAGACAGGCCACGGTCAAAAAGTGGTCGCCCGCGAGGATTGAATCCACGAGGATCCCGCCCTCGCCCGGCACGGCGAAGATCTTCTCGATGACCAGAGAGCCGCCCATGATGCCGGCGATCAGCGGGATGATCGTGTTGGCGATGGGCACCAGGCTGTTGCGAAAGGCGTGCCGGAAGGTCGCCTGCCGCCGGGTGAGGCCCTTGGTGCGCGCCAGGAGCATGTATTCCGCGCCCAGCGTCTCGATGAGCTCGCCACGCAGGTAGCGGGCGATCGTCGCGACCGGCCCCAATGCCAGGGCGACGACCGGGAGCACCATGGAGCGGAAGGCCGCAAAGACGCTGGGCGCCTGCGCGTCATAGAGCGTCGGGAAAAGCGGCCAGGCGTAGGTAAGGGCATACTGCAGCAGGGAGGCGAAGACGAAGGAGGGCACGGAGATGAAGATCACGATGAAAAAGGAGATCAGGTGATCGACCCAGGTGTTGCGCCGCAGGGCTGCCGCCGTGCCTGCCAGGATGCCCAGCGGAATCGAGAGGAGCAGGGAGAGCAGGTTGAGCACGACCGTCGGCGGGATGCGCTCGCGGATGATCGCAAAGACCTCCTTGCCCGGGCGCATCTTGACCGAGGTGCCAAAGTCGCCCCGGGTGAGGATGCCGCCCAGAAAGTAGGCATACTGGACGACCATCGGCTCGTTGAGGTGCATGCGGTCCTCGAGCTTGCGCTGCACCTCCGGAGAGACCTCCGGATTCTCAAAGATGCTCATGGGCATGAGCCGAATGACCCAGAAGGACAGGGTCATGATGAGAAAGAGCGTGAGCGCCATTGCCCCCAGGCGGCTGGCGATGTATTTGGCCATGGACTCCTCCTGCTGCGTGGATGAATGGTCCCATTGCACGGGAACCGGGCGGCGCTGTGCTGCGCCGCCCGTCGCAAGTCGTGCATCCCGCGATCCTTCGGATCAGGGTCCTTTGTGGGCATTGCGCCCGGGAATCTTTACTCGGCGATGTCGCCGAAGGGCAGGCCCCAGCCAAAGCCGGGCAGGTAATACTCGACCGGAAGCGTCAGGCGGTCGGCGAACATCTCGTAGGCGACATCCTGCACGACCGGGACGTGGATGACCTTGTCCAGGTAGATCTCCTCGAGCTTGGCGGTCTCCTCGAGCATGCGCGCGTAGTCGGCCTTGACCTCGTCGCTGTCGCACACCGCATACTGCGCCTCGAACTCCTCGTTCAGGTAGTTGTTCGGATGGCTCGCGTAGCTGGAGAGATAGTAGTAGAACGCGGCATAGGGATAGGTGCGGCTCGACGCGCGGCTCCAGTCGTTGGGCGAGAGGTCCCACTCGTCGGTGCCCTTCTTGAACTCGGTCGTGGAGATGCCGGAGTAGGTCGTCGCGGAGAGCGTGACCTTGCCCTCGAAGATCTTCGGGAATTCCTCCTGCAGGTACTCCGCGGTCGCCTTCCAGTAGCCCTCGCCGGGGTTGAAGCCGATGATCAGGTTGATCACGGTGTCCTCGGGAAGTCCGCATTCCTCATACGCCTTGGCCAGGTACTCGCGCGCCAGCTCCGGATTGTAGCCCGCAGGGCCCCAGGAGTCGACCAGCGCGGTGACCCGCTTACCCGGCTCGCTCTGGCGGTAGAGCTCGCCGCTCTCGGAGAACATGCCGGCCTGACCGTTGACGTAGGTTCCGCTCGGTTGCATGTAGCCGAAGAGATCGCGCGCGATCACCTCGCGGTTCATCGCGTGGTACATCGCCTTGCGGTAGTTGAGGTTGCCGCTGAGCGGGTTGAGGGGGTTGTTCGCGTTCAGGTCGATGTGGTAGACCGTGTTGGAGGCATATTCGACGGTGCGGGGATCGTCGATGTAGGTCTCGATGGTGTTGGAGTCGGGCGCCAGGTAATCCAGACCGCCCTGCTCCCAGAGCTCGACGCGCGCGTTCATCTCGGGGATGATCCGGACCTCGACGCGATCGTAGTGGAAGCGCTCGGGCATCCAGTAGTTCTCGTTGCGCACATAGGTCTGCTGGCTGTCGTGTACCCAGCTCTCCAGCTTGTAGGGGCCGCAGCTCATGAAGGACGCCGCGTCCGCGCCGTAGGTGGTGCTCGTGCGGTCCTCGCTCATCAGCGCCTCGTAGAGCGGCTCATAGAGCGGAACGACCGCGCGGGTGGTGAAGTGCGCGCAGACGCTCGTCTGGCTCACCTCGCCCTCGGTCTCGATCTCGAGGGTGTATTGGTCGATCTTGCGGATGCCCACGGTATCCCAGGAGAGGGGCGCGTCGCTGGTCTGCTTGCTGTAGGCCTTCGCGCCCACGATCGTGATGTCCTGGTCGGAGATGAAGTCGGCCATCTGGTTGGCCAGCACGGGATCCAGGCCCATCTTGAAGGTATAGATCATCGTGTCGGCGTCGATGGGATCGCCGTTGGCCCAGCAGGCCTCTTTGCGCAGGGGGATGCGCCAGGTCGTGGCGTTCACTTGCTGGGGCAGATCGCTGGCGATCTCGCCCTCGTAGTGGAAGTTGCGGCCGTCCTCGTCGGGGTAGGCGCGGTAGAGGGTCGCGCTCACGTAGGTGGCCGGGGTGTTGATGGCGGTTTCGACGCTGTTCACGCCCGCCAGCGTGGGCACGTCGTTCTTGAGATAATAATGGAAGACCTTTTCCGCCGAGGCGCTCGCGCCCAGGGCGAGGAGCAGAACCAAGACAAGGCTAAAGAGTTTTTTCATGGTTTGATTCTCCTTCTGTGCGTTTTTGTCCATGCAGTCAGGCAGCCATCCAGGAGAAAAGGATCAGGACGGCGGCGCTTCCCAGGAGCAGCAGGACGTCGGAATGTCCGCCCAGGCGGGCGCGGTAGGCGGCATAGTCCTCGCCGTCGACCGTCTCGCCCCGCGCTTCGCCGCTGATCTTTCGGCGAAGTAGGCGAAAGCTCCAGGTGAAGAGCGCAAAGAAGCGCAGGTTGGTGACCCAGTGCCAAAGCCCCGCGAACATCGCGACGCTGCCCAGGCAAAAGAGCAGATTGGAAAGGGAGGCGCCGCGCCCTGCGTGCACACAGAGCCCATAGAGGAGAAGACCCAGGATGCCGGGGAGGATCAGCGTCCTCCATGCACCACGCCTTCTCACCGCCTCTCCCCCTTTCGCTCGCCCGCGTTCCTCGGACTGTACGCAAACCTTACCAAACTTCGTGATTTTGCGCAAGTCCTTTTCTTGGGTAAGCGAAACGCTCCAAGGGCTGATATGTCCTTTATTTCTTTTTATTGTTTTATTTTTGAGCCATCGTTTCGCACATAATCTTCGAAAGAGCAAAAAGCGTTCAGGTCAGAGTTTCTGTCCTTTCCCTCTTGCAAGGTAATCGTTCCTGTGCTATAATGCGAGCGCAAACGAGGAAAGGAGGCCGTCATGGGCAAGATCCAAGAGCTCCCAAAGGAGCGCGCGTCGCTCGCCGAGCAGATCCGCACCCTGCGCACGGCCGCCGGGCTGACCCAGGCGCAGATCGCCGCCGTGCTGGGGGTCACGAAAAACGCCGTGACCAACTGGGAAAGCGGCTCGTCCCGCCCCGATCTGGCGCTGATCGTCCCCCTCTGCCGTGCGCTGGGGGTGAGCGCGGACGTCCTCTTCGGCATCGCCCGGCCGCGACAGATCAGCTGCGAAGAAAAGATGCACATCGCCCTGCTCCGTCGCCTGAGCGAAAACGACCGCGCCAACGTCTCCGTGCTCATGCGCAGCATGATCCGCGGCTACGAGCAGGACTGGCTTCGCGAGCACAAAGACGCCTTCATGCGCCTGCCCGAGCTCCCGCTCGCCTTTGCCGCCGGCGCGGGGCACCCGCTCGACGAACCCTCCCAGCACCAGACCGCCTTTGTCCGGCGCAACGCCGAGAACGCGAGCGCCGACTTCATCGTCCACGTCAGCGGGCAGAGCATGGAGCCGACCTTCATGGACGGCGACCGGGTGCTCGTCGAGCGGCGCAACGTCCTGCGCCCCGGCGAGATCGGCCTGTTCCGCCTGCCCGACGGCGACGGCCTGATCAAGGAATACCAGCCCGACGGGCTGCACAGCCACAACCCCGCCTACCCGATCCGCGGCGCCAAGGAGCTCGCCGGCGTCCAGTGCCTGGGCCATGTGCTCGCGCGGGTCGACGAGAGCCTCGTCCCCAACACCTGGCAGGAAGCCCTGCTGCAGGACGCCGTGCGCGCCCGCCGACCCTGAGGAGGAAGTATGACCCGCGCCGTTCATCGCCCACGCCCTTTCCGCGTGCTTGCGGGCGTCTTGTTGCTCGCCGTTTTCGGTATCAGCTACGGCATCGCCAACACGCCCACCTACGAAGCTGAGCGCCGCGAGGCCGAGGCGCGCTACTACGCCGCCCAGCAGGAGCATAACGCCCTGCGCCGGGCGCTCGTCGTCGCCGGCAGCCGTGCATGGCAGCAGGACGAAGCGCGCAAGGCCTATGGCTACGTCTATCCCGGCGAGATCATCTATCGCCCCATCTTTACCGAGAACGAAGGCCGCTGATCTGCCCGGCATCGCCCCTGTGATGGGGGCTTTTTTCTTTCCAAGCGTTCCGCACAAGTGAAAATCGCCGCCCCGGCATGGGCGGCGATGGACTTTAGGCGGCGAACTGATAGACGGTGAAGGCGGCATAGATGCCCAGCAGGAGGACGCCCTGCCAGCGCGCGAGCCGCCCGCGCCAGAGCGCCGGAAGGCAGAGGATCGCCATCACCGCAAACATCAGCGGGATGTCGACGACCAGCGAGGCGCTCTGCCCCAGGAGCATCCGCTCGGCGGGCAGGGTGAAGGGCGAAATCGCGATCGACGCGCCGGAGACCAGCACGAGATTGAAGAGATTCGCGCCGATGATGTTGCCCAGCGAGAGCGCGGAATGCCCCTTGGCTAGGGCGGTGATCGCGGTCACGAGCTCCGGCAGGGAGGTTCCCAGGGCGACCATCGTCAGACCGATCACGCTGTCGGGCACGCCCATCGCCTTGGCGAGGATCGTGCCGTTGTTGACCAGCAGATTCGCACCCAGGGCGATCATGACCGTCCCCAGCAGGAGCAGGGCGACGTCCCGCCAGAGCGGCGAGGCTTCCTCCGCCTCAGCGGCAGGCGCCAGCTGAGCGCGCATCGCCCGGACGGTGAGGGCCATGTAGAGCGCAAAGCCCAAGAGCAGAATCACGCCGTGCAGGCGTAAAAAGCCGCCCAGAAGGCGAGCAACGGTGGCGTAAAACAGGGCTGCCACGAAGAACGCGGCGGTGGGGAGGGCCATCGTCTTCCGTTGGATCGCGCCGGGACGAACGGCGATCGTAAGCGCGGCGATGAGGCTCGTATTGCAGATGATGGAGCCGATCGCGTTGCCGTAGGAGATGCCCGCGTTGTGCTGCAAGGCCGCCTGCACGGAGACCATGACCTCGGGCAGGGTCGTCCCAATGGACACCACCGTCGCCCCGATGAGCATCTCGGGCAGATGAAAGCGCCGGGCGATGCTCGACGCGCCATCGACAAACCAGTCGCCGCCCCGGATCAGCAGGACGAGACCGAGGGCAAATAGAATCACGGGGATGGTCATGGGCGCCTCCTCATCAGATCATGTTCTCTTGCGGATGAATGTCCCGCATACTAGCACAGGCCCAGCCCCTTGTCAATGTTCCCATTTTTCAGCGGCATTTCCCTTTTTCGGCCGATCGAGCCGTCTGCCGCCCATGCTCATCTCCGCCCAGCCTCTCGCGCCCCGCACCGACCTGTGCTATACTGGGCGCATCCCCAAACCCCAAATCGACAAGGAGGTTCCTATGGTCAAGGTTCTCGCGTTTCTCGCCCCCGGCCTGGAAGAGGTCGAGTGCCTCGCGGTGGTCGACCTTCTGCGGCGCGCGGGCATGGAGGTTCCGCTCGTCTCTATGGGCGAGGGCCCGGTGATCCGCGGCGCGCACGGAATCCGGATCGTCTGCGATCTGTGTTTCGACGCGCTCGATCCCACAGGCGCGGACGCCCTCTTTTTGCCCGGCGGCATGCCCGGCACGGCGAATCTGGCCGCGCACGAGGGGCTTTGCGCGCTCCTGCGCCAGTGGAGCGCTCAGGGCAAGCGCCTGGCCGCCATCTGCGCCGCGCCCAGCGTTCTGGGCGAATTGGATCTGCTTCGCGGCAGGCGAGCGACCTGCTACCCGGGCTGGGAACACGCCCTGCGAGGTGCGAGCTACACGGCTGAGGGCGTGGTGACCGACGGGATGATCACGACCGCGCGCGGGTTGGGCTTTGCGCTGGATCTAGGGCTGGAGCTCGTGCGCCTATTTCAGGGCGACGCGGCCGCCGAGGCTCTGGCCCGTGCGATCCAGCATCCAAGGACCCTCTGAGGGGCGTTCCGCGCCCTGTGCGCGGCGTTCCCTTGGCAAAACCAAGGGCAGATCCCCAAAAAGGGCGCAAGGGCGCACCAAGCCTTTGAATCGCGCTCGCGCATCCCGCCTTCAACCGCACGAAGTCCCGCCGTTGGCGGGACTTCGTGCATGCTTGCCGCGCATTCCGGTCCGGCACGCAGCCTTTGGGGTTATTCTTCGTCGCCCTCTTCGTCGGTGATCGTCGGGATGCCGCCACCTAGGAGCTCCTTGCGCACGAGCGCCTCGACCTCCGCAGCCAGCGCCGGGTTTTCCTTCAGGTACTTGCGCGTGTTGTCGCGTCCCTGCCCGATGCGCTGATCGCCGTAGGAGAACCATGCGCCGGACTTGTGGATGATGTCGAGCTTCACCGCGTTGTCCAGCAGGCTGCCCTCCTTGCTGATGCCCTCCCCGTAGAGGATGTCGAACTCAGCCACACGGAAGGGCGGGGCGACCTTGTTTTTGACGATCTTCGCCTTCGTGCGGTTGCCGACGATCGCCGTGCCGTCCTTGATCTGCTCGCCGCGACGGATGTCGATGCGCACGGAGGAGTAGAACTTGAGCGCGCGGCCGCCGGGGGTTGTCTCGGGGCTTCCGTAGATGACCCCGACCTTCTCGCGCAGCTGGTTGATGAAGATGCAGACGCAGTTGGTCTTGTTGACGATGCCGGTCAGCTTGCGCAGCGCCTGGCTCATGAGCCGCGCCTGCAGGCCGACGAAGGAATCGCCCATCTCGCCGTCGATCTCCTGCTTGGGCACCAGCGCTGCGACGGAGTCGACGACGATCACGTCGATCGCGCCCGAGCGCACGAGCGCCTCGGTGATCTCCAGCGCCTGCTCGCCCGTGTCGGGCTGGGAGACATAGAGCTGGTCGATGTTCACGCCCAGCTTCGCCGCGTAGACCGGATCGAGCGCGTGCTCGGCGTCGACAAAGGCGGCGTATCCGCCCATGCGCTGCGCCTCGGCGACCACGTGCAGGGCGACCGTGGTCTTGCCCGAGGACTCGGGGCCGTAGATCTCGATCACGCGCCCGCGCGGCAGGCCGCCGACGCCCAGCGCGTTGTCCAGATCCATGCATCCGGTCGGGATGACCTCGATATCCTGAATGGGGCGATCGCCCATGCGGATGACCGCGCCCTTGCCAAATTGCTTTTCGATGCCCGTGAGCGCCATCGCAAGCGCCTTCGCCTTCTCCTCCGTGTCCGTCAGGCGCACGACCTCGGGCTTTTTCGACTTTTCTTGTGCCATCTTCGTCACTCCTTCTCTATGCCGTTGCTATCCTCTAACATGGCGGAGCCCTCGGCCGCCGCCAGGATCATCGCAAGCGCGCGCGTCGTCGCCTGCTCGCGAATCTGCCTGCGATCACCGGAGAGCCTCAGCGCGTCGATCCGCGTTCCGCCGGGGCTCGCGCAGGCCAGGTAGACCAGGCCGACGGGCTTTTGCGCCGTCCCGCCGCCGGGGCCCGCGATGCCCGTGGTCGACAGAGCGACGTCCGCGCCGCTCCTTTGGCGAAGCCCCTCGGCCATCTCGCGCGCGACCTCGGGGCTGACCGCCCCATGCGCCTCGAGCGTCTCGGGCGCGACGCCGCAGTAGCGGACCTTCGCCGCGTTGGCGTAGACCACGTGCGCCTCGTCCAGCGCCGCGGAGATGCCGGGGTAGTCGACCAGCGAGGCAGCGACCAGTCCCCCCGTACAGCTCTCGGCCGTAGAGACGTGCAAGCCGCGCGCGCACAGCGCCCGGCCCACCCGCTCGATGAGCGCCTGCGGGATCAACGCGCGCCTCCCAGCACGTGCCGATTGCGCGCGATGTATTCGACCATCGAATAGAGCGTCATCGCCACCGCCGCAACCTCGAGCGTCAGCGCGAGCGGACGAAGCGCCTGCCCGGGCAGGGTGAGCACGACGATCAGCGCCATCTGCAGGACGGTTTTGACCTTGCCGCTCATGCCCGCGGCGATCACGATCCCCTGCTCCGCCGCGATTTCGCGCAGCGCGGCGACCACGAACTCGCGCGACACGAAGACGATGCAGGAGAGCGGGGAGAGTTCGCCCATCCAGGTGAGCAGGATGAAGGCGGTGTGGGTCAGGATCTTGTCGGCGATCGGGTCGGTGAATTTGCCGAAATTGGTCACCAGCCCGCGCCGGCGCGCGATCTGCCCGTCGAGCAGGTCGGTGAGGCTGGCCAGCACGAAGACGGCCAGCGCCAGCAGGCGCAGGGCAGTCGGGCTATGGCGCGTGGAGAGCCAGAGCAGGATCAGATAGACCGGGGCGAGCACAACGCGCAGCAGGGTCAGCCGATTGGGCAGATTCAGCGCGTGCAGCGGGCAGCGTTTGGCGCTCATGCTTCGTCCCTCCCCGTTTCCTTCTCAAGGCATACGCCGGTCAGGTCGTACGCCCGCGCGCCCGTGATGCGCACCGTGCAGAAATCGCCCGGCATGAGCGGCACGTCGCTGTCGAAGTAGATGAGCCCGTCGGTCTCCGGCGCCTCCAGCGCGCTGCGGCCGACATAGCGCTTGGCGCGGCGCCGCTCGACCAGCACGCGGCAGGTTTCGCCGATGCGCGCCTTGCCCAGTTCCCGGGAGATGCCCTGCTGCAGGGTCATGAGCGCGTCGTAGCGCGCCTGCTTGATCTCCTCGGGCACCTGATCCGGCATGGTGGCCGCGTCGGTCCCCTCCTCCGGGGAGTAGGCAAAGGCGCCCATGCGCTCAAAGCGCGTCTGTTTGACAAAGTCCATGAGCTCAGCAAATTCTTCCTCGGTCTCGCCGGGGAAGCCGACCATGAGCGTCGTGCGGATCGCGATGCCGTTTTGGCGCAGCAGCGCGATGACCTCGCGGATGTGCTCGGCGGTGTCGGCCCGGTTCATGTCGCGCAGCACGCGCGGGGCGATGTGCTGGAGCGGGATGTCGAGGTAGCGGCAGACATTCGGATGCGCGAGCATCGCGTCCACCAGGCGCCGGTCGATCCGCTCGGGATAGCAGTAGAGCACACGCAGCCACGCCACCCCGGGGATGGCGGCCGCCGCCTCGATCAGCTCGGGCAGGCGGCTCGGGGCTCTCCCGCCCGCGTCGGTGCCGTAGCGGGTGGTGTCCTGGGCGATGAGGGTGAACTCGCGCACGCCCCTGGAAACCAGCTCGCGGATCTCCGCCAGGATGTCCTCCTGCGGGCGGCTGCGATAGTGCCCACGGATCAGCGGGATCGCGCAGAAGGAGCACCAGTTGTCGCAGCCCTCGCCGATGCGCACATAGGCGCTGTAGCCCGGCGTGGTGAGCGTGCGGCCATACTCGAAGAAGCTTCCGTCGTCGTCCGTGTAGACCGGGCGCGCGCCGCCCAGCGCGCCCTGGATGGCCTCGTGAAGCCGCGCGTATTCGTTCACGCCCAGGATCGCGTCGACCTCGGGCATCTCTGCGCGGATCTCCTCGGGGTAGCGCTGCGCCAGGCAGCCCGTCGCCACCAAAAGGCGGCAGTTGCCATTTTCCTTATATTGGGCCATCTCCAGGAGCGTGGAGATGGCCTCTTCCTTGGCGGCCTGGATGAAGCCGCAGGTGTTGACGATGATGACCTCCGCCAAAGAGGGGTCGGAGAGCACCTGATAGCCCTTTTCGCTGAGCAATTTGAGCATCTGCTCGGAGTCCACGCGGTTCTTGCTGCACCCGAGCGAGACGAGTCCTACCGTCGTTGCCAAAGTCATTTCCCTTCCGCCGGGTTTCCCGGCTCATTGTGCGATGTACACGGCATTTTACCATGTTTTGGAGCCGATATCAAGGAAGCGAGCGCGCGCCCGGCGCGACTTTTCGCTCGCCATTCGCGCGGCTGTCCGGACGATTCGCCCTCCCCTGCTTTTCAGGACCGAACCGGTCCCAAAATCCCGCACCTGCCGAAAAAGGAAGCGCAAACCGCACTGGATTTTCCCTTTCCCTGACGGACTGTTTGTGTTATACTATTGGCAAACCAAGAGGCGGGTCGGCGCAGATGCTTGCCGCCTGCTTTAAACAGGGGCCCAGCCCCAGGAATTTGGGAGTGTACGCTATGAGGAAAAAGCAATGCGTTGCCATGCTGCTGGCCGGCGGCCAGGGCAGCCGACTGGGAATCCTGACCAAAAAGGTCGCCAAGCCGGCAGTTCCCTTCGGCGGAAAGTTCCGCATCATCGACTTTCCGCTCTCCAACTGCACCAACTCGGGCATCGACGTGGTGGGCGTGCTGACCCAGTATCGCCCGCTCGAGCTGAACTCGTACATCGGTTCCGGCTCTCCGTGGGATCTTGACCTGTCCAACGGCGGTGTCTTCGTCCTGCCCCCCTATCAGACCGGCAAGACCGGCGAGTGGTACAAGGGTACGGCCAACGCCATTTACCAGAACATTCCCTTCATCGAGCAGTGGGATCCGGACTACGTGCTCGTGCTCTCCGGCGACCACATCTACAAGATGGACTACAACGCGATGTTGCGCGCCCACATCCAAAAGGGCGCCGACCTGACCATCGCGGTGCGCGAGGTCCCGTGGGAGGACGCCTCCCGCTTCGGCCTGCTCAATACCGACGAGAACGACCGCATCACCGAGTTCGAAGAGAAGCCGCCGGTGCCCAAGAGCAACAAGGCCTCCATGGGCGTGTACGTCTTCTCCTGGAGCAAGATGCGCAAGTACCTCGAGCTCGACGAGGCGACCCCCGGCAGCTCCAACGACTTTGGCAAGGACATCATCCCGCGCATGCTCGAGGATGGCGAGAGCCTCTACACCTACACCTTCGACGGCTACTGGAAGGACGTGGGCACGATCGAGTCCCTCTGGGAGTCGAACATGGACCTGCTCCTGCAGCCCATGCCGATCGACCTGCACGACAAGCGCTGGCGCATCTTCGCCCGCAACCCGGGCATGCCGCCACACCACATCGCCGAGGGTGCCTCGGTCGTCGACGCGCTGATCTCCGAGGGCTGTGAGGTCCGGGGCACCGTGCGCCACTCCGTGCTCTTTGCGGGCGTGAAGGTCGAGACGGGCGCCGAGGTCACCGACGCGGTGATCATGCCGGGTGCCATCGTCGATCGCGGGGCTGTCGTGCGCCGGGCGATCATCGCCGAGGGCGCGCATGTCGCCGCGGGCGCGGTCGTGGGCGAGGAGACGGGCAACATCGCCGTCGTCGGGCCCTGCGCCAAGGTCGCTCCGGGAGAAGTCGTCGCCGCCGGCGTCCAGATCGACGCCGACGCGCAGTGAGGAGGTATCGCACATGAAAGACGTCATGGGGCTCATCTACACCGGTGAGAACGACATCCATCTGGGCGAATTGACGAGCCAGCGCTCCGTCGCCGCCATGCCCATCGCGGGCCGCTACCGCGTGATCGACTTCTTGCTCTCCTCGATGGTGCACTCGGGCATCAAGAACGTGGGCATCATCACCCAGAAAAACTACTCCTCCCTCATGGACCACGTCGGCTCCGGCCGCGAGTGGGATCTGCACGGCAAGACCGGCATGCACATCCTGCCCCCGTTCATGACCCGCGACAACATGGGCGTCTACAGCGGCATGCTCGACGCGCTCAAGAGCAACGCGAACTTCCTCTCCCGCTCCAAGCAGGAGTACATCGTGCTCTCCAACAGCCTGACCATCTACAACATGGACCTGCGCGACGCGATCCGCGCGCACGTCGAAAAGGGCGCCGACATCACCCTGGTCTACACCCGCAATCCCCAGGGCGCGACCCGCGGCGAGGGCGACATCTACTTCTCCGTCGACGAGAACGAGAAGCTGACGGCCATGGAGATCGGCTCCTCCGCCCCGACCGGGCCGTGCGCGAGCATGAAGGTCTTCATCCTGCGCCGGGAGCTCCTGCGCCAGCTCGTCGAGCAGGGCGCGGCCAGCGGCCTGCATGAGTTCAAGCGCGACATCCTCCAGCGCGCCCTCAACGAGGGGAATCTCTCGCTCTACGGCTACGAGGCTCCGGGCGTCGCCTGGCAGGTCAGCTCGATCCAGTCGTACTTCAACTTCAACATGGCTCTGCTCGATCCCAAGTTCCGTGGCGAGCTCTTCCCGCAGGATCACCCGGTCTACACCAAGGTTCGCGACGACATGCCCAGCCACTACATCGAGGGCTGCGAGTGCAAAAACTCCCTGGTCGCCAACGGCTGCGTGATCGAGGGCACGGTCGAAAACTCGATCCTCTCCCGCGGCGTGCACGTGGCCAAGGGTGCGATCGTGCGCAACTCGATCATCATGCAGGACGGATACATCCAGGAGGGCGCGGAGATCGACCACTGCATCCTCGACAAGCAGAGCGTCATCCGCCGCAACGGCCGGCTGATCGCGCCCGCCGCCTATCCGATCGTCATCGCCAAGAACGTCGTCATCTGACGGCAAGCCATCTTCCGAAAGGAGCCGAGGCATGAGAATACTCTTCGCAGCATCCGAGTGTGTCCCGTTCATCAAGACGGGAGGCCTTGCCGATGTCGTCGGCGCGCTTGCCCCCGTCCTCGCCCAGCGCGGGGAGGATGTCCGCGTCATCCTGCCGCTCTACTCCGCCATCCCCGAGCAATGGACCAGCCAGCTAAAGCTGGAATGCGAGTTCCAGGTCACCCTGGGCTGGCGCCAGCAGTACTGCGGCATCAAGTCCCTCCAGCACCGCGGCGTGACCTTCTACTTCGTCGACAACCTCTTCTACTTCGGCCGTTCCTACATCTACGGCCTGGGCGGCGACGAATACGAGCGCTTCGGCTTCTTCTCCCGCGCCGTCATCGATGCGCTCGCCCATCTGGACTGGAAGCCCGACGTGATCCACTGCAACGACTGGCAGACCGGCATGGTGCCCGCGCTCTACAAGATCCAGTACGCGCACTTCCCCTTCTACGCGAACATCAAGACCGTCTTCACCATCCACAACCTGCAGTACCAGGGCATCTTCTCGATCAAGGACGTGCAGGACGCGATGGGTCTGGGCGACAGCCTGTTCACCTCCGACAAGCTCGAGTGCTACGGCTGCGCGAACTACATGAAGGCCGGCCTGGTCTATGCCGACCACCTCACCACCGTCTCCCCCAGCTACGCCGACGAGATCCAGACCGCCTTCTACGGCGAGCGGCTCGATGGCCTGCTGCGCGCCCGCCGGGGCGACCTGAGCGGCGTGCTCAACGGCATCGACGTGGACGAATACGCGCCCGAGAAGGATCCGCTGATCTACGCGACCTTCGATCCCTACCACCTGGGCGGCAAGGAATACTGCAAGCAGGAGCTTCAAAAGGAGCTGGGCCTGCAGGTCGATCCCTTCGTACCCCTGGTCGGCATCATCTCCCGCCTGTCCAACCAAAAGGGCCTGGATCTGGTCGAAAGCGTGATCCGCGAGCTCATGGGCACCGGGATCCAGCTGGCCGTGCTGGGCATGGGCGAGGCGAAGTACACCAACCTCTTCTCCTGGGCCGAGAGCGAGTATCCGGGCCGCGTTGCCGCGCGCTTTGCGATGGACGGCCGCCTGGCGCATCGCATCTACGCGGGCAGCGACATGTTCCTCATGCCCAGCCAGTTCGAGCCCTGTGGCCTGAGCCAGATGATCGCCATGCGCTACGGCTCCGTGCCGATCGTCCGCGAGACCGGCGGCCTGCGCGACACCGTCCTGTCCTACAACAAATTCACGGACGAGGGCAACGGCTTCTCCTTCTTCAACTACAACGCCCACGACATGCTCCACACCGTCCGCCGCGCGGTGCACTACTACCGCAGCAACCGCGAGGTCTGGTACAAGCTCATGGTCAGCGGCATGACCGCCGACTTCAGCTGGTACAAGTCTTCCGGACAGTACATGGCGCTCTACGAAAGCCTGGTGAGCCCGGCGCAGGACCCGGAACCTCAGCCCGAGACGCCAGAAGCGCCCGTCAGCGAGCCGGAGTCGCCGGTCAGCGAGCCGGAAGCCCCCGCGCCCGCGCCTGAGGCGAAAAAGCCCGCGCCCAAGCCCGAAAAGAAGGCCGCTCCGAAGGCTGCGCCCAAGGCCGCGCCCGAAAAGGCGGCGGACAAGAAGGCGACGCCCGTCAAAAAGGCCGAAGTGAAGAAGGCGCCCGCCAAGAAGCCCGCCCCGGCAAAGAAAGCCGAAGCCCCCAAGAAAGCCGAGACGCCCAAGAAGGCTGAAACGGCGAAGGCCGCTCCGGAAAAGAAGGCCGCCCCCGCCAAGAAAAAAGCCCCTGCGGCCGAGAAATAACCCCTGCGATCTGCCCCGCCCGCCCCTCGGGGGGGGGGGCTTTTGGGAGACGTCATGCGACTGTTGCAAAAATACGCGGCCGCGCTCGCTGTGCTTTCAGCGCTCGCCTGTGCGCTGGCCGCGCCCTATCTCGTCCCGATCAACCCCGACAGCCCCGTCTACCGAAGCGCCGCGCTCCCGCTCCTCCTCCTGCTGGCCTGCACAGCGCCCGCGCGGGAGGCGCTGAGGCGCGCCGATCGGCGCACGCTGGTCTGCGCACTGGCCTTCGGGCTTTTGCTCGCGCTCTGCCTCTCGCTGGGTGCGGAGCTGACGGTCTACGAGCGCCTTTTGCCCGGCCGGGGAAGCCTGCTGCGCCGTCTTGCCGTGCCGCTGCTGGCCATGCCCCTGCTGGGCCTGCTCGCCGCGCGCCTGATGGATCTGCGCCTGGGCACGGGGGACAAAAAAGCTTTGCCCGCTTTGGCCTGGGGCGGCTTGCTCTTGCTGCTGTGGCTGCCCGTCCTGCTGGCCTACTGGCCCGGCATGCTGGGCTATGACTTCGCCGGAGAGTACGCCCAGCGCTGGCAGGGCTACGCAAACCTCCATCCCCTCCTGCACAGCGCGCTGCAAAACGGGATCATCGCCCTGGGCGAGCGGCTCCACAGCCCAAACCTCGGCCTGCTGATGATGACCGTCCTGCAGATGTCCCTCTTTGCCCTGGCGCTTGGGCGCGCCTGCCGCCTCGCCGCGCGGCTCGGAGGCAGGGGCGCAGGGCTCGCGCTCCTGCTGCTCTTCGGCCTGCATCCCATCTTCTCCACGCTCGCCTGCTCGATGACCAAGGACACGCTCTACGCCGCCGCCCTGCTCACGCTCTGCCTGGACATGGCGTATCTGCTTTGCGGGGGCAGGATGACGCGCGGGCTGTCCGTGCGCTTTGTGCTGTGCGTCGTCGCCGTCTGTGGGATGCGCACCAACGGCTTTGTCGCCCTGCTCGCCCTCCCCTTCTTCCTGCTCGTCCTGCCCCGCAAGCGCCGGGCCCTCGTGCTCTGCCTGGCCGGCCTTGCCGCTGCCGGAGCGACGCAGGGCATGCTGACCCTCGTCCTGCGCCCCGCCGCCTTTCCCTCCTTCCAGTTCTTCAGCCTGCCCGCCCAGCAGCTCGTGCGCGCCCGCGCCGCGGGGACGCTCAGCCCCGAGCAGGCGCAGGCGCTTGAGGGCTGGTACACCGACCCGGCGGGGCTGGCCGTCCATCCCCATCTGGCCGATCCCGCCAAGGGCTACCTCGACCGCACGCGCCTGCAGACCTCGGGCGCAGACTTTCTCGCCCTCTGGCGCGATGCGGCGAAGTCGAGCGCCCTACCCTATGCCGAGGCCTTCCTGCTGCTGAACATCGGCTCCTGGTATCCCGACGACAAGAGCCACGCGACCCTCTACCCCGACGTCTCTTGGAACGACAAGGGCTACCTGCAGACGCAGGAGCTGGACGTCCCCGGCTTTGAGACGCGCTGCCTGCTGCCCGCCGTGCGCGAGCTCATGGAGCGCGTGTGCCGGCGCAACGCGCACCAGAAACTCCCCGTGCTCTCCCTCCTTGCCGCGCCCGGCACCCCGCTGCTGTTGCTGGTCTTCGCCCTGTTCGCCCTGCTCTCGCGGGGGCGGGGACGGCTCGCGCCCGCGCTGCTCGCGCCCCTGCTGCTCTGGGCCTCGTATCTGCTGGGGCCGGGCGCTGTGCCCCGCTATGCCCTGCCGCTCTTCTGCCTCGCGCCGCTGGCGCTGGTCTTCGCCCTCTCGCGCGAGCCTTGGGATGCCGAAGAGGGATAAGCCTGCCCTCGCGCCTGCACACCTGCCCTTTGCGCAATGCCCGCGTGGATCAGGCTGGGCCGCGACGCGGCTTCCTTTCCATAATCCCTGCGCTCCCCTGTGCTGGATCCCTCCCCCTTCGCCGTGTCAGACAGAAAGGCGTCCTGCCGCTCGCAGGACGCCTTTTGCTTTGCATTTCAGGTTTTTCGGAGGAAACGGCCTTTTGCAGGCGCGGCGGGGATCACAGATCGCCCGGCAGATACTTGCCCGCAGCGACCCCACGGGAGGCGCAGAAGACCGAGCTGGGGCCTTCATAGCGCAGCGGCTGCCCCTGTGCATCGGTCAGCACGCAGCCGGCCTCCCGGCAGATGAGCCCGCCCGCGGCAAAATCCCAGAGCTGGAGCCGCATCTCGAAGAAGAAGCCCGCCGTGCCCTCGGCGACATTGCACAGGTCGACGGCGCAGCTGCCCGAGCGGCGCAGGTCGATCCCCGCGCGCATGTATTGCCCGCAGAGCGACAGGGTCTGATCGTAAAGCGAAGGATCGTAGACCGAGGTGCCAAAGACCACGAGGCTCTCGCTGAGCGGACGGTCGGAGGAGCGGATCGGCTCGCCGTTGCGCCATGCGCCCTGCCCGCGAATCGCGGTGAACATCCTGTCCAGATAGGGGTCGTAGATCAGGCCGATCACCGGCTCGCCGTCCTGCAGGAGCGCGATGCTGGTCGCCGAGGAGCCGTAGCCCATGATGAAGTTGGTCGTCCCGTCGATCGGGTCGATGCAGAAGACGAGGCCGGAGAGATCTGCGAGCGCCCCGCCCTCCTCCTCGCCCATCATGCGCGCCTGCGGGCAGACGCGCGAGAGCTCGCCAAAGAGCAGGTCCTGCACGCGTTTGTCGTAGAGGGTCACGAAGTTCGCGTGGCCCTCCTTGGCGGTGATGCCCTCGCGGATATCCTTCGCCTCGCGGATGACCGCGCCCGCCAGCCGCGCCGCGCGCTCCATGCCTTCTAAGATGCTGCGATGGTCCATACTTGCCTCATTCCTGCGCGCCCTGGGACGCGCCTTGTTCGTGAATCTGGATCGAAAGCCCGATCGGAAGGCGCTCCTTTGCCGAGAGCGCCACGGCGAGCTTGCCGCTCTCGGGCAGGGTGCGCACCTCGCTGACCCAGCAGGGGCGGGGCGCGTCCTCCGCCGCCGTCGTATAGAGGAAGGCCGCGCCGACGGAAAAGACGTCCTTTTCCTCTCGGTCGATGGCGATCTCCAGGCGCACGTCGGTCGCGACGCGTGCCAGGGTGTCGCCGCGCTCCACCCGCTCGCCCGGGCGTTTGTCCACCTGCGTCACCAGCCCCGAGACGCCGCAGGAAAACGCGGGCTCGTCCGTCTCGCTCAGGCGGCAGAGCAGCTGGCCGCGCTCCACCGTCTCGCCGAGCTGCACGTGCATCTCCTGCACGACGCCCACAGCCGCCACCTTGACGGGCTGTGCCGGGAGGACGGTCGCCACGCCGATCTGATCCTCCTGGCGGAAGCTCCCCTCGAGGAAGAGATGCACGACCTCGCCGATCTGCAATTCGCCGCCGACGACCTCGGCGGAGAACGCGTCCCGCTCGACCTCAGTGACCCGCGCGATCGCCCGATGGCTTCCGTCGTGGGCGCAGCGCACCCAGAGCGTCTGGCCGCCGTGGACGAGCCCCTTTTCGACGTTCTGCGCCCGCTGGATCTTCGCCCGGAGCCGGTAGGGCGAGCGCGGCGCAATCTCCAGCAGTACCTCTTCCGCCGTCGCCGCGCCGGGCTCCGCCGCAGCGACCGTCCCCTCCAGCGGTGCAAAGAGGCTCGTCAGGCGCACCTGCCCGGCGGGCGTTTCGGGCTCCACCCATTGCCCCACGCGCAGGGGCATCGCCTCGAGCATGCCGCCGGAGGTCGCCCGAACGGCAACGCTCTCCCCCGCAACCGTCGCGCCCTGCCAGCCCTCGGAGAGCGCCGGGGCAGCCGCGCAGAGCGCTGCGAGCAGGAGCGTCCATGCCTTGATCTTCATGGGGTTTCCTCCATCATCGGGATCAATTCGCCCTCGAGGAGCGCGTAGACCGCGCCCTGCACCTCCACCGCCCAGGCATCCTCCCGCAGGAGAAAGACAAAATCTCGGGAGACGAGGCCCTGCGCGCGCAGCTGGCCGTAGATTCGGCCGGAGAGCGCCGTGTCCGTCGGCAGGCTAAGCCGCGTCCCCTCGGCGCGCTGGACGATGATCTGCGCGACGCCGCTTTGGTTCAGCACGTCCAGCGCGCGCCGGCTAATGCGCCAATCGTCGGACGTGCCCAGCAGCACGAGCGCGTCCCCCTCGCGCGCGGCGCGAAAGCGCGCCCCGCCGCAGCGAACATCCAGCGTCTCCCCGCCCTGCAGGGTGAGGGTCGTCATGTAGCCCTCGATCGGCTCGGGATTCACCGTGCCATAGCGCGTCATGTCCTTGCTGCCGGGGACATGGGTGCGCGTCAGGCTCTGGCCGGGCTCGATCTCCACGTACTCGCCCAGGTCGTAGGAATAGCGCACGCGCTGCGTGCCGACCTTCAGCGCCGTCTTGATCGTGCGCAGGACCGCGCCTCCCGCGTCTAGGCACTCGACCCAGACGGTGTACTCGCCCTTGGGCAGGAGCCTTCCGTCCACCGAAACGCGGGGCTCGGTCACGGTCGTCTGAAAGACGTTGGGCGCCTCGTGCCCCTTCTCGCCGAATTTGGGGTCGTAGATGCGCACGCGATAGGAACGGGAGCGCACGCGATGCGCCTCCCAGTCCAGGACGGGCAGCCAGCTCATCTCGTGCGGCGTGCGGATCTTCTCCCAGGCGCGCGCCGTGCCCCCGCCCAGGAAGATGTCGCTGCCCTGCAGGAAGTAAACGTCCTGCGTGCTCGTGTCCAGCGTGTTCCCCCGGCTGTCCTGCAGCTGCACCCGGATCGTGTAGAAGGCGTCGCCCCAAAGGGGCAGGCTGCTGTGGTAGGTCGCCTGTCCCCCGTCCTCGAGCTGCTCGTCCTCGTAGATCCAGCGCTCGTAGTCCGTGGCCGGAAGGTGCTCGGAGGCGACCAGTTGCCCATCCTGCGCGCGCGCCTCGATCCGGAAGGCATAGCCCAGCGGCGTCCACGCATGGGCGAAGGTCGCCTGAATCCCGATGGGAAAGGACCCGCTCCCGGAGATCTGCTCGCCCTGCCCGCTGGGCGCGTGCCAGTGAAGCACGTCGGCGCGCCACCCCGCCCGCGCCTCGGGCGCGGAGGCGATCCCCAGGTCCAGCAGGCGCACCGCGGGCGAGGCGATCGTCTCCTCGGCTGCCGCGGGCAGCGCCATCGCGCCCAGCAGCAGCGCCATCCAAAGCCTTCGCATCCCCGTCCTCCGCGCGTCACTCATCCTTGCCGATCGTCTCGACCAGCACGCCGCTGCCAAAGCGCACGGCCGCGTCGGGCGTGAAGTCGATCCAGGCGGTAAAGGTCGTCTCGCCCTCGCCGACGGTCGCCACGCCGGAGATCATGCGCACCACGCCCTCGTAGCGATGCGCCTCGTCGGAGAGCAGCTCGATGCGCACCGCGTCGCCCTCTGCAAAGTCGCGCAGGCTGTCCTCGGGGATCTGCGCCTCGATGACCATGTCCTCGGGGGTGTAGAGCGTCGCGACGACCGCATCCTTCTCGATGTTCGCGCCGACGGCCGCCTCCAGGGTGGCCAGCGTGCCCGCGATGGGGCTCTCGATCGCCTCGCCGCTCATGTACAGCCCGTCAAAGCGCCCGGGCAAGAGCTCGAGCACCGGGTCGCCGCGGCGCACCATCTGCCCATCCTCCACCGGGATGGAGAGGATGCTGTAGCGGCCCTCGCCCCCCTCCAGGGCGCTTCCGTTGACCGCGATCGGGGCATTGCGCTCCACTGCGCCCTGTCCCAGCCGCTGCGTGCGGCTGAAGGCCGCATCGCGGAAGAGCGCGACCTTCTCGCCGGGAATGAAGCCGCCGGCGGTCACCTCGGCCTCAAATTTCGTCCCGGCGATCTTGGTCACCCGCCCCACGCCCTCGCGCTTGTTGTTCGCGGAGCGCAGGTAGACCGTCTCGCCGACGTGGATGGTCTTGGTCTCGGTCGCGGCATAGGCCGACTCGGTGGAGGCGGAAATCGTGTAGACCTCCTCCGGCTCGATGTAGAGCACCGCGCCGTAGCGGGCGGTGACGTCGGCGACGAGGTCTCCGGGCTGGCCGAAGATCCCGCGCACCACGCCGTCGTCCTGCGCATAGAGCTTCTGGGTGCGCAGGCGCATGAGCGCGTCGCCCGGCTCGAGCTTCTGGCCGACCTTGGCCTCGATGGTCTCGATCTGCCCGCCGATGGGCGCGTAGACCTGCGTCGCGCGGTCGGCCGCGACCCGGCCTTCGACGGAAACCTCGGCCGCCGCCCCCGCAAAAAGCCCCAGCGTCAGCGCCAGGCAGGAGGCCGTCTTGATGGTCGTGCGGTTCATGGGTGTTCTCCTTCCAATCCGTTCCTTCACGGTCATTCTTCACTAGGTAGTATACCGCATGCCGTCAAGATGCGCCCATCAGGCACAGGGGCATAATAGAGAAAGCCCGTGGGGTTCCCACGGGCTTCTCGTGCGGGGAGGGGGTTACATCGCGGGCTTCTCGTAGGAGAAGGTCAGCTCCGGGTATCCAAAGGCGGAGACGGTCACGGTGTAGGGGACGCCGGGCGCAAAAAGCGGATTCTCTTCGCCGCTGCGCGCCTTCACCACGCCGTCGGCGTTCAGGACGCCCGCCTCATCCAGCGCGATGAACTGGCCGGGCGTGCCATGATGCCCGATGATCGCCTGCTCGGTCGCCTTTTCCGCGCCCTCGGCCAGGATCTGCACATGCTCCAGATTGGCGAGGAAGTCGGCGATCTCCGCGCCGCGCAGGGTCACGGCCTGGCCGTCGAAGGCGACGTCCTCGGGCGCAAGGCCGCTGTCCACGACGAAGCAGGGCGCGGCCGCCGCGCCAGGGCCGCCCTCAAAGTCGGGCGCGCGGTAGGTTCCGCTGCGGTCGACGACGTTCACGTAGTAGTAGCCCGGGCGCAGCACGGCGGGATCGGCAAAGCGCAGGACGACCTGCTCCTTGGTGATCTCGGCGGTGTAGGCCTCGGCGGGGACGATCTGCTCGTTGCGCACGCCCCAGCGCACGTCCAGCAGCGCCAGGTCAAAGTCCGCCGGCAGGGCGTTTTGCATCGTGACCACGCCGCCCTCGACCGAGAGAACGGGGAGCGCGGAGCCCTCCAGCGCGAGGAAGGTCTTTCCCGCGCGGCCTGCAAAGGCGTTGAGCACGGCCTCCTGCGCTGCCGCGCCGACCATCGTCGCGCCGCTGATCGCGTCCATGCCGAGCATGTCCATCTGGGCGACTTGCTCCTGCGTCTTGCCGACGAAGCGCTCCAGCAGGCCGCCGCCCAACGCCATCTCCCAGAAGGGCTTGTTCTTCTTGGCCCAGGCCTCTTCCTTGCCCGCCTGCACGGAGCCGGTCATGCCGGTGCCGTCGTCGCGCACGGCGGTGATCACGCCCTGCTCGTCCACGTCGATCGCAAGGCGCACATTGTAAAACGGCGGATGGATGAAGGGCGCGGTCGAGGGGTAGTTGCGGCCGTCCACGGGGGCGTCGCCCGAAAGGGTCGTCTCGGCCAGGGCCACAGCGCCCAGCAGCAGGCACGCGGCCATCGCCAGGGACAGGATCTTGCGGATTGTCATGCCATTTCTCCTCTGTCGGGTCATGCTTCAGGCGAGCGCCGCGCCCAGCGCGCGGCAGTCGGAAAGGCCCTCGTCGTCGGGGGTGTTGTTGCACTTCACGCTCTCGGCAGCCAGGGCGATGCCCTTTTCTGCGCAGCGTTCTTCCCAGCTGCGGAGCCACTCGCCGTCGCCCCAGTCGTAGCTGCCAAAGAGCGCGACCCGCTTGCCGACCAGCTCCGGCTCGATGGCCTCGAGCATCGGCTCAAACTCGCCGTCCTCCAGGACCTCCGCGCCCATCGCGGGGCAGCCCAGCGCCAGCGCGTCGTAGTCCGCCACGCCCGTGACCTCGTCACAGCGCAGCAGATCGACCTGCGCGCCCGCGTCCTTAGCGCCCTGGGCGACCGCGCCGGCCATCGCCTCCGTGTTGCCCGTTCCGCTCCAGTAGATCACCGCAACTCTGCTCATGATCGCTTTCTTCCTTTCTCTTTCCGGTCGATGCCCCTCCCGCAGGGGGAAGGACGCCCCGCCGCCCGACCAATGGCGACGGGGCACGTTGGCATTAGCTTAGACTAACTCTTGGGGTGAAAGACAGCCGGCGGCATTCAAGGGAGGGAGGATGCCGCGCGGCCGTCGTTAGTCTTGGCTAACAAGTGCATCTTACCACAGCGTCATGCGCTTGTCAAGGATTTTGCAAAACCTTTTTATCCTTCCCGTGCGCGCCCTGGGCGAGCGGCTTTACACGCGGCCGCAGTGCGATCCGCCAAGGAGAAAGCCATCATGCCGGACAGAAAGAAGGAACAGGAGCGCGAGGAGCTCCATCGCGCCATTTGGGCGATCGCCGACGCGCTGCGCGAAGCCATCCGCAACATCACCCAAGAGATCGAGGGCTGAGCGATGCGCCGATTGGATGCGTTGCTTCGGGCATACTGCCCGGAAGGGGTGGAATGTGTTCCACTCTGGTCCGTTACGATTTGGAATAAGAAATTCAATTCTGTTGACCGAAGCAAGCAGCCGAAGGGTATAAACGGTCGTTACAGCCCGCGTTGGCTGCTCTCAGGTTTAACGGATTTGAGGCTAACTTTTCTTCATTTGCCGGTCAACGTCCTGTCCCCCGTAGAGTACGCGCATAACGGTTACGGTTTTGCTTTCGTGCCTCAGAACATAGAAAACGAGAAAATTGTCTACCGGCATGATGCGCAGGTTTCTGCTTTTCCACGGTTCTCTGTCGTATACGCGGAAACGTTCCGACATGTCATCCAGCGCTAAGATGGCTTTTTCAAGGCGGTCAAGCTGGCCTGCCGCGTTTTGCGGGGACTGAAGATCATCGGCAATGTATCGGAAGATTGCCCGCAGATCCGTTTGAGCGCCTTGTGTTAAAAGGACTTCATATTCCATTACTCAAATTCCCGCCGCAAATCCGAAAAGGCTGTTTTGGCTGAAACGACACGGTTTTCCCGCATGTCGCTCCAGCCTTTTTCAAGCTCCCGGTCAAGCTGCGCCGCGGTCATCGCACGGATATCCAGCGGATGAGGAGGGAGCTTGACCTCAAAGGGCAGTCCTTGATTCAGGATAATTTGCCGATAGAACATCGTGATCGCGCTGGACGCGGGAATCCCTAAAGCCGCAAGAATACTTTCCGCCTGTTCTTTGATGGACGGCTCGATACGCGCGTAAAGGTTTGCTGATTTAGCCATATGAGAGACCCCTTTCCAATCGATCGCTTCGTATCCACACGCATATTATACGCGTTTGTACGGACATTCGCAAGTCATTAGCCGGAAGTAAAAGCAACCTTTCATAAAGCGTTCGATGCCATAAGGGATCCCATCCATTGTACGCTTCCACCTTCCCGTGCGCGCCCTGGGCGAGCGGCTTTACACGCGGCTGCGCTTCTCTTATAATTGAACAAGACATTTCAAAATCGCACGCGGACGCAGAGCGATCCGCCAAGGAGAAAGCAACCATGCCGGACAGAAAGAAGGAACAGGAGCGCGAGGAACTCCATCGCGCCATTTGGGCGATCGCCGACGAGCTGCGCGGCGCGGTGGACGGCTGGGACTTTAAAAACTACGTCCTGGGCACCATGTTCTATCGCTACATCTCCGAAAACCTGACCCACTACATCAACCAGGGCGAGCATGCGGCGGGCGACGCCGATTTCGACTACGCCCAGATGCCCGACGATCAGGCCGAGGAGGCGCGGGAGGGCATGATCGAGGCGAAGGGCTTCTTCATGCTGCCCTCGCAGCTCTTTGCCAACGTGTGCAAGGCCGCACCCGGCGACGAGAACCTCAACGAGACGCTCGAGGCGATCTTCCATACCATCGAGGGCTCGGCGCAGGGCAGCGCATCCGAGGGCGCGTTTGCGGGACTCTTTGACGACTTCGACGTGAACAGCAACAAGCTGGGGGCGACCGTCGCCAAGCGCAACGAAAAGCTCTGCAAGCTGCTCTCCGGCGTGGCGGCGATGAACCTGGGCAGCGTGAAGGAGCACGACATCGACGCCTTTGGCGACGCATATGAATACCTGATGAGCATGTACGCCAGCAACGCGGGCAAGAGCGGCGGCGAATTCTTCACGCCCGCAGACGTCTCCGTGCTGCTGACCCGCCTGGGCACGGTCGGCAAGACCGAGGTGAACAAGGTCTACGA
>R15__coassemble_418_pt1 | contig 43115 bp, 39 predicted proteins | sample R15__metabat2_low_PE_033 | metagenome-assembled genome bin R15
TTACATACAAAAAGCCGCATTGCCGATTCGCAATGTGGCTTCTTTGACAGGCTGAAATGATCTGCTGATCATCGAGGATCCCACTCGAGGCATCGACGTGGGCGCAATCGAATTTGTCTGGCAGAAAATCGTTGATATTTCTCTCAAAGGGGTGGCGATCCTACTCATCAGCCACGAGCTCAGCGAGGTGATGGCGCTCTCAGATCGGATTCTTGTCATGTACAACGGAGAGATCGTTGCCAACTTGAACAATGATGACACCCTGGACGAGAAAACCATCGGACTATACATGCTGGGAGGGAAAAAGAGTGAAGAAATTGCGTAAGGTCAATTTCTCCGGATATGGCATGAACGTATTTCGATATGCTTTTGCCACCGTCATGGTTCTGCTGATTGGCGCGCTGTTGATTGCCGGTCAGGGAAACAGTCCCAGCGAAGCGTTTCATGCAATTCTCTCCGGTGCCTTTGGCTCTCGGCGCGCCATAGGGACGACCATCCGTTGGATGACTCCTACGCTCTTTACCTCGATTTCTGCGATCATCGCCTTTCGCTCCGGCATTTGGAATGTGGGAATCGAAGGACAAATGTACTTTGGCGCGTTTTTCTGCGCCATGGCAGGCTATGAGTGGGCGATGCCCCGCGGCTTGCACATCCTCGTTTGCCTTTGTGTATCGGGCTTAGCAGGGATGCTCTTTGCTTCCATTCCTGCCCTTTTGAAGATCTATCTGAATGTCAATGAGCTGATCAGTACCCTGATGCTCAATTATGTCTCCTCGTTTCTGACAGAATACCTGACCTTTAAATACATGGGGTTTGATTCCTCTGCTCTGGCTGATGCCATTGCTACCCATGAAATGCGGCCGACATCGAGGCTCTCCACGCTCCTGCCCGGCACAAGCGCGAGCACTGCCATTTTGATTGCCTTGGTGCTGGCCATCCTGGTTCAGCTTTTCTACAAGTATACAACGAAGGGGTATGAATTTAAGATGGTCGGGCAGAATCTGAGGTTTTCCAAGTATGGCGGCGTGAATGCCAACAGAACGTTCTTGGCGATTTTCCTCATCAGCGGTTTCATGGCTGGCTTGTGTGGCGGCGCGGAAATGTGTGGCTACTTCGGCAAATTCCGCACCGCATTCGCCACGAACCTGGGTTGGGACGGCGTCATGGTCGCCTCGATTGCACAAAACAGTCCCATCGTCGCGATTGTCGTCTCCTATATCTGGGGCGTACTAAAGGCGGGCTCTTTGCAACTTGAACGCGTTACGTCAAACAATCGCCTGGTCATCAACATCCTGCAAGCGCTCTTCGTTCTGATGGTTTCAGTTGACTTTAAAACCCTTTCAAGGGCGATTCACGAAAAGCTCCAGATCCAAAGCCTGCGGCGCCAAGGGAAAGGAGAAGAAGCATGAATATCCTTTTCACCCCGTCCACCTTTGCTTCAACCATCCGTCTCTCCGCCCCTTTAGCGTTCGCCGCCATGGGTGCGTGTTATGGACACAAAGCGAAGATCTTCAACATCGGTCTTGAGAGCTACGTCATCATCAGCGCATTCTTTGCCGCCCTGGGAAGCTATCTGTTTCAAAGCGCGTCGATGGGTCTGCTTTGGGGAATGGTCGGCGGCCTAGTGACCTCTGCGATATTCGGCATCTTCGTCCTTCATCTGAAGGCAGACCCTATTGTGGTGGGCATCGCCATGAACCTGGGAGCATACAGCCTCACATCGTTGTTGCTGCTCAACATTTTTCATACCCGCGGCTCCTTTTCCAGCCCGAGAATGGTCGGCTTTTCCCGATGGAACCTTGGGCTACTGAACAAGATTCCCATTGTAAACGAAGTGCTCAACAATCATTACAGCATCGTCTATTTGTCCCTTTTGACCGTTGTGCTGTGCCATATCCTGATGTATCAAACGCCGTTCGGGCTTCGCATCCGCGGTGTGGGCATGAACGAAAAGGCTTCGGAGAGCGTTGGCGTTTCAGTGATCCGATACAAGTGGTATTCGCTGATTCTAACTGGGCTTTTGACCGGCGCGGCTGGCGCGTGCCTGCCGCTGTGTGGACTGTCGATGTTTGTTGAAAACATGTCTGCCGGCAAAGGGTTCCTGGCTGTGTCTGCAGCGCGAATTGGCATGGGCGATCCATTGCGCTCTCTGATGGCCTGCCTGATCTTCTCCTATGCAGATGCGCTCTCCGTTTCATTGCAAAGCATCAACATTCCTTCTCAAATTGTCCTCTCCGCGCCATATTTGGTCACGGTCATTGTGATGTGCTTCACCAGTTCTCGGCGCCCGGCTTTCTATCATAAAAAGAAAACAAAACCCCCATTTCGAGGTGAACTTTGATGACGATTGTTCCCGTGAAAATCAGTCCCCAGAGCTTCTCCCCTTATGGCAACGTCTATCATCTGAAGGAGGGGACGGACGGTGTTTCCGTTTGGGCAGGACAGACCTTTACAGACCGGATGATCGAGTTGTCGCCCTTCGGGGAAAGCCGGGTGCACCTTGGCATGACAGAAGGATCCCCTGCGCCTTGCGCGATCACCAGCATGGAGATCCATCCTGAGGCAGAAGAAGCCATTGTCTGTATCGGCGATCCCATCTTGCTGTGTGTCGCGCCATGGGAAGGAAGACCCGTTCCATCAGCCAAGCATGTCGTGGCATTTGAACTGACAGAAGGTCAGGTGGCCGTTCTTCAAAAAAATGTGTGGCACGACGCATGCCACGGCATCGGGAAGAAAGCTTTCTATTGCTGGTTTGCAAAAGCGTGCCCGGAAGGATTGGGATGGGTCCACTTGGACGGAATACTTCGCCTGGAATGTCAAGAAGCGTGAGGTGCGCATCATGAAAATATGCAGCTTTGGTTCCTTGAATATCGACTATATTTATACTGTGGAGCACTTTGTCCGCGCGGGAGAAACCATTCCCGCGTTGGATCGATCGAATGCTTGCGGAGGCAAAGGATTGAATCAATCCATCGCGATGGCCAAGGCGGGCGCATCCGTGTATCACGCTGGAAACGTCGGTACAATGGATGGGCAAATCTTGCTGACCTGCTTACAGGCAAATGGCGTGGATATCTCGCTTGTTGCCAGACAAAACACCGCCAACGGACATGCCATCATACAGGTTGACGCAAGGGGAGAAAACTCCATTTTGCTCTTTGGCGGCACAAACCGTTTGGTGACAGAAGAGCAGATCGCTCTGGTTTTATCCCATTTTGAAGAGGGTGACGTTCTCGTGGTTCAAAATGAGATCAACATGGTGCCGCAGATCATTCGCCAAGCACATGATAAGGGCCTCCAAATTGTTTTGAATCCCTCTCCGATTGCCGGCGTTCTCGAAACGGTTCCGCTCGAACTCGTCGATCTGTTGTTTGTCAATGAAGAGGAAGCTCGCTTGCTAGGGGGCGAGGCAACGGCCATGTCGAGTGCAAAACGCCTGAGGGAACGCTATCCGCAGATGACCGTGATCTGCACGCTGGGAAGGCGCGGGGCTGCAGTATACGGCAAGGAGGAGGCATTCTACCCCGCCTACAACGTAAAAGCAGTGGATTCCACCGGAGCAGGAGACACTTTTTTGGGCTTTTATGTCGGCAGCATGGTTAAAAACATGGTCGTAGAGGAATGTTTGAAGCGCGCGACGGCGGCTGCAGCGCTTTCTGTTCAAGAAAAAGGGGCCTCAACCTCCATCCCGTCCCTTTTGGAAGTCCAGGCGTTCATTGCTAAGGAAATCCGCCAAGGACAAGATCGTGTGCGTGGATGCAACCGGACGTGAGGCTCGATGTTTCTGCTTGGACAAAGGCCTCCTGCTTCTCTTGTTGCCTCCCGAATCTTTTCAAATGGTGATCGATCTGTCTGAGGTCCAAGGCGCGTGTCCCAGCCGTGCTCTCGCAGCATGGATATCCGTATGGATTGTCTTCAACTCGCTATGATTCCAGCGAGCAAATCATGAAAGAGCCGACTTTTCGGCTCTTTTTCCGGTGATGACCTCCCTGCTCGAAAGGGCCCGGCAATCCGCAGGATCCGGAAACAGAGGAGGTTTGATGGGCGTTGGCGACGAAAATCTTGTTTTGGAATCGGCAATATGTTAGAATTAAGCAAAAGTGAGATCTGAAGGGGAAGGGGAGCCGCACCATGTATGCATCCGTGATCATTCCCGTGTATAATGTAGAGCCCTATCTCGGCCAGTGCCTGGATTCGATCCTCAAGCAAATTCCGGCTGACACGCAGCTCATCCTGGTCGACGATGGATCGACGGACGACAGCGGAAAAATCCTCGATCGCTACGCGCAAGAACACCCGCAGATGACGGTGATCCACAAGCAAAATGGCGGCGTTGCTTCCGCGCGCAATGCGGCCCTCTGTGTTGCCCGGGGCGATTATCTGCTTTGGGCGGATCCGGATGATTGGGTTCAAGACGGGTGGTATGCGCGGATCGCCGCCGTCGTGGACGCCCAATCCCCGGATATCGTTCATTTTGATTACGCGGAGATCGGCCGTGGGGTGAATCGAAACCGATCCTATGGACGCCCGGCGGGCCCCATCGACGCCCAGACGTATCTGCGGGACGTATCCAGAGACCTTCGGGTCAACAGCGCCCTTTGGTGCCGCGCGATGAAAAGAAGCCTCTTTGATGGGGTTGTGTTCGACGAGACACTGTCCTGCCTGGAGGATTATGACGTCCTGCACACGCTCATCTTACGGGCAAAGCGCATCGTCTATCTGCCACAGGTCCTTTACGCCTATCGCCTTCGCGCGGACGGTCTGGTCCGCACGCTGAACCTGGATGTGTCCTACAAGAGCTATCTTGTGGCGTGTAAGCGGGCGCAAGTCCTTAAAAGCGCCGGAAAAGCCTTTGGAAACCTGGGCGTGATCCTGCAAGCCCGCGGCTTTTGCAGAAATTTCTACTACGCGCATGAGCCTGCTGCATACCGGGCGCAGTATTTGGAATGCCGCGCTGTGATCCTCAAGGGGCTCTTGTCCCTTCTCGGAGACAAAGAGGTCAGCCTTGGTATGCGCCTGAAGACGATCGCCCTGGTCGTTCCGCCCCTGGGAAGGGCACTCATGAAATGTTTGAGGAAATAGCCGTTGTGGATTGCGAACAGAGAAAGAGAGGCGCAAGATTGAAACGAGTTTGTGCCGTTGTGGTCACGTATAACCGTCTGTCGCTCCTGAAAGCGTGCATAGACGCCCTGAAGCGGCAAAGCGCGCCCTGCGACCTCTGCGTGGTCGACAACGCCAGCACGGATGGAACGCACGCGTGGCTGACCCAGGCCGATGTGCCCAGCCTCCGCCTGGAGACCAATCTGGGCGGGGCGGGGGGATTCAATCGGGGCATTCGATACGCCGTCGAGAAGGGCTATGACTTCGTCTGGCTGATGGACGACGACACGCTGGCCCGAGAATACGCGCTGGAAAGGCTCTTAGAGGCCGACGCGACGCTTGGCATGGAATACGGGTGGCTGAGCAGCGTCGCGTTATGGACCGACGGAAGCGTCTGCCTCATGAACCGGCAGAAGCTGAAAAAAGGCGACGATACCTACCTCCCCTTGCTGGAGCATGGCATCCTTCAGGCGCAGCAGGCGACCTTCGTCTCGCTGTTTTTGCCCACCTCGACCATACGGAAGGTCGGGAATGTGATCCAAGACTTCTTTATCTGGGGAGACGATGTGGAGTATACCAGAAGGATCTCCATACGATCCCATATGCCCTGCTTTTTGGTCGGAAAAAGCCAAGTGGTGCATGCGATGAAGGAGAACAACGGTAGCAGCATCTCCATCGACTCAGTCGAGCGGCTCAATCGATATCACTATGCCTTTCGCAACGAAAACTACCTCTATCGGCAGGAAGGGTTGCGCGGGGTGATGTACTACTACGCAAAGTGTGGCCTGCAGCTCTTGCGCATCGTGCGCCATGCCAAGGATGCCCGGATGAAGCGGATCTGGATCGTGCTCCGCGAGATGATCGCCGGCCTCTTTTTCAATCCGCCGGTCGAGCGCTTCGGATGAGAGCGGGCATCGTTGTTGGACGGATCGCGGAGACGCAATCCTATGAAAGGAGAAAGCGGATGCGGTCCATTGAGATCCGAAAGGTCGGAATCACCGAGCTGACGGTGGACGCCGTTATGAACGCCGCCAACGAAGGCCTTTGAGCGGGAGGCGGCGTTTGCGGCGCCATTTTTGAGGCTGCCGGAGACCGCGCGCTTCAGCGGGCGTGTGACGCGATTGGGCATTGCGATACGGGCTCTGCCGTCGTCACCCCGGCGTTTCGCCTGAATGCAAAAATCATCCTGCACGCGGTCGGTACCCGCTGGGCGGACGGCACGCATCAGGAGCCGCAGCAGCTGCATCGCGCATACAGGACATCGCTCGAGCTCGCCATGGAAAACGGATGCCATTCCATCGGATTTCCGCTGCTTTCCGCCGGAATCTTCGGCTATCCCGCGAAGGAGGCGTGGCAAGTCGCGATCCGGGCCTGCCTGGATTATTTCAACGACCACCCGGAAGCGGAGATGCAGATCGTCTTTGCCGACCTGGCGGATCACATGCTTGCGCTGGGGCAGGAGACGCTCCGCGCGCTCGATCCGGCGTAGCATCCATCCGATCCGCGCCCAACGCGGGGCACTCCGACTCCAAACGCGCATCGCCAGCACATTCGGTCGAGCGATCGACAAGAAGAGCCGCTGGCGATGCGCCTTTCTGTCCTTTGGCGCGGGAACGGAGCATGGGCCTTTTTTCCTTCACCCCGTCCGCCGTCCCCGCGTCCTACTGTGCGCGTCCGAGGATCTTCTTGTATCGCGCCAAGGGCCAGGCCAGCGCTTCGGGCGATCGCATGCCGCAGTGCACGACGGTCGCGACGCAGGGGCCGTTCCATTCGTCCACCACGACCGCCTCGCCGGGCTGAAGGGTCGTGTCGTCGGAGAGATACGCATCCAAGCGGCCGTCCGGCTCAAGGCGAGCGTAGACGACGAACACGGGTTCCGCCTCGATGGGGATCGGCGGCTCTTCCTTGGGCAGGACGATCCGCAGGGCATCGTCTGGGATCTTGTAGCAAAGCCTGCCCTCGAGGTAGAAGCAGACGTCCTCTTGGCCGTCTTCACCGCAGGGGCTGATCATCGCATCAAAGCGCAAGCCTTGCCTGCCGACTTCCGGGTCCAATTCTGTGGAGGCGTCCGCGATGAACACCAGACTTTTGAGCAGGAAGCAGGCGCCGCATTCCGGAACCGGGATGAGCATTTGGAGGCGAAGACGGATGCCCGTCTCGGGCCTCAGGGCCAGCTTCCAGGTGCCGTCCGGGAGCCGCTTTCATCTGAGCAACATCTGCTGAAACGGCTTCTTGATCCGGAGCAGCCAGGTGTGAAACGGGAGCGCGTCGGGCTGCACGCACGGCTTGTCGTAGGCCTGCTTTTCCTGTTGGAGCGCCCGATGCAGATCGGCCGCCAGCATAGCGTCGCCGACATCGTCCTCCGGCGCGCGCTGGGCCAGGGCGAGGTTGGCCTCCAGATCGTATCCATACGCCCGCGCATGGTCGACCGCAACGCCGATGCCCTGGCTGTAGCAGTTGCCCATGCGAAGCGCCGCGTCCGCAAATTGGGTGTGCTCACCCAGGCAAAACGCATGCCGGGTGTTGTCGTAGACCTCCTCATACAAGCGCAGGGCGATGCGCTGGTTTGGGACGATGCCAAGGCCTTGGACGAACAGGTCTCCCAGCTTGCAGGCGGATTCATAGAACCCCGCGGCATAGCCGATTGAAAAATAAAAGAAGGCCTGTGCATGGTCGGGGACGCCGCCCTCGGCGCGGCCGTCATCGTAGATTTTGCCCAGCGTGTTGGCCGTCTCCGCGTCTCCGGTCAGCGCGTAGTGATGCAGGAAGAGATCCCGGCAAAGGAGCCGGTTGTGCGGATAGCGCCGGGTGCCTCGATAGAGGAAGCGGCCTTTTTTGCGCAGCGCATCGGGATCCTCCTCGGCGCACAGCGCCTCCAACGCTTCGTAGAACAGGCGCTGGATGCGTGCGGTCTGATGGCCGATCTCGTCCTCGCTGAACTGCCGCACAAGCTTCTTCTTCCAGCCCGGCGGCAATTGCCGCTCGTCCCGGGGCTTCTTCCATTCTTCGACCAGCATCCGCAGGTCGTCCAGGAAGCCCCGGGGAAACCCATGCCAATCCTCGGGCTTGTGCGGGAGCGACCAAATGCCCTCCAGGGCGTAGGCCAGCGCGTAATCCTCGCGGACCTCGTCATAGACCTCCGGACGCTCCCGCTTGAGGCGGAGCAAGCGCAGGAGCATCCATCTCCAGTCGTCGATCTCCTCTGTGGGGATGCTGCCGGAATCGATGCGCTCGTATCCCGCCAACAGGTCTGGCAGGGTCAGAGGATAGCCCTTGGTGCGCACGTTGATGCGGGCGATCTTCTGCGGGACGAGCAACGAGGGCAGCGTCTGCAGGCGGACGAGGGCGCGCGCCACCTCCGGGGGCAGAATCCGGGGCTGGATCCGCTCCAGGGCCTCTTCGGGGAAGTACTCCAGCTCGCCGCCCTCCGTAAACCAGCCCCCGATCGGCCGAAACATGTCAAAGGACACTGCGCGGCCGATCCGGCCATCCGCGATCACCCGAGCACAGTCGTCGATTTGAAAACACATGCCGCCATCCTCCGGTCGTGTTCTCCGCGCCCTGTTCCATCCGCCGTGCGCCTGCGCGGGTCGGCGCTTTGGCCCTCTGCCCGTCGCGCCGGCACCGATCCCTTTTGTACGATTGTCATGCGCCCAGAGGGGAGAAGCAAGGGATATGTGGCGGCAATCCCGCGCTCCGGCCTTGAAGTGCTGGGCAAAGCGTGATACAGTAGATTGCATCCGAGCAAAATGACCTGAATCACGGAGAAGAGATGAAGCGATGGTTCCGCCGTCCCGCCCTGCGCCTCGGCTTGTTTGCCGCGCTGGCCGCGGCTTTTGTCTGCGCCGCCGCGCCCGCGCGCGCCTATTCCCGGGAGACCCACGATGCGCTGATGTGCCAGGTGCTCCTGGGGTCGGATTTTGAGGCTTCTGGCGCGACGGAGGCGCAGGAACGCGCCCTTGCGCTGCTCTCATCGGCCTCCTATCTGGCGCTGGATCAGTTCAACGGCCGGGGGGAGGAGGATCTGCGGAGGCTCCGCGCCGAGCGCGTCCCCGGCCTGCCGCACAGCCTCTCGGCGATCGACTTTTCGGGCAATCAGTACCATCGGCGCTACACGCACCGCGGCTGGCGCGGCCCCTACAACGACGACAGCCTGCCCTACCCGGACGACCGCGCGAACTGGAAGGCGAGAAAGACCTTGCTGATGCAGACGACGGGCGAGGCCCTCGGCTTGGGCTGGGGGCAGAGCCGAACCTGCGAGAGCCTGGCCGCGCTGATCTACTACGTCCATGTGCTGGGCGATCACATGGACGAGGCAGACTACAAGAAGATGAATTCGACGATGATCCTGGTCGGCGGGCGGCACGACGGCTACGACCTGATCCACGAGCTGCTCGCGCATTTCGACGTCCTGTTCACGGCAAAGGCCGGGCAGGCGCGTCACGACGCGCTCCGGGCGCGCATGCTGGCGCTGGACGGCGCCTTTTCCGAGCTGGTCAACAGTCCGGGCGGCGTGAACAGCCCCGAAAAGCAGATGGCGCACCAGATCCTCTCCGGGGCGCTCATGGCGCAGCTCATCGAGCATGTGCCCGCGCTCCTGCGGGAGGAGGCGTATTTTGTCCGGGTGTTTCCTGCGCGCTAAGCCCATCGCGCCCTCAAAGCCCCATGCGCCCGACAGGGCGCTTTTTGCGAATCGCAATAAAACTAAAGCCTTTCGCCAGAAAGCATATTTTGGACTTTTTTGCACTATGCTACAATGCAAGTACCTTGGAACAGACGTTCCGAAGAACTGACTCTAAAGGAGGTTGTACAGGATGAAAAAGATTCTCAATGTTCTTCTGGCGGCTTTGCTGGTGGTGTCGCTCTGCGCCCCCGCGCTGGCCGAAGGTCCGGCGCTGAAGGTCGCCGCCATCGAGACGGCCTACGGCGCCCAGATCTGGCAGGATGTGGCTGCGGCCTTCACCGCCCGCACCGGCATCCCGGTCGAGCTGGTGATCGACAAGAACCTGGAAGACGTCATCGGCGCGAGCATGAAGGCGGGTGACTATCCCGACGTCGTGCATCTGGCCACTGGCCGTCCCGCAGCGCTGACCGAGACGATGATCAAGGAAGAGCTCCTGCAGGATCTGACCGACGTGCTGAGCATGCAGATCCCGGGCGAGGAGAAGCTGGTCAAGGACAAGATCGCCGGCGGCTTCACCGAGTCCACGCTGACCAACCCCTACAACGATGGCAAGACCTATCTAGCCCCGATGTTCTACAGCCCCTGCGGCCTGTTCTACAACGCCGGCCTGCTGAAGGAAAAAGGCTGGGAAGTCCCCACGACCTGGGACGAGATGTGGACCCTGGGCGACAAGGCCGCCGCGGAGGGCATCGCGCTGTTCGCCTATCCGACCGCGGGCTACTTCGACGCGTTCTTCTATGCCCTGCTCTACGAGGTGGGCGGCCCCGAGTTCTTCGCCAAGGCGACGACCTACACCGAGGGCATCTGGGACACCGAGGAAGCCAAGCTGGCCTTTGACATCGTGACCAAGCTGGCCTCCTACACCGAGAAGTCCGTCCCCTCCAATGCCAACAACGACAACTTCACCAAGAACCAGCAGCTGATCCTCGACAACAAGGCGATCTTCATGCCCAACGGCACCTGGGTCATCGGCGAGATGGCGGATGCGCCGCGCGCCGAGGGCTTCGAGTGGGGCTTCACCGCGCTTCCGGCCGTGACCGCGGGCGGCGACCGCTACAGCTACACCTGGTTCGAGCAGCTCTGGGTGCCCGCTGAGGCGCAGAACAAGGACGCGGCCGCGCAGTTCGTCGCCTACGTCTACTCCGACGAAGCGGCAGCTCTCTTTGCCAAGGGCGGCGCGATCCAGCCCATCGTTGGCTTCGCCGACACCCTCGAGGGCGACAACCGCCTCTTCTACTCCATCTACGACAACGGCGCGAAGGCCGCCCTGGGCGCTTTTGCGGCGACCGAGCCGGTGGAAGGCGTCAACTTCGCCGACACCGTCTTTGGCACGGTCAACTCCCTGGTCAGCGGAGACAAGACGCAGGAGCAGTGGGTTGAGCAGATCAAACTGGACAGCGACCAGCTCCGCCAGGCGCTCAAGTAATCAAACCCTTTAGACGGGCAGACTTTGCCGCGGTACGCAGCTGCTTGCGTACCGCGGCATTCTATAGGGCGATCGGCATTGCCCGAAAGGAGAGATCATGGACAAACAAAAAGGCAGAACCCCCTTTATCGTGCTGTGCTGCGCCCCCGCACTCATTTTGTTCACCGTCTTCATGATTTTGCCGACCTTCAACGTCTTCCGGATGTCGCTGTACAAATGGGGCGGCTTTTCCTCCAAGCGCACGTTCGTCGGACTCTCCAACTTTGAAAAGCTCTTCCGCGACATGAAGTTCATGCAGGCCTTTCAAAACACCGTCCTGCTGATCACCCTGGTGACGATCATCACCATGGCCCTGGCACTGGTCTTCGCTGCGATCCTCTCGCGCGAGAAGCTGCGCGGGCAGAATTTCTTCCGCGTCGTCTTCTACATCCCCAACATCCTCTCCGTGGTCATCATCAGCGCGGTCTTCAGCGCGATCTACGATGCGAACAACGGCATGCTCAACTCCTTCCTCTCCCTCTTCCGGGGGCGGGAGGCTGAGCCGATCTACTGGCTGGGCACGCAGAGCATCGTGATCTACAGCTTGGCGGGCGCGATGATCTGGCAGGCGGTGGGCTACTACATGGTCATGTACATGGCCTCCATGGCCTCCATCCCCGAGTCCCTCTACGAGTGTGCCTCGCTGGAGGGTGCGGGGCGGGTGCATCAGTTCTTTCACATCACCCTGCCTCTGATCTGGACGAGCATCCGCACAACGCTCACCTTCTTCATCATCAGCAGCATCAATTTGAGCTTCCTGTTTGTCAAGGCGATGACCTCCGGCGGCCCGGACGGCAGCACCGAGGTCTTCCTGAGCTACATGTACAAGCAGGCCTACACCAACTCGTCCTACGGCTACGGCATGGCCATCGGCGTAGTGGTCTTCGTCTTCTCCTTCGCCCTGAGCGGCTTGGTGAGCGCGGCGACCCGTCGGGACGTGCTCGAATTCTAAGAGAGGAGAAAGCGCATGGACAGAAAATCCCTCGCGGGCGCGGAAAAGCTCTACCACGCCCTGATCTACCTGGTGCTCTTCTTGCTCGCTTTCTCCATCCTCATTCCGGTGGGATGGGTGGCGATGGCCTCCATCAAGCAGAACAGCGAGTTCTACGGCTCCCCCTGGGCGCTCCCCGCGGGCGTGTATTGGCAGAATTTCGTGGAGGCCTGGACCAGCGCGCGCATGGGCGAATACATGCTCAACTCCGTGCTCACCACGGCCATGGCCCTGGCGCTCCTGCTGGTCGTCGCCCTGCCGGCGGCCTATGTGCTCACGCGCTTCCGCTTCCGCTTCCGGACGTTTTTCAACGTCCTGCTCATGGGTGGGCTCTTCATCAACGTGAACTACATCGTCGTGCCGATCTTCCTCATGTTCGTGGATGGCGACAAGGCGCTTCGCGCGGCGGGACTTGCGCCCTTCTTCCTCAACAACCTCTTCGTCTTGGCGCTGGTCTACGCCGCGACCGCGCTGCCCTTTACGATCTACCTGCTCTCTGGCTATTTTGCGACCTTGCCCAAGGACTTTGAGGAGGCGGCCTACATCGACGGTGCGTCCTACGCGGGCACGATGATCCGGGTTATCTTCCCGATGGCCAAGCCCAGCATCATCACGGTCATCCTCTTCAACTTCCTCGCCTTCTGGAACGAGTACATCATCGCCATGACCCTGCTCTCCGATCCCAAGGGCGGAAAGACCCTGCCGGTCGGCCTGATGAACCTGATGAAGGCGCAGAACGCCGCGGCGCAATATGGCAGGATGTACGCGGGTCTGGTGCTCAGCATGCTCCCGACGCTGATTCTCTACATCTGCGTGCAGCGCAAGCTCACGCAGGGCATGACCCTGGGCGGCCTGAAAGGATAAACGATGGAAAGCGCATACAAGACGATTCGCACGCTGGCAGGGCTTGCCTTCTTCCTGCTGTGCTGCGCGCTGGTGATCCTGGGGCAAAAGCAGATCGGCTGGGGCGGCATCGGCATGATGCTCCTGGGGCTTGGCGGCATTTTGCTCAGCCTGTGGCTTTACAACGTGAAGAATCGCTGAGGTGAGATGAGCATGAATCCGAAAGAGGAACTGCGCGGGCGGGTGACGATCCCCACCGATGTGGACGTGGTGGAGATGACGCGCGAGATCATGCGGCGATGGGGCGCGGACGCGCTGCGCGACTGCGACGGAACCGAGTTCCCCGAGGGGTTGCGGGAAAGCGGCGCGAAGATCTACTCGACCTACTACACCACGCGCAAGGACAACGACTGGGCCATGGCGCATCCCGAGGAAGTCCAGCAGTGCTACATCATGACGGGCTTCCACACCGCGACCGAGCCGACCCTGCGCATCCCGCTGATGCAGGGCATCTCGCCCGAGCTTCTGCAGGTCAACGAGCGGGACGACCGGAAGCGCTGGTGGGAGGTCATCGACCGCACGAGCGGCCGCGTGGTGCCGACGGACGACTGGCGCTATGAGGACGGCGAGGTCGTTCTTTCCGCCGCCGAGCCCTTCCACGAGTACACGGTCAGCTTTCTGGCCTATCTGATCTGGGATCCGGTGCACATGTACAACGCCGTGGTCAACGACTGGCAGGGCGTGGCGCATCAGATCACCTTCGACGTGCGCCAGCCCAAGACGCGCGCCTTCACCATGGAGCGCCTACGCGCCTTTCTGGAGGCGCATCCCTATGTGGACGTGGTGCGCTACACGACCTTCTTCCATCAGTTCACGCTCGTCTTCGACACCCTGCGCCGGGAGAAGTACGTCGACTGGTACGGCTATTCCGCCTCCGTCTCCCCGTACATCCTGGAGCAGTTCGAGCGCGAGGTCGGCTATCCCTTCCGCCCGGAGTACATCATCGACCAGGGCTACTACAACAATCAGTACCGTGTGCCCTCCAAGGAATTCCGCGATTTTCAGGCCTTCCAGCGGCGCGAGGTCGCCGCGCTGGCCCGCGAGATGGTGGAGATCACCCATGCCTACGGCAAGGAAGCGATGATGTTCCTGGGCGACCATTGGATCGGCACCGAGCCCTTCATGCCCGAGTTTAAGACCATCGGGTTGGACGCGGTCGTGGGCAGCGTGGGCAACGGCTCGACCCTGCGCCTGATCAGCGACATTCCGGGCGTCTCCTACACGGAGGGGCGGCTGCTGCCCTACTTCTTCCCGGATGTGTTCTGCGAGGGCGGCGACCCGATCCGCGAGGCGCGGGAAAACTGGGTCACCGCGCGCAGGGCCCTGCTGCGCAAGCCCGTGGACCGCATCGGCTACGGCGGCTACCTCAAGCTGGCCTGCCAGTTCCCGGATTTTGTCGACTACGTCCAGCGGGTCTGCGATGAATTCCGCATGCTCTACGCGAACATCCGCGACACGCAGCCCTTCTGCCTGCGCCGGGTGGCCGTCGTCAACTGCTGGGGAAGGATGCGCGCCTGGGGCTGCCACATGGTGCACCACGCCCTCTACCAGAAGCAGAACTACTCCTACGCGGGCGTGATCGAGGCGCTCAGCGGCGCGCCGCTGGACGTGCGCTTCCTCAGCTTCGATCAGATTCTGGAGGATGAGGCGGTGCTCGAGGACGTCGACGTGCTGATCATGGTCGGCGACGGCGACACGGCGCACACGGGCGGCGCGCTCTGGGAAAATCCCGTGCTGCCCGCCGCGATTCGCCGCTTCGTGCATCGTGGCGGCGGCCTGATCGGCGTGGGCGAGCCCAGCGGCCATGCGTACCAGGGACATTATTTTCAGCTCGCAGGCCTGATGGGCGTGGAGAAGGAGACGGGCTTCACCCTCAACTACGACAAGTACAACTGGCAGGAGCATCCCGCGCACTTTTTGCTGGAGGACGCGAAGGCACCGGTCGACTTTGGCGAGGGGAAGAAGGGCATCTACGCCCTGGAAGGCGCCAGCGTCCTGATCCAGCGCGAGAAGGAAGTGCAGCTGGCGGTGAACGAATTTGGCCGAGGGCGCTCGGTCTACCTCAGCGGCCTGCCCTACAGCATGGAAAACGCCCGCCTGCTCCTGCGCAGCGTGCTCTGGGCGTCCCATGGGGAGGCGGATCTGTACCGCTGGTTCAGCCAAAACCCCTGCGTCGACGTGCATGCCTATCCGCAGACGCGCAAATACTGCGTGGTCAACAACACCGATGAGCCCCAGCGCACCACGATCTACAAGGGGGACGGCGCGCGCTTGGATGCGACGCTGGAGCCGGGCGCGATCCTCTGGCGCGACATGGACTGAGACGGAGGAACAACAAAAAACATCCCGGACAAGGCTTACGGCTTTGCCCGGGATCTTCTGTATGCGCTGGGCGTGACGCCCGTCGTGCGCTTGAAGGCCTGCGTGAAGTAGCTGGCGGAGGAGAAGCCGACCTGCCGGCAGATCTGCGTCAGGCTGTTGTCGGTGTTGCCCAGCAGATAGCGCGCCTCCTTCACGCGCCGCCGGGAGAGGTACTGCATGGGGGAGATGCCGTAGTAGACCTTGAACATGTGTTCGAGGTGGTACTTGCTGATGTGCGCAAAGTCGGAGAGTAGGTCGAGCGTCAGCGGCTCGGCAAAGCGCTCGTCGAGCACCTGCCGGATGCGCTCAAAGCGCTCCTTTCCCCGGATCACGGGCCCCTCGACGATGTCGATGTGCGTCTGCCGCCGCGCCTTGATCAGCAGCACCGTGACGATGCTCTGGCAGATCTGCAGGCAGCCGTCCTGCTGGCGCGAGCTCTCCTGGATGATATCCTCGAAATAGGGGCGCAGCGCCTGCCCGTTGGTGCGCTCGCGGATCAGGCGGAAGGGCGGGATACGCCCCGCCGCGTCGGCAAACTGGACATTGCCCACCCCGATGACGATGTACTCCAGCCCGCCCTCGCGGCTGGAGCGCTCGGTGTGCTCGATGCCCGGGTTGATGAGGAAGAAGTCGCCCCGGGCCAGCGGATGCCGCTTGCCCTCGATCTCCAGCTGCCCATGCCCGTCCAGGCAGTAGAACAGCTCGGCGTGCGCATGGCTGTGCAGCACGGATTGCCAGGTGTCGTCGTAGCGCGACATCGCGCAGTAGACCACCTGCGCCTTGCTGGAGTCGGCCATATTCGGCTCAAATTCGTATCGGACGCTGCCCAAGCGCGCACCTCCTCTCCGAACCCGCGGGCAAAATCGCCGGGTCAGCCTGTTTGAGACAACATAGCACAGCGGGGGGAAAACGTCAATGCAGCCTTTCGGCCCATGTCGAAAAAAACCGAACCCACCACGCGATGCGACGCGGAAAACTGAACGAGGCGTAAAAAAGATCCCTGCACGCGGGGGCGGGGAGCGCATTGACATCCCGGGGCGGATTCCCTACAATCAGGACAAGAAAATGAAAGGATGACGAGCAAAATGAACAAAATTTTAGCAATGTTTCTGGTTCTGATGCTGGTCGCGTCCTGCGCGGGCGCCGAGGTGCTCACGGGCGAGGGCGAGGGCTACGGCAAGACGCCGATCACCGCCGAGGTGACCCTCGAGGAGGGCAAGATCGTCGGCCTCACGCTCAGCGGCGCGGACGAGACGCCCGCCATCGGCGGCGCGGCGCTGGAGACCCTGCAGCAGGCGATCCTCTCGGCGGGCACGCTGGAGGGCGTCGAGGCGGTGTCCGGCGCGACCTGGACGAGCAACGGCGTCTTCACGGCGGTCGGCAGCGCCCTGGGCGTCACCCAGGAAGCCGCGCAGGAAGCCGTGTCCGAGACGAGCGCCAGCGGCCTGTATCACGGCCTGGGCGTCGTGGCGACCCCGCGCCTTGGCCCCGGCAAGGACGATCAGGACATGCCGGTCTATTCCTTCAACGTCGTCGCGGCCTACGTGGTCAGCGATGAGGCCGGTCGCATCGTCGATCTGGAGACCGACGTGCTGGAGATCATCACCCCGAACCACGACGGCGCGGAGGACAATGTCCTGCCCGGCTGGCCCGGCATGAGCTGGAACAGCGACGATGACGCCGACGGCAAGGTCGACGGCGTGATGACCCAGACCCCCGAGCAGTACGCCGAGGTGCTGCGCGCCTGGAAGACCAAGCGCCAGCTGGGCGATGCCTACAAGATGAGCAGCGGCACCTGGACGCAGGAGATGGACATCTACGAGCAGGCCTTCAAGGGCATGACGGGCGAGGAGCTCTCCGCCTTCGTGGCGGGGGCCTTCTCCGACCTCAATGGCCGTCCGCTCAACGGCAAGTCCGACAAGGAAGCCGACGTGGCCAAGCAGGCTGCGCTCACCCCGGAATACCAGGCGAAGATCGACGCGCTCAGCGGCGCGACCATGAGCCTGACAGACGCGCACGGTGAGCTCGCCGCCGCGATCCAGAAGGCTCTGGCGGTGCGTGAGCCCGTCGAGGCGGCCAGCGACGTCGCCAGCCTTGGCCTGGGCATCCTGGTGACCCCGCGCCTTGGCCCGGGCAAGGACGACAAGGACACCCCGGTCTACTCCTTCAACGTGGTCATGGCCGGCACCCTGCTCGACGAGCAGAGCCGCGCGGTCGGGATGCTCGCCGACGTGCTGGAGATCATCACCCCGAACCACGACGGCGCGGACGACAACGTCTTTGCCGGCTGGCCGACCCAGAGCTACAACAGCGACGACGACAAGAACGGCACGGTCGACTCCATGCTCGAGCAGACCGAAGAGCGCTTCCAGGAGCAGGTGAAGCGCTTCACGACCAAGCGCCAGCTGGGCGACGCCTACAAGATGAACAGCGGCACCTGGGTGCAGGAGATGCAGATCTTCGAGGCCTTCTTCGCGGGCAAGACCCAGGCGGAGATCGACGCGTTCTACGCCAAGTACGCCTCCGACCTCAATGGCCGCGTGATCCGCGCGACCAGCGAGAAGGAAGAGGACAAGGCGAAGTGGGAGAAGCTGACCGAGGACGAAAAGGCCGCCGTCGATGCCCTGGCCGGCGCGACCATGAGCCTGAGCGACGCCCATTCCGATCTCTACGGCGCGATCAAGCTCTCCTACGAGAGCGCCAAGCCCTCCATCATCCACATCGGGGAGTAATCCACTCCATCTGCAAGCGCCCCGGCGATCGCCGGGGCGCGTGTGTGTATGTGCGGCCGACGCGCAAGGCCGGAGGATGGACGCAAAAAAGGGGGGCGCGTGGCCTCCCTTGGGGGAATGGATTATTTGTCGTAGCAGACGACCTTGGAGAAGTCTTCGGCCTTCAGGCTCGCGCCGCCGATGAGGCCGCCGTCGATCTCCGGCTGGGCCATGAGGCCCTTCACGTTCTTGGGGTTCATCGAGCCGCCGTACTGGATGCGCACCGCGTCGGCTGCGTCGCCGTAGACCCCGCGGATCGCCTCGCGGATCACGCCGATGGTCTCGTTGGCCTGCTCGTCGCTGGCGGTCAGGCCCGTGCCGATCGCCCAGACCGGCTCGTAGGCGATGACGACCTTTTCGACCTGCTCGGCGCTCAGGCCGGTCAGGGCGGTCAGGGTCTGATAGGCGACCAGGGCGTTGGTGTAGCCCGCCTCGCGCTCTTCCTTCTTCTCGCCCACGCAGACGATGGGGGTCAGGCCCGCGGCCACGGCGGCCAGGGTGCGCAGGTTGACGGTCGCGTCGGTCTCGCCGAAGTACTGACGGCGTTCGCTGTGGCCCAGGATGACGTATTCCACGCCGCACTCGCGCAGCATCGCCGCGCTCAGCTCGCCGGTGTAGGCGCCGGACTCCTTCCAGTGCATGTTCTGCGCGCCGAGCTTCACGTTCGTGCCGCGAATGACCTCGCTGACCGCCGCAAAATCGACCGCCGGGGTGCACACGACGACGTCGCACGCCGCGTCCTTGACCAGGGGCAGCAGCTCGGTCACCAGCGCGGCGGCCTCGCTCGGGGTCTTGTTCATCTTCCAGTTGCCGGCAATGATGGGTTTGCGCATGTTGTGCCTCCGCTCATGTCTTTGAGATGTAGAGAAAGGGGCGACGCAAGCGGCCGCCCCAGGGAAATCAGGCTTCGTCCAGGCAGGCGACGCCGGGCAGCGTCTTGCCCTCGAGGTACTCCAGGGAGGCGCCGCCGCCCGTGGAGATGTGGGTCATCTTCTCGCCCAGGCCCATCTGCTCGACCGCCGCGGCGCTGTCGCCGCCGCCGATGATGGTCACCGCGTCGCTCTCGGCCAGCGCCTGCGCGACCGCCAGGGTGCCCTTGGAGAGGGTCGGGTTCTCGAAGACGCCCATCGGGCCGTTCCAGATGACGGTCTTGGCGCTCTTGACGGCCTCGGCGAAGGCGCGGCAGGCCTCCGGTCCGATGTCGCAGCCCATCTGATCGGCCGGGATGGACTCGGAGGGGTAGACGGTCGCCTCGACCGGCGCGTCGATCGGATCCGGGAACTGGGGCACGCAGACCGTGTCGACCGGCAGCAGGAGCTGGACGCCCTTCTGCTTGGCCTTCTCGATCATGTTCGCGCAGTATTCGAGCTTGCTCTCGTCCAGCAGGCTCTTGCCGACGTTGTAGCCCATCGCCTTCTGGAAGGTGAAGGCCATGCCGCCGCCGATGATCAGGGTGTCGACCTTCTCGAGCATGTTCTCGATGACGCTGAGCTTGTCGACGACCTTCGCGCCGCCCAGAACCGCGACGAACGGACGGTCGGCGTTCTCCAGCGCCTTGCCCATGATGGAGAGCTCTTTGCCGATGAGGTAGCCCGCCACGCAGGGAGAGAGGAAGCGGGTCACGCCCTCGGTGGAGCAGTGCGCGCGGTGGCAGGAGCCGAACGCGTCGTCGACGTAGCACTCGGCCAGGGAGGCCAGCTCGCGGGAGAATTCCTCGATGTTCTTGGTCTCTTCCTTGCGGAAGCGGGTGTTCTGCAGGAGCACAACGTCGCCGTCCTTCATCGCGGCCACGGCGGCGCGGGCCTGCTCGCCCACGACCGTGTCGTCGTCCGCGAAGACGACCGGCTGGCCCAGCAGCTCGGAGAGACGCACCGCGACGGGCGCGAGGGAGAACTTCGCCTCGGGGCCGTTCTTCGGCTTGCCCAGGTGGCTGCAGAGGATGACGCGGCCGCCGTCGGCGATGAGCTTGCGGATGGTGGGCAGGGCCGCGACGATGCGCTTGTCGTTGGTGATCGCGCCGTCCTTCATCGGGACGTTGAAGTCGCAGCGCACCAGAACGCGCTTGCCCTGTACCTGGATGTCGTCAATCGTTTTCTTGGCCATGGGATATCCCTCCAATTCGACACTTCGAGATGAACGCAGTCAGGAGTATTTTACCATCGTTTGAACCAATTGTCAAAGATTTGGCGCTCTGGCGCAGAAGGTTTTTGAGTGGACTTTATTGGATGGAAGGGAGCGCGGTGGGACTGTCCCGTGAGCGGCGATCTTTGGTGAAGAGGAGCGCGGCAATTAGACGCAAGAATAAGCCCCGCCATCCATGTGGATGGCGGGACAGGGGGATGCAGCTCAGTCGAGAATGCGACCGTCGCGGGAGATCGTCACAACCTGCCAGGGAATGAACTTTCCGCTTGCCCTTAGAGCCTGCTCTGCCGCACGCTGCAGGCCGCCGCAGCATGGGACTTCCATGCGCGCGATGGTCAGGACGCGGATGTCGTTTTCCCGCAGGATCTCGGTGAGCTTCTGGGTGTAGTCCCCTTCATCCAGCTTGGGGCAGCCAATCAGGGTGACCTTCCCGCGCATGAAGTCCTCGTGCATGCCGGCGTAGGCGTAGGCCGTGCAGTCGGCCGCGATGAGCAGCTTTGCGCCCTCGAAGAAGGGGGCGCGGACGGGGACGAGCTTGATCTGGCAGGGCCACTGCGCAAGGCGCGCTACAGGCTTGTCCGCAGCGGGGGCCGTCGGGGGCGCGTCCGGGGCATCCAGGCGCATCATCCGGGAGCCGGGGCAGCCGCCGGATGGATGCACAGGGGCAGCGCCATGCGCACAGGGATGCGGCTTTGGTGCCTGCGGGTGCGCCGCTTGCTGAGCGGCCTTCACGGCCGCCTCGTCGTAGGCGGGCGCTTCCCGGGTTTCAAAGGTGATGGCGCCCGTCGGGCAGCTGGGCAGGCAGTCTCCGAAGCCGTCGCAGAAATCCTCGCGCGTGAGCTTGGCTTTGCCGTTCACCATTTCAATGGCGCCTTCGTGACAAGCGCTGGCACACAGGCCGCATCCATTGCATTTTTCCTCGTCGATGGAGATGATCTTGCGAATCATACCGCGTACCTCCTTGATTTTCTGCCCCCATTGTACTAGGATCAGGAGGATCCATTCGTTGTTATAACCACGAAAGAGAGGAAAAAAGAAGAAATGCGCGGGTTGGAGGATATGATGCTCTTTTCGGGCATGACACTGGAGGAGATCGATCAGGCGCTGGAGCTGCTCCAGGCGAGCCGGAGGCACTACCATCGGGGTGAGCGCATCCTCTCAGCGGGGGAGATTACGACGCGGATCGGGTTGGTCCTGCAGGGACGCGTCACCATTGAGAGCAACGACATTTGGGGCAATCGGACGATCATCGGCTCTGTTGAGTGCGGGGAGGTCTTTGCCGAGGCCTACGCAATCCTGCAGGATGCGCCTTTGCTGGTGGATGTGGTCGCCAGCGAGGCATGCCAGGTCTTATTTTTGCAAGGCGGAAGGACACTGGCCGAGGAAGGTTTGCCCAAGAGCTGGACAGGGCGGTATATCGCCAATTTGCTTTGCCTGTGTGCGCGCAAGAATCTGCAGCTCTCCGGGCGCAGCTTTCATACGGCTCCCCGGACCATCCGCGGGAGAGTGATGTCCTATCTCAACAGCCTTTGCCTTCAAAAACACAGCCGATCCTTTACCATCCCCTTCGATCGCCAGCAGATGGCGGACTACCTGAATCTGGAACGCAGCGCGCTCTCCAAGGAGCTGGGGCGGATGCGGCGGGAGGGACTGATCGACTTCCGGAAGAATCGCTTCGTCCTCCTTCAGGCGCCGGATTGAGGGGGTGCGCAGGGCGGTTTCGAGCGCGCAAGGGAGGCATCCGCAGGCACTTCTTGCCATTTTTGCCCGCGCTGTGTATAATAGGCAGACAAACTGGGGGCATTGCCCCCGCAGGAGGAGGGACTTCATGGCACAGGAAAGGATGCTGATCCGTGGCGGTCAGGCGCTCACGGGCGCCGTGCACGTGAGCGGAGGCAAGAACACGGCGGTCGCCATCATCCCGGCGACGCTGCTCTCCGAGGTGCCCTGCGTCATCGAAAACCTCCCCGACATCGACGATGTCTGCGTCTCCATCCAGACCCTGCGCTATCTGGGCGCGCGCGTCGAGTGGAATCCCGAGCAGGGCGTGCTCATCGTCGATCCCGCAGGGGTCTCCCGCGTCGACGTGCCGCTGGAGCTCTCCCGGCGCATGCGCGCCTCCTACTACTATCTGGGCGCGCTGCTGGCGCGCTTTGGCGAGGCGGAGGTGCCCCTCCCCGGCGGATGCGACATCGGCAGGCGGCCGATCGACCAGCATCTCAAGGGCTTCCGCGCGCTGGGGGCTGAGGTGGATACGGTCACGGGCGTGGTCATGGCGCGCACGCGCGGGCTGATCGGGACCGAGATCTTCATGGACATGGTCACCGTCGGCGGCACGGTCAACGTCATGCTCGCTGCGACCCGCGCTCAGGGCGTGACGACGATCTACAACGCGGCCAAGGAGCCGCACATCGTCGATTTGGCCAACTTCCTGGGCGCGCTGGGCTGTCGGGTCAAGGGCGCGGGCACCGACGTGATCCGCGTCTATGGGACCGATCACCTCGCCCAGCGCCGAGGCTATGCCGTCATCCCCGATCAGATCGAGACGGGCACGCTGATGATCGCGGCCGCGGCGACCCACGGCGACGTGACGATCACCGGGTGCATTCCGACGCACATGGAGGCCCTGACGGCCAAGCTCCTGGAGATGGGCGCGCGGGTCGACGAGCAGGACGATGCGATCCGCGTGCGCTCCACCGGCGTGCACCGCGCGGTCTCCTTCAAGACGCAGGCCTATCCCGGCTTCCCGACCGACCTGCAGCAGCCCATGAGCGCCCTGCTGTGCACCGCCAAGGGCACCTCGACAATCGTCGAGAACATCTTCGAGCAGCGCTTCCGCCATCTCTCCGAGATCGAGCGCATGGGGGCGAGTGTTCGGCTCTTCGAGCAGACCGCCGTCATCGAGGGCGTGCCCCAGCTCCACGGCGCGGCGGTCGAGGCGACCGACCTGCGCGCGGGCGCGGCGCTGGTCGTTGCGGGGCTGATGGCGCAGGGCACGACCGAGATCTACAACCCGCACTTCATCGACCGGGGCTACGAGCGCATCGAGCAGAAGCTCAGCAGCCTGGGCGCGCAGATCACGCGCATCGAAGAATAACAAAGGCTGTCGCCCGAACCCGTTCGGATTCGAAGGCGGCAGCCTTTGTCTTAGCTCTTTCCTTCAAAGCGCGTCCCGCAGGCGCGGCAGGTGATCGTCAGGCGGCCCTTGCCGCGCGGCACGCGCAGCAGCGTGCGGCACTTGGGGCAGCGATAGTAGCGGTATTGCTTGCGCGCGCGAAAGCGGGCGACAAACGCCTCCAGGGCGCGGCGCGCCTCGGCTTGCCGCTCGAGATAGCGCCGATTTTCCAGCGCGCGCCGGGGCAGATCGCGGCTGAGCGCGCGAAACAGCGCCAGCAGGAGCAGGGCGTCGGCCAGGAGCACCGGCAGGCGCAGGCGCAGGAGCGCCCCGGCGAGCGAGGCGAGCAGCGCGCACCCGAGCAGCGCGCGGCCCAGCGCGTCGACGCCCGCGCGGCCAAGGGAAAATCGGCGAAGCGTCGCGCGCAGGCGGGGCAGCAGATCGTTCATGGAAGACCTCCACGGGGGCGGAAAGGAATCAAGATGAGGCCGATTTGCATCGGGTCGGAGGACGCGCGGCGCCGTCTGTCGGAGCGCGCGCAGGCGGTCATCGCGAAAAAGGGGCGCTGTCTGCTCGCACTGGACGGCATGGCCGCCGCAGGAAAGACGACGCTCGCCGAGGCGCTCGCGCAGGGGCCGGACGCCTATGTGGTGCACATGGACGACTTCTTCCTGCCGCTCGAGCGCCAGTGCGAGGCCGAGCGCGCGCGCCTGATGGCCAACGCGGACGTGGAGCGCTTCCATGGCGAGGTGCTCTGCCCGCTCCTGTGCGGCGGGGCGGTCTATCGCCCGTATCGCCCGCATCCCTCGCCCGGCTTCCTGCCGCCCGTCTCGATCCCAGCGGGCTGGCGGATGGTCGTGGTCGAGGGGGCCTATGCCCTGCACGATTCTTGCTGGGACGCCTACGACCTGCGCGCGGTGATGACCGTCTCCGAGGAGACCCAGCGCGCGCGCATCCTTCGGCGCAACGGCGCGGAAAAGCTCGCGCGCTTTGTGGGAGAGTGGATCCCGCTCGAGCAGCGCCACCTGCGGCATACGCGGGCCGAGGAGCGCTGCGACGTGCTCATCCGCGTGCCTTAGAAAAGCTGCGCAGCGCGGGCAGATCCAGCGGCGTGATGCCCAGCGCCTCCAGCTCGCCGAGGCTCTGATCCCACTGGTGCGGGTCGCTCAGCTCCTGGGGCTGGTGCGCGTCGATGCCGATGGAAACGCGCACGCCCTCCGCCTGCGCGATCTCGAAGAAGTCGCGGTTGGGATAGCCCGGCATGCGCCCGTTGGGGTGCTCGTAGCGCATGTGCGTGTTGTACTCCATCGGGATGCCCAACGCGTGGCAGGCCTGGCACAGGTCGCGCGCAGCGCGGCGGCAGTCCTCGTCAAAGGGCTTGCCCCAGCGGTTGAGGAAGAGGTCGGGGTGCGCCAGGTAGGTGAAGAGCCCCGTCTCCAGCCCCTTGAGGGTCATCGTGACATAGCGTGAGAGCAGGGCGGCGCTCTGGATGCCGCCGAAATACGGGCCGACCTCGTCGCTCGTGTCGTAGTGGTTGCCCAGGATCAGGTAGTCGAGCGACCACGCCTCGGCCATTTCCTTCAGCCAGGGGATATACGCGGGGAAGTATTCGCATTCAAAGCCGGTGAGGATGCGGAGCTTCCCTTCGTATTGTTTTGCCAGGGCGCGGATCGTGCCGACGTATTCGGGCAGCTGATCCACGTCCATGCGCACGTTCGGATGGCGGTAGTCGGAGGCATAGGGCCACGGCACGTGATCCGAGAAGCCCAGGACAGAAAAACCGCCGCGGATGGCCGCCTCGACGTAGTCCCGGTCCGCGCCGACGGCATGGCCGCAGCGGGTGGTGTGGGTGTGCAGATTGGATTTCATCGCTTTCTTTCTCCCCGTGGGGGTCACAGCAGGCCGATGCGCGTGCAGGGGACGTTTCCGGCGACCAGGTCGGAGATGCGGTGCCGCCCGTGCCCGATGATGACCGTCGTCCCGCGCAGCGCGGGCTCGAGGGCAAATTCGAGCTTGGCCCTCGCGCCGCCCGCGCCCGCCCGGCTCGCCCCGACGCAGCGCGACTGCAGATCGCGCACCTTTTGCGTCAGCGCCTCTGGGTCGGCGGCGAGCACGTCGGTCACCAGGGTCGCAGGATCGGCGGGATCGCGGTAGATGCCCTCGGTGGAGGTCATGATCAGCAGCGTGCGCGCGCAGACCAGCCCCGCGATGACCGCTGCAGTCTCGTCGTTGTCGACGCACTCGTGCACCTGCCGATGTTCGCGGCGCAGCTCAGAGAGCTCCCACTTGCGGTTCTCCTCGTCGGAGACCGGGTCGTTGTAGTTGACGATCGGGATAGCGCCCTGGTCGCGCGCGCGCAGGAAGAGGCGGCGGATGTGCTCGCGCTTCTCCGGGTCGTTGAAGTGCTGGTGCTCCACGAGCACCTGGCGGATGGAGCGCTCGGGCGCGACGTAGCGCCGATACTGCTCCATGAGGATCGACTGGCCCTGCGCGGCGTAGTCGGTCTTGGCGTCCATGGGCGAAATGCCCGTGAGCGCGTGCCCCGTGCGGCGGATGTAGTCCAGGCGGCCGATCTCCGCTGCGCCGCTGGTCACCCAGATCATGCCGGGGGTGAGCTCCTGGCCCAGACGGGAGAAGATGTTGTAGTCCATGTCGGCGTCCTCGCGGCGGATGAGAGCCATCGAGCCGATCTTGCCGACCAAATCGAATTCGTAGGTCATATGTCCTCCGGGGGATGCCCCCCCTTATTTGTGGTAGCGTTCGCCCGCGTTGATCTTGCAGGCGCGGTAGAGCTGCTCGAGCAGCAGGATGCGGGCGAGCTGATGGGGGAAGGTCATGGGCGAGAAGGAGAGGCGCAGCTGCGCGCGTGCGACGACCTCGGGCGCAAGCCCCAGCGACCCGCCGATCACAAAGACGACCCGCCGCCCGCTGCCCTCGTGCTGCGCGAGCGCCTCGGCCAGCTGCGGGCTGGAGAGGGTCTTGCCCTGGATGCATAGGGCGACCACGATGTCCTCCTCGCGGATGCGGCGGAGCAGGTCCTGCCCCTCCTCGCGCAGGGCGCGCGCGGGGTCGGCCTCCGGTCGGTCGGTCACCTCGAGGCAGGCGATGCGCCCGAAGCGGGAGAGCCGCTTTTCGTATTCGTCCGCCGCCGCGCGCCAATAGGCCTCGCGCAGCTTGCCGACGGCCAGGATGCACAGGTTCATCACAGGACCTCCAGGAGGATTGGCGCGAGGATCAGGGCGCACAGCCCCAGGGCGAGCAGCGCGCCCTCGCGCCGGGTGAAGCGGGGGCGCGAGAGGACAAGGTCCTCCCCGGCAGGGGCGAGGCGGAAGCAGCCCAGCAGCGCGGCATAGAAGAAAAAGCAGCCGGCCAGCAGGATCCCGGCGGAGAGCGGCGTCAGCCGCCCGCCCCCCAGCCCCGCGGCCTCCAGCACGCACAGGGTCATCAGAAAGGCCGCGTGCGCCGCCATCGAGGAGGCGAGCGAGCGGTGCCGCCGTGCGATGCCCGAGAGCAGGATGCCCAATGCGAGACGCGGCAGGGCGCGGGTCAGGCTCGCGCCCGAGAGCGCAAAGAGCGCGGCGGGCAGCAGGATTTGCACGGCCTTGCGTCGGCTCGAAAGCGCGGCCTCGAGCCAGCCGCGATAGAAAAGCCCCTCCGAAAAGGCGGAAAGAAGGGAGAAGAGCAGGGCGGGCAGGAGGAAGGCGTCGTTTTGCGTGACGTTTTCCGTCGGCAGGCGCAGCGCCGCGGCCATCGCGTCCCGCGCCAGGAGCGCGGGGAAGACGAACAGCGCCCCGACGCGCACGCTCTGGTAGAGATGCGCCGCCTCCGGCCTTCCGGGATGCACAAGGGGCGTGCGCCGGCGCTTCTTCTTTCGCATGAAGTGCAAAAGCGCGGGGATCAGGCAGCCGAGCGTGCCCAGCAGCAAAAAGGCAGGGCGCAGGGCGGGGAGGCGGTCGATGCCGGTGCGCGCGCCAAGCCAGAGGATCAGGGAGAGCGCCGCGGCGGCGGGGGCGCGCATCGTTCGCATTGGGAAGCCTCCTTTCCGGAGCGTTTTCGAGGTTCGTCAGGCCTTTTTGAAGACGAAGTCGCGCTGGAGGACGAAGCTGGCGGCAAAGAGCACGATGTCCACGGGAATCTTGACGACCTCCGCGGAGATGGGCAGCACGCCGGGCAGAAGCTGCACCAGCGCCGCGCCCAGCACGCCCTGCGCCGCGGCCAGCAGATAGTACTTGGCCATCGCGTGCTTGCCCCCGCGTCCGGAGAAGACCGTGTAGCGGTTGAGGCGGTAGTTGATCTGGGAGGAGACCAGGCGCGCGATCCCGTAGGCGGCAAAGGCCGGAAGCCTTGCGCCCAGCAGCAGCCAGTAGAGCGCGAAGTCGACGAGGAAGGAGATCACGGCCGAGGCGATGTAGCGGAAGATCACCCGATAGATGCGCATCGCGTCGCGCACGGGGTTGAAGTGGCTGCCGCTGTTGCCGTCGATGTAGATCGTCTCGATGGGCACCTCGACGACGCGCAGGTTCATGTCGTTCAGCCGCAGGAGCACGTTCATCTCGTATTCGTAGCGCTCGCCGTCGATGCGCGTCATCTCGGGCAGGGACGCGGCGGGGAGGGCGCGCAGGCCGGTCTGCGTGTCGGAGACCGCGATGCCGCTGGCCAGGCGGTAGACCCAGCGCGTGATCCGGTTGCCCCAGCGGCTCTTGAAGGGCACGGGGCCGGTGAAGGCGCGCGCGCCCAGGATGAGTGCGTCGGGGTTTGCCTGTGCCGCCTCGAGCACGCGGAGGATGTCGGCGGGGGTGTGCTGCCCGTCGGCGTCGGCGGTCACCACGCAGGGGGCGGATGGATGGGCGAGCATCGCGTGGTTGAGCCCGGTCTTGAGCGCGCGCCCCTTGCCCAGGTTGACCGCGTGGGTGACGACGTCCGCACCCAGCGCGCGGCAGGCATCGAAGATTGGCGCATAGGCCGCGCCGCCGCCGTCGTCCACGATGAGCACGGGCAGGTTCGCCGCGAGGAGCGATTTGGTCAGGGTGATGAGCCGCTCGTCCGGCGCGTAGGCGGGGATGAGCACCAGGCCGCTGGCGGGCTTTGTCTGCATGGCATGCCTCCGAAATCAAAACGAGATCCCCTGAGCCCAGGAGGGGCTCGGGGCGGGATGGAATAAGGAAAGAAGCCTGTCCTTCAGGCCGCAAAAAGTATAATCCTCGCCGCGCAAAAAGTCAATTTTTTCGCAATGTGGGGGCGCCGGCAAAAGCCCGGCATGCCGCGCGGCACACCGGGCTCTGCTTTTACTTTTTGCAAAGGCAGCGGGCGCTTGCGCAGGCCGCGCAGCCGCCCTCCGCCGTCTCGCGCAGGGAAGCGGGCATCGCCTCGCCGACCTCCTTGAGCGCCAGGATCACCTCGTCGGGCACGATCGGGCAGCGCACGCCCGAGAGCGCGAGGTCGGCCGCTGTCGCCGCGACGCCGCACGCGCCGACGTTTCGGTAGACGCAGGGCACCTCGACCAGCCCGCCGACCGGATCGCAGACCAGGCCTAGGAGATTCATGATCGCAAAGGCCGCCGCGTCGCAGCACTGCTGCGCGCTCCCGCCCTCCAGGCTGACCAGCGCCGCCGCGGCCATCGCCGCCGCTGTGCCGCACTCGGCCTGACAGCCGCATTCCGCGCCGGAGAGGCTCGCCTGCTGGGCGACGCTGCTGCCGACGGCTGCGGCGACAAAGAGCGCGTCGATCAGCGCGTCCTCGGGCAGGCCGCGCACCTGCTCGGCGGCGAGCAGGCAGCCCGGCAGGATGCCGCAGGCTCCGGCGGTCGGCGCGGCGACGATCCGCCCCATTGCGGCGTTGAGCTCCGCGGTCGCCAGCGCGTAGGCCTGGGCCAGGCCGAGGAAGTCGCCGCCCCAGCTCTTGCGGGCGCGAGAGCGCAGGAGCGCCGCGCGTCCGCCGGTCATCCCGCTGGTGCTGCGCAGGGCCGGATCCAGGCCCGCCTGCACCGCCTCGCGCATGACCTGCAGGCGGCTCGCCATGCGCGCGCGCAGGCTTTGCGCGTCCTGCTCGCTCTCGCGCGCCTGCTCGGCGATCGCCGCCTGCGCCATCGTTCCTGCGCCGGAGAGGGTGACCCATTCGGCCAGCGTGTGTTCCATCATCGATCCCTCCCCCGCAGGAAGACCGCGCTGCGGACGTCCGCAAGCGCGCGAAGCGCCGCCATGGAGGCCTCGTCCAGCGCGTTGTCCAGCTCCAGCACCATCACGGCCTCGCCGCCCAGCTGCTTGCGGAAGACCTGCATGGTCGCGATGTTCACCCCGGCGGCGGCGAGCAGGCCGGAGACCGAGGCGATCAGCCCCGGGTGATCCGCGTGGTGGACGATCAGCGTGTTCTCTCGTCCGGAGAAGTCGACGTCCAGCCCCTCGAGCCGGCGCACGCGGATCTCGCCGCCGCCGACGGAGGCGGCGGTCATGGAGAGCGTCTTGCCCGAGTGCGCGGTCAGCTGCAGCTGTACCGTGTTGGGGTGCGCTCCACGCAGGACGACCGTGCGAAAGGCGATGGCGGCTCCGGCCGCTTTGGCCCGCTCGAAGGCATCCCGCAGGCCGGGGTCGTCGACCTCCATGCCCAGCAGCCCGCCGACCAGCGCGCGGTCGGTACCGTGCCCCTGCCCCGTCTGGGCAAAGGAGCCGTGCAGGGCGATGTCGGCCGAGGCGACCGGCTCCCCCAGCAGCATCCGCGCGACCTTCCCGATGCGCGCCGCGCCCGCCGTGTGCGAGCTCGAGGGCCCGATCATGACCGGACCGATGACGTCAAACAGATCCACCCCATGTCCCTCCTTGCGTGTTCGTGCCTATTGTACAGGCGCGCGGGGAACGCGTCAAGCGGGGCAACCCACTCCGTCTGCGTGCCGGGGAAGGCGAGATCCCGTCCTTCCGACCCAAAGAAAGAGGGGGAGGAATCCTGCGACGCAGCCGCCATAGGACGGGGCGGCTGTTGGCGCTCTGCTGTCTCCCGCCTCGGCATGCCGGGCGCTTTGGTCCGCGGGGCGAAGGTTGCGTGCCCGTGCCGCGCATGGTATAATAGAGAATCCGAAAATGGGCGATCCATGCGATCGCTGCGGAAATTGCGATCCGGAGAGGATTTTTCCACATGAATCTATTCAAGAAGATCTTCGATCCCACGGCGGGCGAGCTCAAACGCCTCGGCCGGCGGGTCGATCAGATTGATTCCTTCGAGCAGGCGCACCGCGCGCTCTCCGATGCCGAGCTCCGCGCGAAGACCCAGGAGTTCCGCGATCGGCTCTCCCGCGGAGAGACCCTGGAGGACCTGCTCCCCGAGGCGTTCTCCGTCGTGCGCGAGGCGACCGACCGGGTCATGGGCAAGCGCCAGTTCCGCGTGCAGATGATGGGCGGCATCGTCCTGCACGAGGGGCGCATCGCCGAGATGAAGACCGGCGAGGGCAAGACGCTCACCGCGACCATGCCGGCCTACCTCAACGCGCTGAGCGGCAAGGGCGTGCACGTGGTCACGGTCAACGACTACCTCGCGCGCTTTCAGGGCGAGGACATCGGGCGCATCTTCCGCTTCCTGGGCATGAGCGTGGGCGTGATCGTCCACGACCTGGATCAGGAGCAGCGCCGCGCGGCCTACGCCTGCGACGTGACCTATGGCACCAACAACGAGATGGGCTTTGACTACCTGCGCGACAACATGGTCCTCTACGAGAAGAACCAGGTTCAGCGCGGGCATCACTTTGCCATCGTGGACGAGGTCGACTCTATCCTCATCGACGAGGCGCGCACGCCCCTGATCATCTCCGGCATGGGCGACAAGCCGACCGACATGTATGAGCGTGCCGACCGCTTCGTGCTCACCCTCAAGGAGGGCAAGGAGCCCGAGGAGGACCGCTGGGAGGAAAACCCGCTCTCCGAGGAGGAGAAGGCGGCGATGCGCCTGGACTACGTGCGCGACGAGAAGAAGAAGACCTGCAACCTCTCCGAGGCCGGCGCGCACAAGGCCGAGCGCTGGTTCGGCGTGGCCAATCTCTCCGACATCGAGAACACCGAGCTGGTCCACTACATCAACGCCGCCCTGCGCGCGCACGCGATGATGCGCCGCGACGTGGACTACGTCGTGCAGGACGGCGAGGTGGTCATCGTCGACGAGTTCACCGGCCGCCTCATGCTGGGCAGGCGCTACAGCGACGGCCTGCACCAGGCGATCGAGGCCAAGGAGCACGTCGGCGTCCAGCGCGAGAGCAAGACGCTGGCGACGGTCACCTTCCAGAATTACTTCCGCATGTACGCCAAGCTCTCCGGCATGACCGGCACGGCCAAGACCGAGGAGGAGGAGTTCAAGGGCATCTATCGCCTGGACGTCGTGCAGATCCCGACCAACATGCCCATGATCCGCAAGGACATGAACGATCTGGTCTATCTGACGGTCAAGGGCAAGTACGAGCAGGTCATCGCCGAGATCGAGCGCCGCCACGCGACGGGGCAGCCGATCCTGGTGGGCACCGTGTCGGTCGAGGTGTCCGAGATGCTCTCGCGCATGCTGGGCCTGCGCGGGATCGCCCACGAGGTGCTCAACGCGAAGTTCCACGCCAAGGAGGCCGACATCGTCGCTCAGGCCGGACGCTACGGCGCGGTGACCATCGCCACCAACATGGCGGGCCGCGGCACCGACATCCTGCTGGGCGGCAACCCCGAGTACATGGCCCGGCGGGCGATGCGCCAGCAGGGTTACGAGGAGGCGATCATCGACGAGGCGACCGGCTTCAACGAGGACGTCTCCGAGGAGATCCGCCAGGCGCGCGCGCTCTACAAGTCCCTCTACAGCGACTTCCGGCGCGAGACCGACGCGGAGCACGAGCGCGTGGTCGCCGTCGGCGGCCTGCACATCATCGGCACCGAGCGCCACGAGTCCCGGCGCATCGACAACCAGCTCCGCGGCCGCTCCGGCCGCCAGGGCGACCCGGGTTCCTCGCAGTTCTTCCTCTCCATGCAGGACGACCTCATGCGCCTGTTCGGCTCCGAGCGGGTCAGCGGGCTGATCGCCAAGATGGGGCTGGCCGAGGACGAGCCGATTGAGGCGAAGATCCTCACCGGGCAGATCGAGAACGCGCAAAAGCGCATCGAGGCGCGCAACTACGAGATCCGAAAGAACGTGCTGCAGTACGACGATGTGATGAACGAGCAGCGCAAGGAGATCTACGGCCAGCGGCGGCAGGTGCTCGAGGGGCGTGACATGCACGAGACGATCGTCAAGATGGCCGACGCGCTGATCGAGGAGGCCGTCGGCTCCTTCTGCGGAAACGGCGACCACCTGCTCGACTGGGACATCCCCGGGATGACCGCCTACCTCGAGCGGCTGTGCATCCGCACGGGCTTCATGGCCGCCCACGCGGCAAAGCTCGAGGCGATGGACAAGGCCGAGCTGATCGCCCTGCTCAAGCAGGAGGCGCGCGACTTCTACGCCCTGCGCGAGCAGAGCTTCCTGCAAAATCGCCTCGACGTGCGCGAGCTGGAGCGCGTGGTCCTGCTCTCCTGCGTCGACCATCGCTGGATGGATCACATCGACGCGATGGATCAGCTGCGCGACGGCATCGGCCTGCGCGCCTACGGCAACAAGAACCCGATCACGGAATACCAGATCGAGGGCTACGACATGTTCGACGAGATGGTCCGCCTGATCCGAGAGGACACCGTCCGGCGCATGTACATGGCGCGCATCGACGCGCCGCAGGAGCGCAAGGAGGCGGCGCACCCGCAGGAGACCAATCTGGAGCAGGCCAAGGGCGCGGGCGGGCCGAGCGGGCCGCGCAAGGTCCAGGCCAAGGTTGGTCGCAACGACCCCTGCCCCTGCGGAAGCGGCAAAAAATACAAGAACTGCCACGGAAAAGAGTAATTTCCGTCCCCATAGAAAGGAGAATCCCGTGATCGAGCTGGACGAATACCGCCTGGAGCTGGCAAAAATCCGAGAGCGCATCGTGGAGGCCGGCGAGTCGCTGAATGTCCCCCAGCTGGGGGAGCAGCTCGCCGAGCTGCACGAAACCATGAACGAACCGGACTTCTGGAACGACCTGGAGCGCTCCACCGCGGTCTCGCGCAAGGTGCGCACGATTGAAAACAAGCTGGAGCACTACAAGAAGCTGGGCATGCGCGCCGACGACGTGGAGGCGACCCTCGAGCTGGCCGGCGAGATGGGCGACGCGAGCCTGATCGGCGAGGCGGGCGAGGAGATCGCCAAGCTCCAGGAGGACCTGGAGACCCTGCGCCTGGAGAGCCTGCTGCGCGGCGACTACGACGGCAACAACTGCTACGTCTCGCTCCACGCGGGCGCGGGCGGCACCGAGGCGCAGGACTGGACGCTCATGCTCTATCGCATGTACACCCGCTACTGCGAGCGCCACGGCTTCGAGACGCGCCTGATCGACCTGCTCGACGGGGACGAGGCGGGGCTCAAGTCCGCGACCCTGGAGGTCTCCGGCGACAATGCCTACGGCTTCTTGCGCTCCGAGAAGGGCGTGCATCGCCTGGTGCGCATCAGCCCCTTCGACTCCGCGGCGAGGCGGCACACGAGCTTCTCCTCGGTCGACGTGATGCCCATCCTGGAGGACGGCGACAACGAGATCGAGATCGACATGAAGGACGTGCGCGTGGACGTGTACCACGCCTCCGGCGCGGGCGGACAGAACGTCAACAAGACCAGCTCCGCCGTGCGCATGACCCACAACCCCACGGGGATCGTCGTCTCCAGCCAGACCAGCCGCGACCAGGTGCACAACCGCGAGAACTGCCTGCGCATGCTCAAGGCCAAGCTCCTCGAGCTGCGCGAGCGCGAGCGCGAGCAGCAGATGGCCGAGATCAAGGGCGAGATGAAGAAGATCGAGTGGGGCAGCCAGATCCGCTCCTATGTCTTCCATCCCTACTCGATGGTCAAGGATCACCGCACGAGCTTCGAGACCTCCGACGTCGACGGGGTCATGGACGGCGAGATCGACGGCTTCATCACCGCCTACCTGCAAATGCAATAAGGATCGTCGAGCCTTTCCCGGCGACGAAAAGATCCCTTCGAGCGGAGCGCGATGCTCCGCTCTGATTTGCCGCAAAGCGCGGCACGCGGAGGACTATCCCTTGAATCATCCATCCTGGTATCAGCGCGCTCAGGCGCGGGCCGAGCGCCTGATGGCGCAGGGGCACGCGACCATCCTGGCCATCGAATCGAGCTGCGACGAGACCGCCGCCGCCGTCGTGCGCGACGGGCGCGAGGTGCGCGCCTCGGTCATCTCCTCCCAGATCCCCCTGCACGCGCGCTTTGGCGGCGTCGTGCCGGAGATCGCCAGCCGCGCGCACGTGGAGAACATCGCCGCCGTGGTCGATCAGGCGCTCCTGGAGGCGGGGATCGCGCTCCCTGATGTGGACGCGATCGCCGTCACCGCGGGGCCGGGGCTGGTCGGCGCGCTGCTGGTCGGCGTGGCCTATGCCAAGGCGCTCGCCTTTGCGGCGGATCTGCCCCTCGTGGCGGTCAACCACATCGAGGGGCATGTCAGCGCGAACTACGTCGCCCATCCCGAGCTCACGCCGCCCTTTGTCTGCCTGGTCGCCTCCGGCGGCCACTCGCACATCGTCCGCGTGGACGACTACGGGGTCTATACGCTCCTGGGCCAGACGATGGACGACGCGGCGGGCGAGGCCTTTGACAAGGCGGCGCGCGTGCTCGGCCTGCCCTATCCCGGCGGCCCGCTGCTCGACGCGCTCTCCCATGAGGGGCGGCCCGACGCGCTCGCCCTGCCCCGGGTGCGCACCGAGGGGCGCTACGACTTCAGCTTCTCCGGCCTCAAGACCGCGCTGGTCAACGCGGTGCACACCCTGCGCCAGCGCGGGGAGGAGGTGCCCGCCGCCGACATCGCGGCCTCCTTCCAGGAGGCGGTCGTCGCCCAGCTCGCCGAAAAGGCCATGCTTGCCGCCCGCGAGACCCACGCAAGCACCCTCACTCTCGCCGGGGGCGTGGCCAGCAACTCCGGCCTGCGCGAGCGCCTGGAGCAGGCCTGCGCCCGGGCGGGCATGCGCTTTTTTGTGCCCCCGACCGTGCTGTGCACCGACAACGCGGCGATGATCGGCAGCGCGGCCTTCTATCGCCTGATGCGCGGGGAAATCGCCGATCTTTCGCTCAATGCACAGCCCTCGCTGCGCCTCTGGTGACAGATGTTACAAAACCATCACAAATGTGAACAAATGAAACAATTTCCGGACGCAGAGGGGAACGAAGTTATCCACAACCCTGTGCAAATCGCGCGGACTAAATGTGGAAAGTGTGGATAACTCATTTTAAACGCGTGAAGTCCCTTGAAATTAAAGGGAAAACCGGGATGTGGACAACCTGGGGATAAACGGACATTTCCTGTGGGAATCGCTGGAAAACCTCCGCAAGAAATGAAACACTTTTGTAATAATTTGGCATGCGCTCCGGCGAAAAAGGCCGCCCCTCTGTTTCCGACGGGAAGCAGGGGGGCGGTTTGATTGGGCGCACAGCGTCCTCAAGCGCCGTTCACCTTCGGCTTTTTGGCGTGAATCCTCTTCATGAAAATCATTCAAGGATGACTTGACCGTCTTTCGCCTTCGTGTTAAGATCATTCCCATTCAGAAAGAAAAACCGGCCCAGCCGGAAGGAGGCCATATGGCAAACAGCGATCGCGTCAAAACAGGCGTCGAAAAGGCGCCCCACCGCTCCCTCTGGAAGGCCCTGGGGCTGACCGACGAGGAGCTCTCCAGGCCGCTGATCGGCGTCGTCTCGGCCAAGTCCGAGTGCGTGCCGGGGCACAGCCATCTAGGGCTGATCGCCCAGGCGGTCAAGGACGGCATCCGCCTGGCGGGCGGCGTTCCGGTCGAGTTCCCGGCCATCGGCGTGTGCGACGGCATCGCGATGGGGCATGTGGGCATGAAATACTCCCTTGCCAGCCGCGAGCTGATCGCCGACAGCTGCGAGGCGATGGCGCAGGCGCACGGCTTCGACGGCATGGTCTTCATCCCCAACTGCGACAAGATCGTCCCGGGCATGCTCATGGCGGCCCGCCGGCTGAATTTGCCCGCCCTCTTCGTCTCCGGCGGCCCGATGATGCCCGGGCGCGTGCGGGGCGATGCGCGCGCGCTCGACCTCAACTCCGTCTTCGAGGCCGTCGGCGCCTACAAGGCCGGCACGCTGAGCGAAGAGGGCCTGCAGGAGATCGAGAGCAACGCCTGCCCCGGCTGCGGCTCCTGCTCCGGGATGTTCACCGCCAACTCCATGAACTGCCTCACCGAGGTGCTGGGCATGGCGCTGCCGGGCAATGGGACGATCCCCGCGGTCGATGCGGCGCGCCTGCGCCTGGCCAAGAGGAGCGGCATGCGCGCGGTCGAGCTGGTCAAGGAGGACCTGCGTCCCGACCGCTTCATGACCGAGGCGGCCTTCCGCAACGCGCTCTGCCTGGACATGGCGCTGGGCTGCTCGACCAACACCGTCCTGCATCTGCCCGCGATCGCCCACGAGGCCGGGATCGACTTCTCCCTCGACTGGGTCAACGAGGCCTCCGCGCGCGTTCCGAACCTCTGCCACCTCGCCCCGGCCGGGCCGCACCATGTCGTCGACCTGCATCTCTCAGGCGGCGTCTTCGCGGTGCTCCATGAGCTCTCTGGCCGCGGCCTGCTCTGCGAGGAGGCGCAGAGCGTCGCCGGCTGCACGATCGGGGCGCTGGCGGCTGCGGCGCGCAACGTCGACCCCGAGGTCATCCGTCCCTTCGACGCGCCCTACTCGCCCACGGGCGGCCTGATGATCCTGCGGGGCAACCTCGCGCCCGACGGCGCGGTCGTCAAGCGCAGCGCGGTCGCCGAAGAGATGCTGCGGCACACCGGCCCGGCGCGCGTCTTTGACTCCGAGGACGCGGCCATCGCCGCCATCTACGCCGGTCAGATCTACCCGGGCGACGTCGTCGTCATCCGCTACGAGGGTCCCAAGGGCGGCCCGGGCATGCGCGAGATGCTCTCGCCGACCAGCGCCATCTGCGGCATGGGGCTCGACCGGGAGGTCGCGCTGATCACCGACGGGCGCTTCTCCGGCGCGACGCGCGGCGCGGCCATCGGGCACATCAGCCCCGAAGCGGCCTCCGGCGGGGTCATCGCGCTGGTGCGGGAGGGCGACCGCATCGCCATCGACATTCCCGAGGGGAGCATCCGCCTGCTGGTCGAGGAGGACGAGCTGCGCCGCCGGAGAGAGGCCTGGGTTTGCCCGCCGCCCAACGTCACGCGCGGCTATCTCGCGCGCTACGCCAAGCTGGTGCGCAGCGCCAACCTCGGGGCGATTGTGGAGTGAGCATCCGGAAGGAACGCCCCTTTGACTTTCATAAAAGAAGAAAAACAAGGCGCGGGGATGGACATGTCCTCCCCGCGCCTTTGCGTGTGCCCCTGCTGCGCCTCTGCGCCCCAAAGCGCCCCGCCTCTCTGCGGGGGAGCATGGCGCGATGGGACGCATCCCTGGGCTTGAAAAGCCCGCCTTGGCGCATGGGGCGCAAAAAACCCGCCCCGAAGCGCTTTCGGGGCGGGATACACAGAGTGGATCAGAGCACGATGTTGAGCAGGCGGCCGGGGACGAAGATGACCTTGCGCACCGCGGCCTCGCCGATGAGCCCGCGCACGGTCTCGTGTTCCAGCAGGCGCTCGCCGTCCTCGCGCTTCATGTCGGCGGGCACCATGATCTTCGCGCGGACCTTGCCGGAGATCTGCACGGCGATCTCGACCTCCTGGGCGACGAGGCGGTCGGGGTTGTAGCTGGGCCAGCGCTGCTCGGTGATGGGCTTGCCAAAGCCGCAGAGCGCCCAGAGCTCCTCGGTGATGTGGGGCGCGACGGGGTTGAGGCACAGCAGCAGCGCGCGCAGCTCCTCGTCGGTGATGCCCTCGCTGGCGTAGATCTCGTTGACGAAGGTCATCATCGCTGCGATCGCGGTGTTGTACTTCATGCGCTCGTAGTCGTCGCCGACCTTCTTGATCATCGCGTTGAGCGGCACTTCCAGCGCGGCGCGAACGCCCTTCTCGCCCTTGCGCATCTCGCACAGGCGCCAGACGCGGTCGAGGAAGCGCTTGCAGCCCTTGAGCGAGTCGTCGTTCCAGGGCGCGGCGGCCGTGTAGTCGCCCATGAACAGCACGTAGAGGCGCAGGGTGTCCGCGCCGTATTGGGAGACGATGTCCAGCGGGTCGATGACGTTGCCCTTGGACTTGCTCATCTTCTCGCCGTCCGCGCCCAGGATCAGGCCCTGGTAGGAGCGCTTGGCGTAGGGCTCGGGCGTGTTGACCTCGCCGATGTCGTAGAGGAAGTGATGCCAGAAGCGGGAGTAGAGCAGATGGCGCGTGACATGCTCCATGCCGCCGTTGTACCAGTCGACCGGCATCCAGTATTCCATCTCGTCGCGGTCGCAGAAGACCGCGTCGTTCTTGGGGTCGATGAAGCGCAGGAAGTACCAGGACGAACCCGCCCACTGGGGCATGGTGTCGGTCTCACGCCGGGCGGGGCCGCCGCACTTGGGGCAGGTGCAGTGCACGAAGGAGGGGATGCGGGCGAGGGGGGACTGGCCGTCCTGCCCGGGCTCGAAGTTCTCCACGTCGGGCAGGCGCAGGGGCAGCTCCTCGTAGGGCACGCCCACGGTGCCGCAGCGCTCGCAGTGGATCAGCGGGATCGGCTCGCCCCAGTAGCGCTGGCGGTTGAAGGCCCAGTCCTTCATCTTATACTGCACGCCCGCGTGGCCGATGCCGCGCTCGCCCAGGTAGGCGAGCATCGCGGCGATCGCCTCCTGCTTGGTCTCGTAGGCGTTTAGGAAGTCGGAGTTGATCATCCGCCCGTCGCCCGTGTAGGCGGCCTGCGTGACGTCGCCGCCCTCGATGACCGGCAGGATCTCGGCGCCAAAGGCGCGCGCGAAGTCCCAGTCGCGCCCGTCGTGCGCAGGGACGGCCATAATCGCGCCCGTGCCGTAGCCCATCATGACGTAGTCGGCGATGAAGATCGGAATCTCGCGCCCGTTCACCGGGTTGATCGCCGTGAGGCCGGAGAGGCGCACGCCGGTCTTCTCCTTGCTCAGCTGGGTGCGCTCGAATTCGGTCTTGCGCGCGCAGGCCGCGCGATAGGCCTCGACCTCATCGAAATTCTCGATGCGGTCCTTGTACTGATCCAGCAGGGGATGCTCGGGCGCGATGACCATGAAAGTCACGCCGAAGAGCGTGTCGCAGCGGGTCGTGTAGACCTCGAGCTTCTCGGGAAGACCGGCGAGGCCGAAGTTCACAAACGCGCCGGTCGATTTGCCGATCCAGGAGATCTCCTGCTGCTGGATGCTCTCGGGATAGTCCACGTCGGCCAGGCCGTTCAGGAGCTTGTCGGCATAGGCTGTGATGCGCAGATACCAGACGTCCTTGGGCAGCTGGACGACCGCGCTGTGGCAGATGTCGCACTCGCCGCCCTGGGAGTCCTCGTTGGACAGGACGACCTTGCAGTGGGGGCAGTAGTTGACCAGCGTCTTGGCGCGGAAGACCAGCCCATGCTCGAAGAGCTTGAGGAAGATCCACTGCGTCCACTTGTAGTACTCGGGCAGGGAGGTCGAGATCTCGCGGCTCCAGTCGAAGGAGAAGCCGATGCGCTTCATCTGCTCCTTGAAGTGTTCGACGTTGGCGGTGGTGATGAGGTGCGGATGGGTGTTGGTCTTGATCGCGTAGTTCTCGGCGGGCAGGCCGAAGGAGTCAAAGCCCATCGGGAACAGGACGTTGTAGCCCTCCAGACGGCGCTTGCGCGCGATGACCTCGAGGCCGGAATAGGCCTTGATGTGGCCCACGTGCATGCCCGCGCCCGAGGGATACGGGAATTCGACCAGGCCGTAGAACTTGGGCTTCTTGTGGCTCGCCTCGGCCTCGAAGCAGCCCGACTCGGCCCAGCGCTTTTGCCATTTCAGCTCGATTTGCTGCGGATTGTATGTCTTGCCCATGGAATCCTCCTTCGTCGTTTCCGGGGACGAAAAAACGCCCCTTCGTGCATCGCACAGGGGCGCTAAACGCGCGGTACCACCCTGATTCGGCCGCCTCGCGGCCCTCATTGGCATGGCCTTTTACGGGGCCGGTCGCCGACGGTTTGTCGCCGCCGGAGCTCCGGGAGGAGAGAATCGGCTTCGGCCCGCCGGCTCGCACCATCCGCCGGCTCTCTGAGCGCGCCCCCGCCGCCATGTCCCATCATCGCTTTTCGCCGCTCATTGTACAAAAGGCGCGGGATCTTGTCAAGCCGGAGGCCGCCCTTTCAGGCCTTTTCCGGGCGCTTTCCGTAGCGCAGGGGGATCGCCAGCGTGCGGTTGAAGAAGGCGACAAAGGGTCCCATGAAAAAGGCCACGACCAGCGTGCCGACGCCCACCGTGACCAGCAGCGCGCCGCCGGGGGCGAGGCTGTGGTCGCTCAGGTAGCACAGCGCCCCGCCCAGCAGCACGCAGGAGACGTCCGTGGTGACGCGCCAGACCTGAAAGGGCACCCGCGTGCGCTCGCCCAGGGTCAAGGCGATGGCGTCGTAGGTGGACACGCCCAGGTCTCCTGTGTAGTACAGGGCGCTGGTGATGCACACCAGCAGCAGGCCCAGCAGCAGCAGCGCGACGCGCACGGGCAGGGAGGGATCGGGGAAGAGCAGCGCGCAGGCCCAGGTCGAAAAGTCGACGATATAGCCCAGCAAAAAGAGGTTGATCAGCGTGCCCAGGCCGATCTTCTTGCGGTCGACGAGGAAGACGCCCGCGAGCATGAGCGCGTTGACCAGCGTGTAGTAGGTGCCGTAGGAGAGGCGGGTGTGCCGCCAGATGCCGCGCATGAGCACGGAGAAGGGGTCGAGCCCCAGGGTGGCGTGGGTGAGCATGCCGACGGCGATCGCGCAGCCGCACACGCCGAAAAGGGTCATCAGGACGCGGCGCCGCATTTGCGCCGTGCGCAGGAATTGGGTCATCATGGCCTCCTCAGCAGATGGAAAGGGAAACGGAGACATTGTACACGAAATTTTCCGCGATGCAATGGGGATTTCAAGATTCTTTCCTGCCCCAGCCATATTTTCGTCAATTTTCCTTGCTATACTGACGGTGTCAGCTGAAGAGCAGTGGCTGGCAATCGCAAGTTTCTTCATGACCCCCCTTTTATTTCTTCCCTTTTCTTCTTTCCCCTTCGAAGGAAACTCCGCCATGTATCATTGCGTGGCGGGGTTTTCCTTTTTTGAAACAGGGGATCTCCCCGCGCTGCGGGGAGGGCTAGCGCAGGAAGCCCTGCCAGGGATTGCGTGGCGGGGTTTTTCTTTTTTGGAATAGGGGATCTCCCCGCGGTGTGGGGAGGGCTAGCACGGGAAACAAAATGCCCGCCCGGGGCTTCCGGGCGGGCAGGGCTGGGATTACTTCTTGGCTTTCTTGCGCCGGACGACGTAAGCGCCCAGGCCGGAAAAGCCGACGAGGATCAGGCCGAGCCACAGGGCGGGATGCGCTCTGTCCCCGGTCTGGGGGATCAGGTAGTTGACGATCTTGCCGCCGCGGTAGCAGCGGTCCTTCACGACGGCGTTCGCCCCGATGTTCTGATAGCTTGCCTTGTAGCCCTTGATCGGCTCCTCGATCACGTAGTAATCCTGCGGAACCGAGAGCCAGCACTCGTAGAGCCATTCACGATCGCTGATCTGCGTCTTCCTGAACCCGTGTTCGTGAACGGTGCCGTCCTCGTTGTAGAGGGTGAAGCGGATGTCACCCGCCGAGCCGCCGATCCACTCCTTGGTGAAGCAGAAGTAGAAATCGTTGGGCACCGGTTTGGGAGCGTCCGTGACCTGGATGACGCCGTCTGCCAGAGTAATCCGATCCCCCTGAGCAATCGTTCCAAGGGTGACGATGCCGTTCGGGTTCATGGTGAACTCAAAGTCGGTGACGGCCAGATAGCCATTGGGCGCAGCTTCTTCGTGGAACACGTACGTGCCGGGCTGGAGCTGGATGGTCTGGGTCTGTCCGGCGACGCTGGTCCAGTTGCGGACGACCGTATCGCCCTGCTTGATCTCAATCTTTGCACCCGCGATCTCGGTACCGCCGAGGTCGACCTTGCTGAAGCTTACGGTCTGATCCGCATACTGGTCGGTGACGGTGATCTTCCCGTTGGACTGGGTGACCGTGTCGCCCTGAGCAATCGTTCCAAGGGTGACGATGCCGTTCGGGTTCATGGTAAACTCAAAGTCGGTGACGGCCAGATAGCCATTGGGCGCAGCTTCTTCGTGGAACACGTACGTGCCGGGCTGGAGCTGGATGGTCTGGGTCTGTCCGGCGACGCTGGTCCAGTTGCGGACGACCGTATCGCCCTGCTTGATCTCAATCTTTGCACCCGCGATCTCGGTACCGCCGAGGTCGACCTTGCTGAAGCTTACGGTCTGATCCGCATACTGGTCGGTGACGGTGATCTTCCCGTTGGACTGGGTGACCGTGTCGCCCTGAGCAATCGTCCCAAGGGTGACGGTGCCGTCCGCCTTGACGGTGAAGGTGAAGTCGGTGACGGCCAGATAGCCATTGGGCGCGGCTTCTTCGTGGAACACGTACGTGCCGGGCTGGA
>R15__coassemble_419_pt1 | contig 43077 bp, 38 predicted proteins | sample R15__metabat2_low_PE_033 | metagenome-assembled genome bin R15
GGGTACGCCCTGCATTGGATCGCCGTCAAGGCAGGGTGGCTCCATGACTGAGCCGACGCGCCGCGTGTCATCCAGCGGTTCTCGAGCGGGGTAACACCAAAAACCCGCTTCCAGTTTCTTTCTCGGTATTCCTTTTGCTAAGCTACGGACAGGGTGTCGGGCATAAGAAAACCAGCAACCCTCATGGTTGCTGGTTTGATGTGGTGGGGTCGATAGGGCTCGAACCTACGACCTCCACGATGTCAACGTGGCGCTCTGACCAGCTGAGCTACGACCCCAAGCACGAGATATAGTATAACCCCTCTTTACGAAAAATGCAAGCCCTTTCTTCGCTCTTTTTCAAATTTTCCTGTCAGCCTCTTTTTTCGGCCCATAGGCTGCGGCACGTGCTCCGAATCTCCTGCGTTGGCCTTGAAGGCTGAGCATTTTCCTTGATCGCTCGTCTGCCCAGTCTCGCTCGCTTGCAATTCCGTGCGCACTTGGCTATAATGTGGGCGTTCCCGGCATCCAACTCTGGCCGGAGAAAGGACAAGCTATGACCTGCATCAACATCCGTCTGACCATGATGACCGACGACGTGAAGCACTTCTGCTCCATCGCCAGCGAATATCCCTACGACATCGACCTGTGTTCCGGACGCTACGTCGTGGACGCAAAGAGCCTGCTGGGCATCTTCTCGGTCGACCTGTCCCGGCCGATCCAAATGCGCATCTACAGCGACGATTGTCAGGATCTGCTCGATCGCATCGCCCCCTACATCGTCCAGGACGCAGAGGGCTGAGCCCGAAAAAGGAGGACGTATGCCGTACGACATGCCCGATCTGGAGGACAAGCTGATCCTCCTTGCGATGATCGACGGCCTCGGCGGCTGCACGCGGGATCAACTGCTCCGCTTTGCCGTTGAAGCCCGCCTGCTCCCCCAGTTCCGCTGTCTTCTGCGCATCGGCGAGCTGCTCGAGGCCCAGCTGATCCGCGAGCGCGAGAGCGCGGAGGGGCGCGTGCTCATCCTCCAGCCGGAGGGCCGGGAGACGCTCCGCCTCCTGGGCGACGCGCTGCCGCAGGAGATGCGCGCGCGCATCGACGAAAACGCGCCGCTGTGGCGGCTTCGATTCCGCGACGAGCGCCAGCTCCCCGCGACCTGGCAGGACGAGGGCGAGCATTGTCGCGTCATCCTGCGGGCGCTGGAAGATGGGCGCGAGACCCTGCGCATCGAGCTGCGCGCGACGAGCAAGGCTCAGGCACAGCGCTTCTGTAGCCGCTGGCCGGACACCGCCGCCGAGGTCTATGGGACGCTGATCGCCGCGTTGGGCGAGGAAGACGCCGAAGCGCCCGAATGAGCGCCGCGCCATTTCTGGGCCGCGCAAGCCTTGGATGAGGCGCTTTGACTCCGACTTCCTGAAACGAAAGCGGCATGCCCGCGAGCGTCGCGCGAGGGCGCCCGCTTTCCGCCCATATGCCCTTGACTTTCCCTTCAGTCTTCATTACAATAAGATCTGGTAATTAAAACCAGATCTTATTTTGTTCAGGAGGTGTCCTATGAAACGCACGCCTTTGCGGCATCGAAAGCTCCCCGACTATACCCGGGGCGAGGAGCGCTTCAACATGATCTCCCATATCGTGGGCGGCGGCATTGCGGTGGCGGGCATGGTGCTGTGCATCGTTCGGGCGGCGCTGCGGCACAACGGCTACGGAATCGCCGGGGCGATCGTCTTTGGCATCACGATGATCCTCCTGTATACGATGTCCAGCGTCTACCACGGCCTGCGCCCGGGCATGGGCAAGCGCGTCATGCAGGTGCTCGACCACTGCGCGATCTATCTGCTCATCGCCGGAACCTATACGCCGGTCCTCCTCTCGGCCATGCGCCCGATCCACCCCACCTTCACCTGGTCGCTCTTCGGCGCGGTCTGGGGGATGGCAGCGCTGGCCATCGTGCTCAACGCGATCGACCTGCACCGCTTCCGCATCCTCTCGATGATCCTCTACATCGGCATGGGCTGGACCGTCCTGGTGCAGCCTCGCCTGCTGCTTGCGGCGGTCGGCTGGGGCGGCGTGATCCTGCTGCTGTCGGGCGGGCTGAGCTATACCGTGGGCGCGGTGCTCTACAGCAAGGGGCGTGCGCGCAAGTGGATGCACAGCATCTTCCATCTGCTGGTCCTCGCGGGCAGCGTATGCCACATCCTCGCCGTTCTGATCTATGCGCTCTGATTTTGCATTTTTACCTTGCAATTTCATCGGATTAGGCGTACAATAGGCAGGTCGATTGGCAGAACATGCAGGAAAGCGAGGATGTCATTGCAATGAAGCCCTATGGAGAGATGAGCATTTCAGAATTGAACGAGGAGATCGCGCGTTTGTCGGCGCAGTACCAAGAAAAGCAGGCGCTCGGCCTTCGCCTCGACATGAGCCGCGGCAAGCCCTGCAAGGAGCAGCTCAATCTGTCCATGGGCCTGATGGACGTGCTCGATTCCGACTCCGATCTGACCTGTGAGGACGGCGTGGACTGCCGCAACTACGGCCTGCTGCGCGGCACGCTCGAGGCGCGCAAGCTCCTGGGTGCGATGATGGAAAACGATCCGGACGACCTGATCATCTACGGCAACTCCTCGCTGAACGTCATGTTCGACACGGTATGCCACGCCTGGACACACGGCGTCGCGGGGCATGCCCCCTGGTGCCGGCAGGAGAAGATCCGCTTCCTCTGCCCCGCCCCCGGCTACGACCGGCATTTTGCGATCACCGAATACTTCGGCATCGAGATGATCCCCGTGCCGATGACCCCGACCGGGCCCGACATGGACCTCATCGAGCGCCTCGTGCGCGAAGACGCCTCGATCAAGGGCGTCTGGTGCTGTCCCAAGTACTCCAATCCGCAGGGTATCTCCTATTCGGATGAAACCGTGCGCCGTTTTGCGCGCCTGACGCCCGCTGCGCCCGACTTCCGCATCTTCTGGGACAACGCCTACGGCATTCACCACCTCTACGACGAGCGCCAGGACGTGCTCATCGAGATTCTCGCCGAATGCACCCGCGTGGGCCATCCCGATCTGGTCTACAAATTCGCCTCCACCTCCAAGATCACCTTCCCCGGCAGCGGCATCTCCGCCATCGCGGCCAGCAAGCGCAACGTCGACGACCTGCTGACCCACCTGCGCCACCAGACCATCGGACACGACAAGGTCAACCAGCTTCGCCATGTGCGCTTCTTCGGCAATCTCTCCGGCATGGTCGAGCACATGCGCAAGCATGCCGCCGTGCTGCGGCCGAAGTTTGAAGCCGTCGACGCCATCCTTCAGCGCGACCTCGGCGATCTGGGCATCGCCGGCTGGACCAGGCCGCTGGGCGGCTACTTCGTCTCCTTCGACGCGCCCAGCGGCTGCGCCAAGGACATCGTCGCGCGCGCCAAGCAAGCCGGCGTCGTCCTGACCGGAGCGGGCGCCACCTGGCCCTACGGCAAGGACCCCGAGGATTCCAACATCCGCATCGCGCCGACCTACCCCAGCCTCGAGGAGCTACGACAGGCGATGGACATCTTCACCCTCTGCGTCCGCCTGAGCGCGGCAGAAAAGCTGCTTCGGGAACGGGCAGAGGCTTAAGCCAAAAATACCCCGGGCAACCCGGGGCACGTTCTCTTACCCGCCATCGTGCGGGTTTTTTTCTTGAGTTCGATCCATCCATTCAGGCGAGGCTGTAGGCCGCAATGCCGATGAACAGCAGGATCGAGAGCACGGTTTGTATGGAGAGGGTGGTCGAGATATACCCCTCGTGTCCCCGCACGTCGGCGTAGAGCGGGATGATGAACGGCGCAGGCAGGCTGAAGGCGAGCAGCAGCGCGACCATCAGCGGCTTTTCGAACGGAAGGATCGAAAAGAGGATGCCCGCGCTCAGCGCGGCGAGCACGCCCATGAGCAGCACGCGCAGGAGCAGGGTCTTGGCCACCGGCACAAGGAGCGCGCGACGCACGCCGAGGTCATAGCCGACGATCAGCAGGATCAGGCAGGAGACCGGGGCGCTCAGGAAGGCGATGGAGGCCTGCACGATCGGCCCCGCCGCAGAGGCGAGGACCGCCTTGCCAATCCCCAGCACGCCGAGCAAAACGCCCAGCACCGCGCCCAGAAAAGCCGGATTGCCCAGGGCGCTGCGCAGGACCTGCCCGAGGGAGGCCTTTTCGCCCGAGACGGCGGTGAGCGCGATCAAAAAGGTCGTGTAGCCCGCGAGCGTCTGCCCGATGTCGACCATCGCAAAGGTGCTGGTCTGCCCGGGGTAGAGCAGGCCAAAGAGCGCATAGCCCAGCATCCCGCCCTCGAAGTTGGTGAGCAGGAAGGGCAAGAACTTGCCGTATGCGCCCAGGAAGCGGCGCAACGCGAAACCCACCGCGAGCCCGAGCGCGCACGCCCCGTAGACCAGCGAAAAGCTCAGCAGGATGCTGCCGTCGTAGTGCGCCGTAAAGAAGGCGTTGAACAGGACGACGGGCAGGAGCACGCGCCCCACGAGGGTTTTGAGCCCCTCCTGCCCGCTCTGGGAGAGGATCCCCCTGCGATGCAAAAACGCGCCGAGCGCGAAGCTGAGCAGCACGGGAAGAACCATTTCTAGGATTGACAGCGCCATCTTGCGCTCCTTTCTCGCTCAGGGGCCTGCAAATGCATGGGGCCGGGGATCAAGCCCCCGGCCTCTTCGCCTTATGCGTGTGCGACTGCGTCCAGGTAGAATTCGTAGGCCTCCCGGTCGGTCGCGCCTTCGTGAACGATCTTGCGGATCGCCTGCGCCATCTCGACGCTGTGGCTGCTCTGGAAGATGTTCCGGCCCATGTCCAGGCCGCGCGCACCACCCTGAATGGCGCGGTAGGCGAGGGTCAGCGCCTCGTCCTCGGGCAGCTTCTTGCCGCCGGCAACGACGATGGGCACGGGGCAGGCTGCGACGATCTGTTCGAAATTCTCGCAGTAATAGGTCTTGACCATCTGCACGCCCATCTCCGCGACGATGCGCGTGGCGAGCTTGAAGAAGCGATCGGTGCGCTCCATGTCCTTGCCCACGGCGACCACGCCCAGGGTCGGGATGCTGTAGCGCATGCCGGCGTTGATCACCCGGCTGAGGTTGTCGATCGAGGAGAGCTGCCCATCGGCGCCGATGAAGGTCTGAACGGCCATGCAGTCGGCGTTCATGCGGATGGCGTCCTCGATGTCAACAGCGACCACCTCGTGGCTCAGGTCGTCGTTGAGCATGGATGAGCCGCTGGAGACGCGCAGGGCGACCGCCTTGCGGTTCTCCGGGGGCACGCAGGTGCGCAGCGCGCCGCGCGTGCCCATCAGGCAGTCGATGCTGCCCATGAGCTTGGGGATCACCAGGTCCAGGCGTTCCAGCCCCGCCGTCGAGCCCATGAAATAGCCGTGGTCAAAGGCGAACATGACCGTGTTGCCGCTCTTGGGGTCAAAGATGTTCGCCAGGTGCTTTTTCATGCCCCAGTCGAGCTGGCTCGCACCCTTGACATAGAATCCCTGATCGTTTGCGAAGGGGACGTCCGTGTGATAATCCTTGGCGACCTTCAGTCCGTCTTTATCCGCCATCGGAAATCAGCTCCTTTCGTTGCTATCTTTTCATCGAGGCCCTCCCCCGTCCTGCCGGGCGTCGGGCCAAAAGGGAAGAGGGCTCACCCCCTCTTCCCGGATGTGGATCAGAAGTTGTACTGCGCGACATTGTCCTTGGTGAACACGACGCGCTCGGGCAGCAGCACGACGCCGTTGTTCTGCTCGGCGGTCTCCTGGCCGGCGACCAGGTCGCTGTTGGCAAGAATTTCGACCGAGCCAATGCCGGGAACCTCAACCATATCGCCCACGTGCACGATGTTGCCCGCAGAGACATACGCCGCAAGGTAGCAGCCCAGCGCGCCCTGGATGCCGCAGTCCCAGAGGCCCCAACGGGTGCAGACGCCCTGCTCGAGGTAGGTGGTCATGCCGGAAGGCGGGCAGAAGCCGGTGATCGTGACGTTCTCCGCCGTCAGGCCCTTGTTGAGCGCCGCGCCGCACTGGCCCGGCAGCGCCGTGGAGTCGTTGCAGATGATCAGGTCGACGTCGGGGTTGGCCTCCAGGAGCGCCTCGCCGATGGACACGGACTTCGCCGGATCCTGCTCGGAGTAGTACGGCTCATGCACGGCGACCCAAGTGGGATACTTTTCCTTGATGTAGGCATCGCCCGCGACGTACCAGGAGTTCTGGTCGGCGACGGAGGGGTTGGAGAAGTGCCAGACGTACTTGACCTCGCCCGTGACGTCCACGCCGCGCTCCTGCAGGGACGAAACGCCCATCTCGACGAGCATCGGCCCCAGCACATCCGCAGTGCCCTGAGAGACCATCATCGCGCGCGCATCGGGGGAGACGTCGGAGTCCCAGGTGCTCACGAAGATGCCCGCGTCCTGCGCTTCCTTGAGCTTCTCGTCCAGCGCTGTCGCGTCGACCGAGGAGATGCAGATGGCGTCGACGCCCTTGTCGATCGCCTGCTGGATCAGCTCGAGCTGGGTGGTGACGGACGCGTCGGGAGAGCCGATGTAATCGACCGTCATGCCCCACTCTGCGGCGTACTTCTGCGCGCCGTCGTTGGCAGCCTCGAAGAAGGAGTTGCCGGAGACCTTCGGGATGAAGGCGACCGTCATGCCATCGACCGGGCTCTTGCCCTCGGCCAGAGCAGCCGCGCCGAGCGTAAAGAGCACGCACAGCGCCAGAATCATTGCCAGGACTTTCTTCATAATGAGTTCCTCCTTTGTTTTTTCTATCTCATGAGGGTGTGCGACGACGCCCCCTGAAATACGCCTTCAACGCTTGCGGATGCGCCGCAACAGGGCGGAGAGCATGTGCCGCGCGGCGATCTCGCGCCCCAGGACGACCGCAACCAGGATGATGCCGACCGGAAGGTCGAGGTTTTGCGTGCTTACGCCGAAGCAGAGCGGCAAGCCATAGCGCAGGATGCAGATGATCAGCGAGGCGAGCACGGTGCCCAAGATGCTGCCCTTTCCCCCGTTGTTGGAGGTGCCTCCAAGGACGACCGCCGTGATGATCGCCAGGGTATAGCCTGCGCCGAGGTTGTATTTGGCGGAGTTGACGTTGGAGGTCAGCAGGGTGCCTGCGACGCCCGCAGCGAGGGCAGAGAACACATAGGTGCTCATCAGGATGCGGCGCGTGTGGATGCCGGAGTATTCGGCTGCCCGCTGGTTGACGCCGGTGAGATAGAGGCGCTCGCCGTAATGGCTGCGATGGAGCAGCCACATGCTCAGCGCGATGAGCAGCACGTAGAGGAGGATTTGCGTCGGGATGCCCGCCACCGTCCCCTTGCCCAGGAAGCGGAAGCCGACAAACGCGCCCGCCTCGGTCTTGGCCGGAAAGCCGGAAATGCCCTGATAGGCGGGCGTCGCGCTCAGGCCGGAGACCAGCAGCGCCAGCCCCGAATACAGAAAGCTTCCGCCCAGGGTCACGACCATCGGCTGCACGCCGCAGTAGGCGACGAAAAAGCCGGAGAGCGCGCCGCAGAGGCTGACCAGAACGAGGGCCAGCAGGACGGCAAGCCAGATGTTCATCCCGACATCGCTCCAGAGGACGCCCTCCAGGATGCTGGTCAGCCCGATGAGGCTCGCCGCCTGGATGTCGATGCCGCCGCCGATCATCACAAGCGTCACGAACAGGGAGATGATGCAGACGCTGATGTAGTTGACGATGCTGGTCATGATGCTCTTGGGCCGCAGGAATTTGGGATTGGCCGCGCCAAAGACCACAAATTCGAGGATCAGGAAGAGAATCAGGAAGGTTTCCCAGCGCAGGAACAGCTTTTTCAGCGTGGATCTCGTCTTCATGCGCCCTGTCCCCCTTCCGCACCCTGGGCCGTCCGGCTGAGCAGCCGCTTGCGCCTGGCCATCTCGATGGCGCGCCGCTGTGCGAGCGCGTCGGCGACGACGATGATGATCAGCATGATGCCGGTGATCGTGTTGTCGTAGGTCGAGGGCAGGCGGATGAAGACGAGCAGCCGGCTGATGGAGGACATGATGACCGCGCCGATCGCCGCGCCGACCAGATTGCCCAGCCCGCCGGAGAGCGAGATCCCGCCGAGCACGCAGGCCGCGATGGCCGTCATCTCGTAGCCCGTGCCCGCCACGGTCATGACCTGGCCGTATTTGGAGGCGAAGACAAACCCCGCCAGCCCCGCGAAGAGGCCGCAGATCCCGTAGGCGAGCAGCTTGGTGCCCTTGACGGAGATGCCCACGAGGTTTGCGCCGCTCGGGTTGTCGCCGACCGCGATGAAGTACTTGCCCTTGCGCGTGCGCGTGAGCCAAAGGTGCATCAGGGCGACGATCAGCAGGGTGAGCGCATAGTACCAGGTGACGCCCGCAAAGAGCACGAGGTTTCCGTAGCTGGCGATCGTGCCGCCGAAGTTTTCGACCGTGCGCCCGTCGGTCGTGATGAAGACCAGGCCGCGCACGACGCTGTTGGTGCCCAGGGTGAAGATCAGCGAGGGGACGCCGAAGAGGGCGACGCCCACGCCGTTGATCAGTCCGATCGCAGCGCCCAGGAGCATGACGATCAGGAGCATCTGCGCCATGCCCCCGCCCTGCTTGGCAATCAGGCCGGTGACCGCAGCCGTGAGGCCGAGCGTCGCGCCGATGGAGACGTCGATCTCGCCGGTCATGATGACCAGCGCGATGCCGATGGCCAGCAGCGTGTACATCGTCGCGGTGTTGAAGCAGCTGACGATGTTTGCAAAGGTGAGGAAGCTGTGGTCGACCAGCCCGGTGATCGCAAAGAGCAGCACCAGGAAGAGCAGGCTGGACATCCAGCGCGCGCGCAAGAGGTTTGCCGCCCTGTTCATGCCTCCGCCTCCTTTGGATGGCCAACCCCGAAGGATGCGCCGGTCAGCGTATCCTGGGAGATCGCGTCATGTTGGAATTCGCCGTTGATTCGCCCGCGGAAGACCGTGATCGCGCGGTCTGCGAGCTCGACGACCTCCTCGATGTCGGAGGAGACCATGAGCACCGCGACGCCCGAATTTCGGAGCTGGCGGATGATGCTGTACACATCGCTGCGTGCGGCGGCGTCGATGCCTCGGGTCGGTTCGTCGAGGATGACGACCTTGGGCTGGGTGGACAGGGCGCGCGCGATGACGACCTTTTGTTGGTTTCCGCCCGAGAGACTGCCGGCCAGATCCGCGAGGCTCATGATCTTCGTGCGGAATTCGTCGGCGTAGCGCTGGGCGATCTCCCGCTGTACGCGGCGGTTCATGGCCACCCGGCCGATCTTCCCGCTACCCAGCAGCGCAGAGGTCGTGTTGGAGGCGATCGAGCGGATCTTAAACAGGCCGTTGCGGTGCCTGTCTTCGGGGACGAAGTTGATGCCCGCCTCAAGGATCTGGGCGGTGGGCAGCCCGGTGATGTCGCGCCCTTCGAGCAGCACCTGCCCGGAAAGCACCCGGTCCATGCCGAAGATCGTCGAGATCAGCTCGGTTCGTCCCGCGCCGACCACGCCGGCGATGCCCAGGATCTCGCCGGGATAGAGCTCGAAGCTGATGTCACAAAATCCGTAGCCCGTCAGGTGTTTCACCTCGAGCACGGGCGCCTTTCCATGGGTGTCCACCGGAACATAGGGCGCCGCGCCCGTACCGTGGAGCTGTGCGTCCTCCGGAAGCAGTCCGCGGATGAGCATCTCGCGCGTAAAATCCTTCGCGGGTCCCTGCAGGGTGATGACGCCGTCGCGCATGATCGCCACATGGGTTGCGATCTCAAAGACCTCGCTCAGGCGGTGCGTGATGTAGATCATGCTGATGCCCTTGGCCTTGAGGTCCTCTACGACCCGGAACAGGGCCTCCACCTCGCCGAAGGTGAGCGCGCTGGTCGGCTCGTCGAGGATGAGCACGTTCGCCTCGCGCATGAGCCCCTTGAGGATCTCGACCAGCTGCTGCTCGGCGATGGAAAGCGTGTTGGCCTTGCGCTGCAGATTGAGCGTGAACCCCAGCTCTTCCATGTGTCGATGGAGGCGGCGGCGCAGCTCGGCGGCCGGCTGGGTGAAACCGATCAGGATGTTCTCCTCGACGCTCATGTTGGGGAAGAGCAAGGGCTCCTGCGGCACAAGGTAGATGCCCTCGGCCAACGCGGCAGAAGGCCGGGCGAGCCGGCAGTACTTTCCATCCACACAGATGGATCCGGCATCCATCGAGTAGATGCCCATGATGATCTTCATCAGCGTGCTCTTGCCGGCGCCATTGCCCCCGATGAGCGCGACGACGGATCCCGGGTAGACATCCAGATCGATGCCCCGCAGGACGACGTTGTTGCCGAAGGCCTTGGTAATGCCGCGCACACAGAGCCGGGCGGGCTCGGCGGGTGTTGGATTCATCCTGTCCCTCCAGCACGGGTTCACTTAAAAAACAAATGTTCTTAGCACCCGTTTTGTTCTTTATCTGTATCATACCCCCAGAGCCAAGGCTTTGTCAACCGTCTTTATGCGGGTTCTAGGCTATTTTGTGGTATTGTGACGTTTCTGTTTCGGATGATTCTGTCCTAATCTTCCTTGAATCCTGTGTTTATCCCAGTTTTTAAGCGCTTTCTTTATCTTCTTTTACCGCTTTTCTCCTGCCGCCCCTTGACGTAAAGGGTGCGCAATGCTATACTGATGAAGGTAACAAATGTTTTTCATTTAAATTTTTGTTTCTCTCGACGAAAGGAACCCCATGAACTACGAAGACGCGCTGTGCGCGAAGGTCGCCTGGTATTACTACTGCCAAGAGCTGACTCAGCAGCAGATCTCCGAGCGGCTGGGCATGAGCCGGATGCGGGTCGTCAAGCTCCTCGACCGCGCGCGCCGAAGCGGGATCATCCGCTTCCATCTGAGAGAAGGAAGCGCCGAGCGCACCGAGCTGGAGCACCGGCTCATGGACGCCTTCGGGCTGCGCGACGCCTTCGTCGTGCCCGCCGACGCCGAGCATTGCAATCAAAACATCGCCGACGCCGCCGGCATGTACCTCTGCGAGCGCATCCGCGCAGACACGGTCTTCAACATCGGCTACGGCGACACCCTCTCCCGCCTGCTCAACAACCTCGCGGCCAACACCGAGCACGCGCTCTCCTGCGTCTCCCTGACCGGCGGAGTCACCCCCTATCTGCCCATCGCGCGTGGCAATGTCTTCAACGCCCGCCTCCACCTGATCCCCGCGCCCCTGATCGCCTCGAGCGCGGAGATGGCCGAGGCCATGCGAAGGGAGGAGAGCGTGCAGGGCGTCATGCGGATGATCCCCCTCTCCAAGCTCTCCATCGTGGGCATCGGCTCGCTGGACGCGAGCGCGACGATCTTCCGCTCCGGCCAGCTCAACGCCAACGACCTGCTCTACCTCAAGATGCGCGGCGCGGTCGGCGATCTGCTCTCCCACTTCATCACCCGCGACGGAGCGCTCATCCCCTCCCCCGCCGAATCCCGGCTGATCGGCACCGACCTCCCCACCCTGCGCAGTCTGGAAAACGTCGTCGGCGTCGCCGCCGGCCCGCTCAAGGCGGGGGCGATCCACGCCGCCCTGCGTGGCGGCTACCTCGACATCCTGATCACCGACGAGGACACCGCCGAGCGTGTCCTGCAATGTGAATCCAACCGCTGACAGAAGTGAAAACGCAACATCCGAAGGAGGGATCGCTCATGGCAGCTCCATACCTGATGGCCATCGACGCTGGAACCGGAAGCGTCCGCGCCGTGCTCTTTGACCTGGAGGGCCGGCAGGTCGCCTGCGTCCAGCGCGAATGGACGCACCGCACCGACCCGCGCTGGCCGGGCAGCATGGACTTCGACTGGACGACAAACTGGGATCTAGCCTGCCAATGCGTGCGCGGCGTCCTGGCCGAGGCCGGGATCGACGCCAAAGAGGTCGCCGCGCTCAGCACAACCTGCATGCGCGAGGGCATCGTGCTCTACGACGCGGCCGGGCATGAAATCTGGGCCTGCGCCAACGTCGATGCCCGCGCGGGGGACGAGGTCGGCGAGCTGATTCGCATGAACCCCGACCTCGAGCGCGAGATCTACCTTCAAACCGGCGAGACCTACGCGCTGGGCGCTCTGCCCCGCATCCTCTGGGTCAAAAACAAGATGCCCGAGGTCTACGCGCGCATCGCCCACGTGGGCATGTTCAACGACTGGCTGATCTACCGCCTGACCGGCGTGCTCGCGGTCGAGCCTTCCAATGCCAGCACGACGGGCATGCTTCGGCTCGACACGCGCAGCTGGGCGCCCTCCGTCATGGAGAAGGTCGGCCTGCGCAGCGACATCTTCCCCCCAGTTGCGGAGTGCGGCACCGTCGTGGGCGTCGTGAGCGCCCAGGCGGCCCTCGAGACAGGCCTTGCCCCGGGCACCCAGGTCGTTGCCGGCGGCGGCGACGCGCAGCTGGGCTGTGTGGGTGTGGGTGTGGTCGACGACCGGCAAGCCGCGGTCTTCGGCGGCAGCTTCTGGCAATACGAATTCAACACCGCCAGCGGAAAGACCGATCCGCTCTGCCGCGTGCGCGTGAACTGCCACGCCGTCCCGGGCATGTGGCAGTACGAGGCCCTCGCCTTCAAGCCCGGGCTGGCCATGCGCTGGTACCGCGACGCCTTCTGCCAGGAGGAAATCCGTCGGGCGAAGGCCGAGGGCACCGACCCTTACGCGCTCATGAACCGCGAGGCCGAAAAGATCCCCGCAGGGTGTTACGGCATGATGTGCACCTTCTCCGACGTGATGAACTTCATCCAGTGGAAGCACGCCGCGCCGTCCTTCACAAACTTCGAATTCGATCCTCAGCGGTTCAACAAATACACCTTCTACCGGGCGATCATGGAGAACACCGCGATGCTCACGCGCGCGCACATGGCCCTGGTCGAAGAGGCGACCGGAAACCGCCCCGAGGAGATCGTCTTTGCGGGCGGTGCGAGCAAGGGCGAGGTCTGGTGTCAGATCCTCTCCGACGTGCTGGGCCTCCCGGTCAAGGTGCCGGTCGTACGCGAGGCGACCGCGCTGGGCGCGGCGATTCTGGCGGGCTATGGCGTCGGCCTCTACCCCGACATCGGCCAGGCCGCCCGCAAGCTCGTGCAGTGGGACGCCGTCTATCAGCCCAATCTCGAGCATCACGCGCTCTACCTCGAGATGGAAAAGACCTGGCGTGAGGTCTATCGGGCGCATCTGGCGCTCTCCGATCGAGGCCTCACGCGGCACATGTGGATTGCCCCGGGGCTCTGACCGGGCAGACAGGAGGAAGAGATGTTTATCACAAGTGAAGCCGACCACGCCTACCGCTTTGGCAACAGCGGCCCCAAATACCTGATGAAGGGCCCGCGCATGAACTTCGCCCTGGTGCAGTTTCAGCCCGGAGAGGACTTCGTCGCCCATTACCACAACGTGATGGAGGAGAACTTCTACATCCTCGAGGGCAAGGCCGACATCGTCGTGGACGGCGTGCTGCACACCCTCGTTGCCGGGCAGTTCATCCACATCGAGCCGGGCGAGGTCCATTACGTGCGCAATCCCTATGACCAAGTTCTCCAAATGGTCTCCACCCTCGCACCCTACACCGACCCGGACAAGGTGGAGCTTCCGGACTACACCTACTGACCCTTAGCCCCGCCCCGGCGGGACTTTGGACGACAAAGAGAAAACCGCCCTTCCCAAGCGATGCGCATCCCCCATCCCGGACAGTCCGTATGGAGGATACCTATCAAAGAGGGCGGTTTTTCGTTATGTTCAAATAGGCATGGATCGTGAGAACCCGGCGCTCATACGATGCGCTCGAAAGCCAGGCGCAGATCGCCCGCCTCCAGCCCGCGCGAGAGACGGATGGTTCCGCAGGGCACAAAGCCACCCTTTTCGATCGCGCGACGCATCGGGCGATTGTCTGGATGGGTGTCGATCCGAAGCGCGGGGACGCCTTGCGCGCGGGTCATGCGCACCGCCTCCTCAAACATCGCGGGCGCGATGCCCTGTCCGCGCATCCCGTCTGCGACGCACACTCGATGCAGCGAGGCATAGGGGCCGTGGGTCAGCCAGGCGCCCTCGATGACGCGATAGTCCTCCTCTTCCCCGAAAAGGTGCGTAAAAGCCCCGACGACCCTCCCCTCGCACAGCGCGACATACGCCCTGCCCAGGGCGATGTCCTCGCGCCAGGTCTTCGCGTTGGGGTAGCCCTTTTGCCATTGATCCAGCCCCATGCCGCGCAGCTGTGCCTTGGCCTGCTCCGTGATCCGCTCGATCGCGGGCAGATCGCCCTCCGTCGCCCGAATGATCTCCATCGTCTCGCCCTCCTCCGCTTGTACGCCGCATTATAGCACCTCTCGGGCACCGAAAAAAGCCCCGTCTCCTTTGTGCGGCGCAGATCGGCGATCCCACGCGCTCCGAAGATGCCCTTCCATGCTCTCCTTCGGCCCCGGCGTCTTCCGGGCGATCCATTTGTCCCGCGGGCGCGCAACGTGCCGCGCGTCCCCTTGTAATTCTTCGCCATCCGTGCTATCCTTTAAGGGTAACAAACAACCCATTGGAGGAGGAGATTCCCATGATGAAATTGGTTCTGGTCCGCCACGGCGAGAGCGAGTGGAACAAGCTCAACCTCTTCACCGGCTGGATGGATCCCGATCTGAGCGAGAAGGGCCACGAGGAAGCGCGCCAGGCCGGCGTGACGCTGCGCGAGGAAGGCTACGACTTCGACGTCTGCTACACCTCCTATCTCAAGCGCGCCGTCCACACCCTCAACCACATCCTCGACGAGATGGACCGCAACTGGCTGCCGGTGATCAAGTCCTGGAAGCTCAACGAGCGCCACTACGGCGGCCTGCAGGGGCTCAACAAGAGCGAGACGGCCGAGCGCTACGGCGAGGATCAGGTCAAGATCTGGCGTCGCTCCTTCAACATCAAGCCCCCCGTCCTCGAGCGCGACGACGAGCGCAGCGCGCATCTCTGCCCCGCCTATCGCGACGTCGATCCCAAGGACATCCCCGACAACGAGAGCCTGGAGACGACCATCGAGCGCGCCGTCCCCTACTTCAACGAGGTCATCCGCCCTGCCATGGCGTCGGGCAAGCGCGTGATCATCGCCGCGCACGGCAACTCCCTGCGCGCGTTGGTCAAGTACTTCGACAACATCTCCGACGAGGACATCATCGGCGTCAACATCCCGACCGGCGTGCCGCTGGTCTACGAGTTCGACGACGACTTCAAGGTCCTGCGCAGCTACTACCTGGGCGACCAAGAGGCCCCCAAGCCCAACATGCACGCCGTCGCCAATCAGGGCAAGAAAAAGTACGGATTTCAACCAACCCGCCCCGTCGCGAGCGCTCGAGACGGGTCGCTTTTTCTTTTTACACAGGAAAAACAATGTTCAGGCAAGGCATTTGCATTGGGCGCGCCACAGCCTTCGCTCGTTGGCGCGGGGTTGCGTATGGGAACAGCCCCTTTGCGCCTCGTCACTCCTCCGCTGACGTGCGCACGCTCTTCAGGCCGAAGTAGTCGGCCATCGAGCGGTTGGTCCAGACGTCGGGATCGGGATAGACCGTGGGCTTGCCGGTCAGCGTCTGCACCGTCCATCGGGGCAGGAGCACCGCCTCTTCCTCCCCCGCCGCCCTGCAGAGCGCATACTCCCGCTCAAACTGGGCGATGTAGGCCGACTGCGTCCCATCCAGCCGATCGCCAATCAGCTTGGCGTAGTTCCGCCCCTGCCCCAGGGCGAGGCAAAGGACGAGCGCAAAGCCCGCGAGGACGCCGGCCATCGCGCGCCGCTGGGCAATCCGCTTGCGAAGCGCGGGCGAAAGCCTGCGCAAGGCGAGCACCCACACGAAGGGCAGGCCCAGGACGACCGCCATGTGGTAGAGGTTCACGACCCGACCGGAGCCCGCGTACCCGGAGGCATAGACATGGGGGATGATCATCGCGCAAAGAAGCAGATAGAGCGCGGCGAGGACGGCCGGGATCGGCGGCACCCCGCGTCGATCGGGCAGGGCTTGAGCCAGGGCGGGAGTCAGGGCGAGCAGCAGGGCGAGCAACGGCGTCTTGACGGCAAAGCGCAGAAGATACCCGGCCGCCTCGCGCATCGTCAGCACGACGGCAAAGGCCAGGTAGCCCGCCCCCGCCTCGTGCGCGCCGTCGGCGGCCATGCGCACCGCATTGCCCGGCGCGATGACCGAGAGCGCGAGCCCCAAGCCCAGGGGCAGAAGGAAGGCGAGCGTGCGCCACCCGGCGCGGCGCTCTGCGGCATAGAGGCGCGACAAGCCCAAAAAGAAGAGCGCCGCCGCGGTCATCATCGCGGTGATGTAGTTGTCCATCCCCAGCAGGAAGGCGACGATGCCCAGCGCCGCGCAGGGCAGGACGCGGCCCCGCAGAGCCTGCCGATCGACCGCCGTGAGCAGCAAGAGCGCCACTGCGTTGGCCCCGGTGTAGAACCACGCGCCGTTGAACCAGTAGATGCCCTCGGTCATGTCGGGCAAGAAGAGCAGGGAGATCGCCGTCAGTCCCAGGGCCATCAGGCCGCGCAGGGGCGGCGACACGCGCAAACGGCGGGCAAAATGCGCGAGAAAGCACAGGCACGCGGCGATGTGCAGGCCGAGGAGCACCGGCGCATGCAGCCAGTACGCGGGGAGCGAAAAGACGGCGGGATTGAGCGTCATGACGACCACGCCCGTAACCGTCCCCTGCCAGTCGCGCCAGGTGCGCAGCGCATAGGACAGCGCATCCTTGAGCACGTGCGGCAGGCTGTGCGTCGCCTGCCAGGTCTTGCCCGTGTAGGCGGCGAAGGTGAAGTCGTCGGTCGCGGGATGCGCGCCCGGCGCGGCGAGGAAGAAGGGCAGCACGAGGGCCGCAAAGATCAGCACAGCCAGAAGCCACGCAGCACGCGTTTTCATCTCAAGCCCTCCTTTCCCATTTCTCGGAGCCTTTGGCGATCAGACATTGAAGCGGAAGAGCGTCACGTCGCCATCCTGCATGACGTAGTCCTTGCCCTCGCTGCGGATGAGGCCGCGCTCCCGACAGGCGCTCATGCTTCCGCAGGCCACCAGATCCTCAAAGGAGACGATCTCGGCGCGGATGAAGCCGCGCTCAAAGTCGGAGTGAATCTTGCCCGCCGCCTGCGGCGCCTTGAGGCCGCGGCGGATCGTCCAGGCGCGGCACTCGTCTGCGCCCGCCGTGAGGAAGGAGATCAGGCCGAGCAGCTCGTAGCACTCGGCGATCAGCCGATCCAGCCCGCTGCGCCCGATGCCCAGCTCCTCGAGGAAGAGGGCCTTCTCCTCCTCGTCCATCTGCGCGATGTCCTCCTCGATCTTGGCGGAGATGACGAGCACCTTCGCGTTTTCCTCGGAAGCGATCGCCTTAACCTCGGCGATGCCGGGCAGGCTGTCCTCGTCCTTGCCCAGGTCGTCCTCGCGGATGTTGCAGGCGTAGATCACCGGCTTGGTCGTCAGCAGGAACCACTCGCGCGCCATCTCCCGGTCGCGATCGCTCATCGGGCAGGTTCGGGCGGGCTGAAGCTCATCCAAATGCGCCAGCAGGCGCGTGGCCAGCTCAGCCTCGGCGGCGTACTGCTTGTCGCCGCTCTTTTGCATCTTGACCGCCTTCTCCTGCACGCGCGCGACCTTCTCGCGGTCTGCGGCGAGCAGCTCTAGGTTGATCGTCTCGATGTCGCTGCGCGGGTCGTGGCTGTCGGCATGGCGGATGATGTCCGCGTCCTCAAAGCAGCGCACGACGTGCACGATCGCCTCGCACTCGCGGATGTGGGAGAGGAACTTGTTGCCCAGCCCCTCGCCCTGGCTCGCGCCCTTGACCAGACCCGCGATATCGACAAACTCGATGACCGCCGGGGTCTTCTTCTTGGGGTTGTACATCTGCGCCAACTTGTCCAGGCGCGCATCCGGCACGGCGACCATGCCCGTGTTGGGCTCGATCGTGCAGAAGGGATAGTTCGCCGCCTCGGCGCCCGCCTTGGTGATCGCGTTAAACAGCGTGGACTTGCCGACGTTCGGCAGGCCTACCACACCCAATTTCATCGTTTTTCCTCCCTCTCCGGCCTGCGCCAGAGATCCTTTGTTGTGCTCTCTTTCGGGTCAGTCCGGCAAAATCGCGCCGGCCTGTTCGGATTGCTCCAGTTCGTGCATGTACTTGTAGACCGTGTAGCGCGAAACGTTCAGCTGCTCGGCGACGATGGAGACCGCCTTTTGATAGGTGAAGGCGCGCCGCTTGTAGAGCATCCGGATGACCCGCATGCGATCGGTCTTCTTCATGTCCCGGGGCTCCTTGCCCACCGCGCTCACGCATTCCCGCAGGAGCTCCTCGAGCTGACTGCGCGCATCCTGCAGGAGCGTCTGCTGCAGCTCGCCGCTGGTCGCGGTGAATTCGGAGAGCGACTGCTGCGCGCGCACCAGGGCTGTGATGTCGATGTTGACGCCCAGGGCAAAGTGGTAATCCTCGCCCACGACGTTGAAGGTGCTCGATTTGAGCGTCCTGCCGTCGCGCGAGAGGACGAGCTGATTGACGTAGTCGCGGTTGTTGTAGAGGCTCGGGTCGTAGTCGCCGATGTCGCCGAAGATGTCGGCGGTGCTTCCGACCTCGCGCCCGGTGACCGTGCCGTTGTAAATCGCCAGAATGGGATGTCCCGGACGGGTCATGTCGTGGACGAGGGTCTCGCAGGTCGGGCCGAACATCGCGGCCAGGCCCCGCGCCTCCTCCTTGAGGAAGCTGAGCATCTCATCGCGTTTCATAGGGGTCAGTCCTCCTTTCGAGGGGGATCATCAGCAGCGTCAGGGCGAGGAGCACCATCAGGCTCCCTGCGCGCAGGGAGATGCCCATCTCCAGCAGGCGCGAGACGGAGGCGAGCTCCAGCAAAGCCAGAACCGGCAGATGCCGGGGCCTTTGCACCGCCAGCGGGATCGCCAGCGCCAGGGCGAGGAAGAAATAGCGCTCGTGCATGCGCGGAAGCAAGAAAACGACCAGCGCCGCGCACAGCGTGCTCAGCCAGAGCATCCCGAGGTCGTCCATCTCCCGATGCGTGCCGTAGGCGATCAGCGCAAGGGCCGCGCCCATCGCGAGCAGAATCCCCCAGCGTCCATAGAGGTAGACGTCCAGTCCCTGCGTCTCCATCAGGCCAAAGAGGGTCGGGGCGTTGTAGGAAAGGCCCGTATACAGCCCCGTCTGCCCCGCATAGATGGCCAGGATCTGCGCGGGCGTCTTGCCCCCCAGGAGCGCGGGCAGGGCGACGAGCAGGAGCGTCCCGAAGAAGACCGGCAGATCCCGCAGGCGCAGGCGTCCGCGAAGCCAGAGCACCGGAATCACCGGGAAGAGGAAGAGCGCCTGCAGCTTCATGCACAGGCAGAGCGCAAAACAGACCACCGACACCCGGTCGCGCCCCCGCCCCGCAAAGACGAGCGCCCAGAGCGCAAAGGCGGCATACAGCGCGTCGCACTGGGCGAACATCGCGCCGTTGAGCGCCATGCTGGGCAGGATCAGGGCGAGCGCAAAGGCAAGGCCACCCCGCTTTCCGCCCAGCCGGCCGATCCCCCAGCAGAGCATCGCGTCGCCCATCAGGGAGATCGCCTTGAGGGCGGTCAGCCCGGGCATGGGCAGGCGCGCGGCGAGAAAGAGGAGGTATTGATACAGGACGTTGTATTCCCCGATGTCGCCGCGCATCGCCTCGGAAAACCCGCTCGAGGCAAAGGCATCCATCCAGCGGGCGAGATAGATCTCGTAATCCGAGGAGCGATGCGGCAAAAAGCCCAGCCGAAGCGCCATGCCCACGCCGACCAGGGCACAGCCCAGCCCAAGCGCCGCGCGCGTCCCCGCGCCTCGGCGCAGGAGGTCGCAAAGACCCAGGAGAAGGAGCGCCGCGGGCACCGACAGCGCGAGCGCCGAGACAAAGGGATGCGCCCCGGCCGCAGTGCGCGGCAGGAGCTTCGTGCCGCCCATGAGCCCGAAGAGCATCAGCGCCGTCAGCGCCGAGAGGATCCCCCTCTCTCGCGCGGACGCGGGTCTCCCCAGCGCGGCGCGGAGCTTGTCATCCCACGTCATGCGCATTCCCCCACAGATCGCGGTCCGTACAGGCACAGAACAGCTCCCAAGCGACCATGCAGGCGACGAGGATCGCAAGCAGGCTGAGCACAGTCATCGGCAGGACGCTCGCCAGGAGCGCATCGGTGGAGAAGATCGCCTCCAGCACGCTGCAAAACGACACCAGCTCGAGCAGCGCTGCCTCCAGGATGCGCAGGGCGCCGCGCAGGCGCGTGAGACTGAGCAGCCCCGCCAGATAGAGGAAGCGCGGATTCGCCTGGGGCAGGATGAGCGGGAGCGCACAGCAAAGGAGCATCGCCGCGCTCAGCTGCGCGTCCGCATCCAGCGCCCGACGGCTGCGAAGCATCGCAAAGACGATGAGCAGGGCGGTCGCATAGCCCAGGTAACGCCCCATGCCCGAAAACTCGCGCACGGAGGCGATGCTCATCAGGCTGTAGACGCTCGGCGCATGGCTTGCAAGTCCCTCATGCGTCGGCTGCTCTTCCGGCGCTTCGGCCTGATCTGTCTCCCCCTCCGTCAAAGTCTCTTCCATCGCCTCCTGAGGTTCCTCCTCTTGGGCTTCTTCCTCGTCCGAGGGCGCGCCATAGGCGACCATCACGCGCTGCGCCTCGTAGCGGCCAAGCACGGAAGGCAGGCTCTGCCCCTCCAGGAGCATCGGGAGATGCAGGAGGAGGAAGGCGGCGAGGAGCGCGAGCAGATGGCGCATGCCGACCTTTCGGCGCATGAACCAGAAGAGCAGGAGCGGGAAGAGGAAGGCGCTCTGCAGCTTCATGGCCAGCGCAATCCCCCACAGCGCCATGCCCCGCCAAGGCTTCTCCTGCAGGAGCATCGCCAGGCCCCAGAGCGAGAAGGCCGCAAAGACCGCGTCGCACTGCGCCCAAAGGCCTGCGTTGAGCAGCATCGTAGGCAGCAAGAGCGCTCCGAGGAGCGCGACCGCCCGTGCGCCCGCCCCCGCGCCGCGAAGGCGCGCCAGGCGATGCACCGCGATCGCCGCAGCCGTGAGGCACACGAGGTCGATCAGTTTGACCGCATAGAGCAGGGAAAACGTCTCCAGCCGGGAGAGGAGCGCCATGACGATCAGATAGCCGCCCGACCAGCTCCCCTCTTCCCAAGCCATCGCGATGCGGAGGTCGTAGTTCCACAGGGTGTCGCTCAGCGGAATGAGCACGGACTTCATGCGCCCCGGCGAAATGGAGAAGAGCGAGAAGTGCGCCCCCAGCGCGAGGCCCGCCAGCAGCGCGGGCACGAGCAAGCGCAGGAGATCCCCCTGCTTCGCGTCGCGCCAGAGCGTCGCCAGGAGCAAGCCATAGCATGCCGCGCCGATCAGCGCGAGGATTGCTGCGCCTACCTCTGCCGAGAAGGCGCGGAAGACAAGCCCTCCGAAGGCGGCCGTCAGCAGAGCCCCTGCGTAAAGCCGCGCGCCCCTGCTCGGCACCCAGTTCATCGCGGCGCGGACGGGATCAAAGGGCTGGCCTTGAGGCGCGATTTTCTGAATCCGGTTCATCCCTTCACCTCCATGCCCCGCGGCACGTTCAGGCTGCGCCAAAGGGCGATCGCGGCAATCAGCACCGCTGTGCCCTGAATCAGCGCGGCAAAGCGCAGCGGAAGGATCACATGCCCCGGCAAGCCGCCGGTATAGCAGATGTAGGACGCGAGCCCATAGAGCAGCGGCAAGATGGCAAGCCTGGGCTGATGCGCCGCGACCGCCACCGAGAGCACGTCGGCTCCGAAGGTGTATCGCTCGTGCATCTTAGGCAGCAGATAGGGAATCAGCGAACAGCCGAGCAGGCAAAAGAGCAGGACGCCCTCCTGCGTCAGGCGCTCGCGGCGCATGAGGAGCAGGAGGCACATCAGGCCCAGCGCCGCAAAGGCAAGCCACATCGCCACCGGGCTGAGCAGCTGGAAGAAGAGCTTGCCCGGCAATGCCTCGGAGGTGGGCAGCAGATGCCAGAGGCTCGTGCCATTGATGGTCATCAGGTTGTATCCGCTCGCCTGCTGCAGATAGACCGTCAGCACGTGGTGGAGCGACTTTCCGCCCCAGAGCGCCGGGATCATCATCGCCATATAGGCGCACGGGATCAGAGGAAGCGTCCGCAGCTTCAGCTCGCGGCGAAGCCAGAGCGGAAGCAGGACGGGCAGAAAGAAGACGGTTTGCAGCTTGAAGGAGAGCGCGAGGCCAAAGCAGATCATGCTCCGGGCGCTCCGCCCCCGCATGCCAAAGAGCAGGCCCATCAGGCTCAGGCTCGTGTAGATCACGTCGCATTGTCCCCAGTAGGCGCCGTTGAACACGACGGTTGGCAGAAGCGAGGTGATCTGCCAGACGGCGAGCCGCGCCCCGTCGCCCCGCAGCTTCATCGAGGCCAGGCCGGTCACGGCGTAGCACAGGAGCACCTCGAAGAAGATCGACCAGGCCTTGATCATGTAGTGCCAGGGATAGGAATGCAGCCGGGATATGATCTGAAGTAGGTAGAGGTAGGGCGGCGTATAGTCGCTCTCGATGTAGGTGCCCAAGCCCTCCTTAAACCCCATCATCGAGTAGCGATAGACCCAGCCGGAGAGGAAGATCTGATAGTCGTCGCTCTCATAGTCCAGGAGCGAGACCTTCGCCATGAGCACCAGGAGCGTGAGCAGCGCCATGAGCGCCTTCGCCCCCAGCGAGAGGCCGCGGAAGAGCCGCAGCTGAACCGCAAGGCTGATCGCGTAGATCACGCTGTAGACCATGGCCGTCAGGCGGATTCGGGAGGCCGGGTCGCCGCCAAAATACTCCTCGATGCCCGCATAGCGTGCGCGCAGGGCGATCCAGTAGAACGCGGCGACGGCCAGCGCGAAGAGCAGCGCCTGGCCCATGCCCCCGGTTTTGCGCAAAAGCGCTTGGCGCAGCGCCTCGTCGGCGCGATCGAGCCGGCTGGGACGGCCTTTGTCAGCGATGGTTTGGGTCATGGTTCCTCCTTTACAGCACGGTCCCCGCGACCGTGTATCCATAGGTGAAGAGCAGGAGCAGGAGCCCGGAGACGACCAGCGCGGCGCGGGTCACGCGGGCATCTTTCACAAAGTCTGCGAGCAGCAGGGGCAGGGTCGCCAGGCCGTAGAGGTAGCGCGCCCCGGAGAGCAGCCAGGTCGGCGAGAGCACGAGGGCCGTGTAGACCCAGCCGTAGGCCGCCAGCGAAAAGGGCATCCGCTCCTGCCCGAAGGCGAGCAGAAGCTGCACCACCAGCATGCACAGGAGCTGAAAGCCCCAGGTCCAGAGCCAGTCCTCTTCCCCTGCGAGCCGAAGGAAGTAATGCGCGCTGTTGGCGGCCGAGGCAAAGAAGGTGCCGGGCTGTTGATACCAGTTTTCGCGCTGATAGACGAGGTAGCGGAAGGGATCGCCCGTCACAGCGGCATTGAGCGCCCAATACAGGGCCAGCCCCGAAAAGACGATCGCCATCTGCGCGAGGCAGGCGAGCAGGGCGCGCCCCTTGCGCCTTCCCCTGCCCAGCTTCGTCATCAGGCGGATGAGCGGAAGGCCGCAGAGAAGGACCCCCGGCATGCGCGTGAGCGCGCTGGCCGCGCCCACAAGGGCAAAGCGCCAGGGGTGGCCTCCGGCATATAGGCAGCAGGCCAGGAGCGTGAGCATCAGGAAGAGCGACTCGGTATAGCAGCAGCCGAGGAAGACGCTCATCGGGCCGAGGATGAAATAGGCCGTCGCACGCCGCGCCGCCCCCTCGCCCAGCACCTGTGTCCCCAGCAGATAGACCAGGGCAGCCGAAACGCAGGCGCATGCGATCGAGAGCGCGGTGCCGCTCACGAACACATCGCCGCCTGTGAGGGGCGCGATCAGGCGCATGAGCCAGGGATAGAGCGGAAAGAAGACCAGCCTGAGGCGCCCATCCCCCGCCGCGGTGTAGCCCTCGCGGGCAATCGCCAGATAGTGGCGCGCATCCCAATGGATCCAGAGGGGCTGAAAGCTCGAAAAAAGCCCCTCCTTCCCGCTGCCCGAGAGTCGGAAGGCCGCAAAGGCAAAGAGGATCAGCAGCAGGCGCGAGAGCAGCATCGACAGGGCGCTCAGCGCCATCCCCCGCAGGGGCAGCTTCCCCTCAAAAGGAGGAAGATCCGCTTCGCGTCCCGTCAGAACGCGCGGAAGACGAAGGGCAAGCCGAAAGGCGGAAGCGCCCATGAGCAATATCGACGTCCCCGCCGCCAGCGCCCGAAAGCCGAGATCGAGCGTGGTATTCACGGCGCACCTCGCCGCCTACGCGGCCGTTCCCCCTCCGCTTCTCCCGGGAATGACTGAGCGCGCCGCCAGGCCTCCATCTCCCGCTCATAGCGCAGGAGATCTCGTTCATACTGCGCCTTTTGCCGCTCATACTCAGCGAGCTGCGCGGCGTAATCCGCCTCGTCTCGGGGCATTTCTGGCGTTTCTGGCGCTTCTGGCGATTCCAGCGTCGATCCGGGGGATGGAAAGCGGCGGGTGCTCTCCGCCTCGTCCTCCTCCGGGCGGTAAAGCCGGCCGGGGTAATTGCCCAACTCTGCGTCGGGCACAGCGGCGGCCTCGCGCAGAATCTCCCGATCCCGGACGGTATCCATCTCAGGTTCGGAGGGCCGGTTTTCGGGGATCGGTGGCTCGAGCGGGAGCCATTCGCCCATTTTATCTTCCTCCGCCGGCTTTTCGCCGCCAAAGCGGCGGCGCATCCTTGCCGCAAAGAGCACGTAGGGCTTGTAGTGGAAGAGCCAGAGCAGCGCGTCCACCACCACGCCCGTGATGAGGATGATCACCAGCAGGGGCAGCCAGAGTGCGGAAAAGGCGGACATGGAGCCGCCCCCCTCCCCATTGGCCGCGCGCCAGATCAGCGCCACGGCGCCGCGCACCCATGCCATCAGAATGCGCATGAGCGCGTCAGTCAGCCTCCCCATAGATCCTCCTGTCCTGCGCAGGGCGAAACCCCTGTAGCCGAGGTCATTGTGCCTTCACCGTCGCCTGAACCTCGGTATTGCCAAGGGCCAGCGTAAAGGGCTGCGCATTGTCGATGCGCACGCGCACCGGCAAGGTATGCTGCCCCTCCAAAAGACCGCTCGCATCGACATAGAGGGCGATCTCCTCCGGATCAAGGCCAGAGACGAAGGCGTATCCCCCCGTGATCTGCGCATTGGTGCGCGAAACGGAAAGCGCGATCTCCAACCCATCCGCCGCGCCCTCGACGACGATGGGCACATTGCGGAAGGTGCGCTCGATCTGTCCTTCCTCGATCACCGCGGTCGCGCCCATCTGGGCGGGCGGCTTGTTTCGGATGCCGGACGGGAGGGCGAGCTGGATGTAGCCGTTGAGCGTGGCGTCCGCGCCCGTGATGTCCAGCGGACGCTCGACCAGGACGTGTGAGATGCCCTCGAGCACCTCAGGCTCCGCCGCAAGGCTGACCGTCTCCTCCAGGGGCCATGCGTCCTGAAGGACATAGCCCTCCGCAGGCTTTCCGATGGTGAGGCCCTCCAGGGCGATCGGCACCTTTTTCATCGGCAACAGGCGCGTTTGCACCGTCACGGTGCTGGTGAGCACGGATTGGGAGGTCACGCTCATCTTCCCGGTGGGGACGATCGTACCGTCCGCCTCTTGGAGTACGTAGGAAAGGGCCGTCTGGTCGTTCATGCGCTCGGAGGAGAGGGCGCTTTGATCGAGCGTGACCTCTGCCCGCGCGATCCGCGCGACCTCGGAAAACGGCCCCGATACGGTCAGCACGGAGGGGTCGGCGTCGTAATCCACGAGGAAAAGCCCCTCGGGCATCTCCCCGCCCAAGGTCACGACGACCGGGACGCGCCTTGTGATGTAGCGCTCGACGTTCAGGTGGATCGTCGAGGGCTTGCAGGCGACGACCGCGCCATAGAATTGGGAGGTCCAGGTGACGGGCAAGTCCCACTCCCCCTCCCCGGTGACCATCGACAGGTCGATGTGCGGGTTGTAGGAGGCAAGGGACGCCCGATTGTAGTTCTCCTGGGTGACCTCGACGGTCAGATCAACGGCGGGGAGCTGGGTGAGGTCGTCGGTGACGATGAATCCGCGCGTGAGCAACGCCCCCTCGCCCACAGCCGTAAGGCCTGCAGCTTTGAAGGTCTTTTGCCGAGGCAGCGTGCTGTCGGAGGCCATGAGCACGCCCCAGACGGCGATGGCCGCCAGGAGGGAGAAAACCTTGAGGAAGGTGTCGCTGGCGGTGAGCGTCGCAAACCGCCTCCGAAGATTGCGGAACGGACCGCGGCCCTTAGGCTTGATCGGCTTTCTTCCATTCATCATGGCCCGTTCCCCTCCTTTGCTTGAGTTTGAGAAGCATCGGGGGCTCCTCGACGTCCTTAGCGTAAATCTCGTGGAGCACCTGGCGCAGGGCAGCCTCATCGAGATGGCGCGTAAGCTTGCCGCCCTCGGCCAGCGAGATGATGCCGGTCTCCTCGGAGACGACGAGGATCTTCGCGTCGCTGACCTCGCTCATGCCCAAGGCTGCGCGATGCCGGGTGCCCAGGTCGCGCCCGACGCCGGTCGCATCGGAGAGGCGCAGCAGGCAGGCCGCCGCGACCACGCGATCCTCGCGGATGATGACCGCGCCGTCGTGCAGGGGGGTGTTGGGTTCGAAGATGTTCTCGATGAGCGGTTGGGTCACCAGGCCGTCGACCTGCGTGCCCGTCTGGATCACATCGTTGAGGCGGATGCCCTGCTCGATGACGATCAGCGCGCCCACGCGTCGGCGGGCCATATGCTGCAGCGAGAGGACGAGCTCGTCGATGAGCGTCTCGATGTCCTGACCCCGCTCGTGGCGAAGGTCGTCGAACATGGAGGAGTTGCCCAGCTCCTCGAGCACGCGGCGGATCTCGGGCTGAAAGAGCACGATCAGCAGCACGGGACCGGCGTTGATCAGCCAGGAGAGCAGCGCGTGGATCGCGCGCATGCCCAGCACATCGGAGAGCCAGGTGGCCACCAGCAGGATGCCCACGCCCTTGAGCGTCTGGCTGACCCGGGTCTGCCGGACGTTCACCATGAGCTGATAGAGGACAAACGCCAGCAAGAGCACGTCGATCAGGTCAATCCACCTGGGGTTGTGGAGGATATTCCATCCGATTGCCTGGAACTGTCCCGCAAAATCGTACACCCTGCGCTCCCCGCCTTTCATCTTGTTTCCATACTATTATAACAGAAGCGAGCGCCCTTGGGCAGGGGGCGCTTTTATTTTTTAGATCCGTATCCGCCTTTTCATCCCAGCCGTTTCCCGTCCTCCCCGCTTTCAGGAGGCAGCACACCCGGTGTTCCGGGATCGCCCCGAAAAGCACAGCGCTTCAGACCTCGAGCACCACCATGTCCGAGAGCGTGTCTCTGCGGGCCACGCCCAGCCAAAAATCCTCGCCCACCGTCCGCCCGCTCTCCTGAAGCATGCGCGAGACCGTTCCTGCGGCCAGCTCCGGGATGTTGTTCTCCTCGGAGAGATGGGAGAGGAAGGCCGCCTGCGTCCCCAGGGCGGCAAGCTGGCAGAGCACGCGCCCCGCGTCCTCGTTGGACAGATGTCCCTTGCGCGAGAGGATGCGCTGCTTGAGGTGCAGGGGATACGGCCCGGAGCGCACCAGCTCCACGTCGTGGTTTGCCTCCAGCACCAGCGCCTGGCTGCCCTGCAGGGCGCAGAGCCAGTCCTCGCGGATCGCGCCCAGGTCGGTGGCGACCGAGAGCTGTCCGCCCTGGGCGCGGAAGGTGTAGCCGACGGGATCGGCTGCGTCGTGCGGAATCGCAAAGGGCAGGACATTCACCTCGCCGATGAAGAAGTCCTCCCCCGTCGTGATGACCCGGCGCGCCTCCTCGGGGACGCAGGGGCCGCGCGAGAGGACGCCCTGCCAGGTGCCCGGGTTGGCGTAGATCGGAATGCCCGTCTTTTTGTAGAGGATCGGCAGGCCGCGCACGTGATCGGCGTGCTCGTGGGTGATGAGCACGCCGTCGATCGACTCGGGCGAAACATCCAATGCCGAGAGCGCCCTGAGGATGCGCGTCGCGCTCACGCCCGCGTCCACCAGCAAGCGCGTCTGCCCCATGCACACGAGGGATACGTTCCCGGCGGAGCCCGAGGCGAGGGGGCAGAGGATCATCTTCATACCTTTACAAAAACCTTTCTATCCGCTACAATGGGTCAAAATTCTCGCCGTGCCATGCACGGGAAGGGGGCCTTATGGAATCGTTGCGCCTTTGGGGCCGCATCATCCGCAACCACCGCATCGCCGCCAGCGAGACCGTCCCGATGGAGGACGGCTTTGAGGAGGCTCTGCTCGAGCTCTGCCGCCGCTTCGACATCCAGCGTCCCCTCCAGCTTCCCGGACACGAGCGAGACCTCGATGCCTACGGCCGTACCGCCTACACCCGGGAGCATTTTACGGAGTCCGTCCCCTTCCAGAAGCTGGAGATCGAGATTCTCCATCCCGAGGGCGAGGTGCGGCACAGCCTGCGGCGCTCCCCGCTGAGCGACGCATGATCATCGGCCGCTTTGCGCCCACGCCCAGCGGTTTTCTGCATCCGGGGAATCTGGCCTGCGCGCTGCTGGCCTGGCTCTCCGCGCGCGCGCAGGGCGGGCGTTTTTTACTGCGCATCGAAGACCTCGACCGGGCACGCAGTCCCAAGGCGCTGGCCGACGCGGCGATCGAAGCTCTCCAATACCTGGGGCTGACCTGGGACGAGACGCCCGTCTGGCAGAGCCAGAGGACACAGGCCTACGCGCAAGCCTTCTCCGTCCTGCAGGCGAAGGGACTTGTCTACCCCTGCTTCTGCACGCGCGCCGAGCTCCATTCCGCCCAAGCGCCCAACCAGGGCGACACCGCCCCCATCTACGACGGACGCTGCAAACATCTCTCGGCCTCGGAGATCGAGGCACGCGCCCGCCTGCGCACGCCCGCGATGCGCCTGCGCATCCCCGATGAGATCATCCGCTTTGAGGACGGGCTTCAGGGCGTCTGCGAACAAGACCTCGCGCGCGCGTGCGGCGACTTCATCCTGCGACGCTCCGACGGGATCTACGCCTATCAGCTCGCCGTCGTCCTCGACGATGCGGCCAGCGGCGTGACCGAGGTCGTGCGCGGGCGGGATATCCTGGAGAGCACTCCCCGGCAAATTCTGCTCCAGCGCCTGCTCGGCCTGCCCACGCCCCACTATGTGCACATTCCGCTGGTGACGGACAGCCAGGGACGCCGCCTGTCCAAGCGCGAGGGGGACATCGCCCTCCCGGAGCTCGCTCGGCGCTACAAGCGGGAGGAGATCCTGGGCATGCTCGGCGCGGCCTGCGGCCTGCTGGACGAACCTCGGCCCGCGACGCTCCCTGAGCTGCTCTCCGCCTTCGACTGGCAGAAGGTGCCCCGGGAAGCCGCGGCCCTGCCCCCGTCCTTTACTCGATGACGCGCACGTTCTCCCTGCCGAAGACGTCAAACACCTTGTCAAGGCCCTCCTGGGCCTTTTTCTTTTCCGCCGCGCGCTGCGCCTGGCTCACGGTGTCCCCCTCGAGCGCGGCGCAAAAGCGGCAGGGCGCGCCCGCAGCCTCGCTGAGCGCAGCTTCGATCTTCTGCTGGCGCTCGGGGTCGGAGAGCATGTTGACGTGGATCGCGCCGGAGGCCTGTGGGAAGGCGACGGTGTAGAGCCCATCGGATACCGAAGCGAGCTTGCCGTTCATCGCCAGCCCATAGAGCATGGGATCGCGCCGGAGCGCAGCCAACGCGGTGCGCCAGATCGCCTCGGCGGAGGCGTCGGCCTGCTTGGGCGCCTGGGCCTTGGGGGCCGCCTTTGGGGCGGCAGGCGGAGCGGGCTCGGCTTCGGGCTTGGGCGCCGGGGCACTGGCGCGCGCCGAAAGCGTCACGCCCTCGCGCAGCTTCTGTTCGAGCAGGGCGACCCGCTCCTGGAGCTGGGCCAGCTGGAGCTCCTCCTTGGGCTGGCAGGCGCGCAGGGCGGATGCCTCCAGCACAAAGCGCGGCTGAGCGCTCCAGCGCGTCTCCCCCTCGGCGCGCAGGAAGAGCTCCGTCAGCGCCATCAGGCGAACCGGATCCTGCCCCGCCGCCTGCCGGCGGTAGCGCTCAGCGTCCTCCTGCGGGATGTCGAGCACCGCTCCCGTCTCCTCCTGCAGGAGCTGGGCAAGGGTCAGCGCGCGCAGATGGGCGCTGATGTCGCGCAAAAAGACCGCCACCTCGCGTCCCGCGCGCATCATCTCGTCGATCCCGCACAGCGCCCCCGCCGCGTCGCCCGAGAGCAGTGCCCCCACAAAGCGGAAGAGGAACTCGCCGTCCGCCGCGCCGAGCACCTCGCGCACGAGCGCGTCCGTCAGCCCGCCCGCCTGCTCCTGCGCATAGCCCAGGCACATGTCGGCGATCGACCAGGCGTCGCGCATGCCGCCCTCCGCCGCGCGCGCGATCCGATGGAGGGCGGCGGGCTCGGCGGCGATCCCGTCCTCCCGCATCGCCTGATCCAGGCGTGCCGCGATCCGATCCGCCGCAATGCGCCCGAAGTCAAAGCGCTGACAGCGCGAGAGGATCGTCGCCGGGAGCTTCTGGGGCTCGGTCGTGGCCAGGATGAACTTGGCGTGGCTCGGGGGTTCCTCGAGCGTCTTGAGCAGGGCGTTGAAGGCGCCCGTGGAGAGCATGTGTACCTCGTCGATGATGTAGACGCGGTAGCGCCCGTCGCGCGGGGGATACTTGATGTTCTCCCGAAGCTCGCGAATCTCGTCCACGCCGTTGTTGCTCGCCGCGTCGATCTCCAGGATGTCGAGGCTCCCCTCCCCCGAAAGCGCGCGACAGACCGCGCATTGTCCGCAGGGATCGCCGTTTTGCGGATGCTCGCAGTTGATCGCCCGCGCGAAGACCTTCGCGGCGCTGGTCTTGCCGGTGCCGCGCGTCCCGCAGAACAGATAGGCATGGGCGATGCGCCCGCTCATCACCTGCGCGGCCAGCGTGTGAATGACCGCCTCCTGCCCCACAAAATCCTCGAACCGCTGTGGGCGGTAGCGACGATACAGCGCCTGATATGCCATGCTTCTTCCTCCCCCGAAAAGACGTCATTTTACAGGATAGCACAAAGCGACAGACTTTACAACGCCCCGCCTCTTGGCTACAATGGTGTCATCAACGCACCAAGGAGGGACCTGTATGCGCGCCTACGAAAGGCTTCTCGATTACGTTTCCTATCACACGACGTCCGACCCGGATTCGTCCTCCGCGCCCAGCACCCCGCGCCAGTTTGCCCTGGCGAACCATCTGGCTGAGGAGATGAAAGCGCTGGGCATGTGCGAGGTCGTCGTCGATCCATTCTGCTGTGTCTACGGCTTCCTGCCCGCAACGCCCGGCCTGGAGGACGTACCCACGCTCGGCTTCATCGCGCACATGGACACCGCGCCCGACGCCCCCGGGGAAAACGTCCGTCCCCAGCTCGTCGGCCCCTATCAGGGCGGGGACATCCTGCTCCCCGGCAGCGGCGAGGCGCTCTCCCCCGAGCGCTTTCCCCATCTTGCCGACCTGATCGGCATGACGATCATCACCACCGACGGCACGACGCTGCTGGGCGCGGACGACAAGGCCGGCATCGCCGAGATCCTGACCGCCTGCGAGCGCGTCCTCGCCTCCGGCGCGCCCCACGGACGCATCGCCGTCGCCTTCACCCCCGACGAGGAGGTCGGCGCAGGGGTCGATCACTTCGACCTGGAGCGCTTCTCCGCCGCCTTCGCCTACACGGTCGACGGCGGCGCGGAGGGCGAAATCGCCTACGAGACCTTCAATGCCGCCGACGCGCGCCTGCAGTTCACCGGCCTGAGCGTCCATCCGGGCTCTGCGAAGGACACGATGATCAACGCCGCGCTGCTGGCGATGGAATGGAACCAGATGCTCCCCGCGGGCGACGTGCCCCGGCTGACCGAGGGCTACGAGGGCTTCTTCCATCTCACCCACATGGAGGGGCATGTCGAGCACGCCGAGCTGCGCTACATCATCCGCGACCACGACCGCGCGGCCTTCGAGGCGCGCAAGCAGCTCTTCCGCCACGCGGCGAAGGTCATGAACGAACGCTATGGGCGCGAGGTCGTCCGCCTGTTGCTCGAGGACACCTACTACAACATGGCCGAAAAGGTCGCGCCCCATCCCCATCTCATCGAAAACGCCAAGGAAGCCGCGCGCCAGGCTGGCATGGAGCCCTTCATCGAGGCCGTGCGCGGCGGCACCGACGGCTGCCGTCTGAGCTTCATGGAGCTGCCCACGCCGAACCTGTGCACCGGCGGCTACGCCTTCCACGGGCCCTACGAGCACATCGCCGTCGAGAGCATGGACCGCTGTGCGCGCATGGTCGAGCTGCTCATGACCAGCGTGCGCTGAGCCTCCTGCTCCGCAGGTCGCGCGGATCGCCAATTCTCTGAAGGTCGCCGCTTTGGCGACCTTTTTTTGCGCCTTGGCGCCTCGGAATCATGGAAAAAGGGCCGCGCTGGCGGCCCTTCCGGATCAATCTTGCGCCCCGGCCTTTTCTTCCTCCTCCCAGAGGACGACGCCCTCGGAGAGCGCCTCGCGATAGCGCTGGGGGCCGGCCTTGGCGGCCTGCATCGAGGCGATCGCGACCTGCAGCATCTGCTCGTCGGGCTCGCGGGTGGTGAGGTATTGCATCATCAGCCCCGGCCAGCGCAGGGCGCGCACGAGCAGATTTTCGCCCGCGTGCGCCAGCCCCTTGAGCACCTCGTAGGACACGCCGGAGATCAGCGGCAGGATCAACAGGCTGCGCAGAAGGCGCCCGAGGAAGCTGAGCTTCTCGATGTGAAAGAGCCAGAAGAGGAGCTGATCAGCAACCGATCCGATGAGGATCGAGATGAACATCACCAGGAAGAGGAAGGAGGTGCCGCAGCGCGGATGCAGGCGGGAGAAGCGCTGGGCATTTTCAGGCGTGAGGGGCTGCCCCGCCTCGTTGCAGTAGACGGTCTTGTGCTCCGCGCCATGGTATTGGAAGACGCGCTTGATGTCGGGCACCCGGCCGATGCCGATCATGTAGCTAACGAGGATCAGGATGCGCACCAGACCCGCGGCCAGATTGACCAGAAAGCGGCTCTCGACCACCCGGCTGAGCGCCGTGGCGATCGCCGAGGGGATCGCCACAAACAGCCCCAGGCTCAGAAGGACCGCGACGCCCATCGCCACGCCCATCACGACCTTGTCCAGGTCCGCGCCAAAGGTCTTGGCGATCCACTTTTCGAATTTGCCCGGCTCTTCGTCCAGCACGCCAAGCATGCGTGTGCTCTTGTCTAGGGTCTCCATGCCCATCTTGAGCATGAGCACCATGTTCACGCAGCCGCGGATGACCGGCTTGCTCATCCACGGGTGGCGGCGGGTGATCGGCTCGCGATGCTCGCAGGTGACATAGATCTTGCCGTCGGGACGGCGCACAGCGATCGCGATCGACTCATCGCCGGGGCTTTGCATCATGACGCCTTCCATGACGGCCTGGCCGCCGATGTCCTGATAGGGGCAGTTCTTGGGCATTGTATCCTCTTTCTCCGGAAACACTCCGAGCAAACCTTTTGCGCATCTGTCTCGCGCCTCCGTCGGGCGCGCGGGATTGCTGATATTATAGACAGGATTGTTTGTCATGTCAAACTCTCGGAGCCGCAATCCTTTGACGAAAATATGAACTCGCACAAAAAGCGGCGTCGGCTTCGCTGCACAGGCGCAGTCCTTCCCTGCCCGCGCCTTAAATCGCGTCCCCTTCGCTCCCTCAGGCCAGCGTCGCCCGGATAAGCAAAGGCGGCGCATCGCTGCGCCGCCTAAGGGATCCGAAGGATTATTCCGCGTTCTGGCTCGCCTGATCGCCCGCGATCCGGCCAAAGACCACGATGTCGGCTACAGCATTGCCGCCGATGCGGTTGCCGCCGTGGACGCCGCCGGTGACCTCGCCCGCCGCGAAGAGGTTTTCAATCGGCTCGCCGCTGGTGGAAATCACGCGGGTCTGCGTGTCGATCTTCACGCCGCCCATCGTGTGATGGATGCCGGGCGCGATCTTGATCGCGTAGAATGGACCAACGGAGAGATCCTTGCCCATGCCGCTGGTGCGGCCAAACGCCTTGTCCTCCTGGGCGGCGACGTAGCCGTTCCAGTCCGAGAGGGTCTTGGCGAAGGTCGCCGGATCGACACCGATCTGCTCGGCCAGCGCCTCAGGGGTGTCGCCCTGGACGGTGATGCCGTTGTTCACGTACTTTTCGATCGCCTTGAGGCCGTCGCGCAGGCGCTGGTCGAAGACGATGTAGGCGTACTGGCCTTCCTGCTCGAGCTCCGCCGCAGAGACGACGTCGCGCGTGAGCATCTCGTTGACAAAGCGCTCTCCGCTCTGGTTGACCAGGATCGCGCCGTCGCCGCGCACGCTCTCGGTGATCATGATGCTGGTGGTCTGCTCGACCGTCGGGTGGAGCTGGATCTGCTCGATGTCGACCAGGTCCGCGCCCACCGCCTGCGCCATGACGATGCCGTCGCCGGTCGCGCCGGGGGCGTTGGTGGTCACGGTGCCGCGCAGGTCGGGGCGATACTGGCAGTACATCTCTTCGTTGGCGCCAAAGCCGCCCGTCGCCAGGATCACGCTCTTGGCGCGGATGGTGTAGTCGGCCTTGTCGGAGGTCGCGCGCACGCCGACGACCTTGCCCTCTTCCACGAGCAGCTCGGTCGCCTGGGTGTTCAGCATCGGAGAGATGCCCAGCTCGTCGAGCTTCTTGGAGAAGACGTCGACCAGGTAGCCGCCCACGCCGGAGCCGTCTTCGGGCGCATGGATGCGCGCGTTGGTCGCGCCGCCGGAGAAGGAGACCTTGGGCAGCGGAGCGCCGATGCTCGCGAGCCAATCGATGCCGGCCGCGGAATGCTCGGCCATCGTGCGAACAAGCTCGGGGTTGCTCTTCTCATAGCCGCCGGCCATGGTGTCGAGGTAGAACTGCTCGATCGTGTCCTCGATGCCCGCCTCCTTCTGGTAGCTGGTCTCGGCTGCGTTCATGCCGCCGGTCGCCTTGGTCGTGTTGCCGCCGACGTAGGGCATCTTCTCCAAGATCACGACGTTCTTGCCGGCCTGATGCGCGGTGATCGCCGCGCTCATGCCCGCGCCGCCCGCGCCCAGTACGACGACGTCGACCGTCATCTCTTCCTGGGTCTTGGGCGCGTCTTCCTGCATGTCCTTGCGGTTCGCGTCCAGCAGGGCGATGTCCGCGCCCGCCTCGGTCAGGGCAGCTGTCGCCGCCTTGACGATCGCCTCGGAGGTGACCGTCGCGCCCGCGATCGCGTCGACATTGGGGGTCTGCGCCTCGAGGATCGCGTCGTCGAGCTCTTCGACCGCCACAGCGCCCAGGCCGGGCGTCTCGCCCGCGCCCTCGATCGCAACAGCGGTGATCGCGCCGCCCTCGGCGGTGATCGTGACCGTCACCGCGCCGCCAAAGCCGTCGGCCTCCGCGGTGTAGGTGCCATCCATCGGCAGCCCCTCTGCCAGGCCGGAGAAGGCCGCAAAGCAGAGCACGAGGAGCAGCGAAAGGATCTTCTTCATGATTCTTCCTCCTTGCTTGTCCTTAGGGAATGGGTCTAAACGTTATAATCATATCAGATCATCCCTCGCCCTGTAAAGGCGTTCGGAAAAGTTTGTGAAAATTTTTACTTTCTTCGTATGGCGCGCACTCGGCGTTTGCGCTCCCGGTCTCCCCGGGCGGCGCGATAAGCCTCGATCTCATCGGAGATCGTCGTGTAGTCGCGCTCGAAGAGCTCGTCGGCGATCTGGATGTCCAGCGCCGCCTCCGGGATCTTGGAGAGCAGCTTCATCGCCACAAAGCGCTTGCTCTCCCCCGCATACCGGGGCATGCCGTTGCGCCCGAGCATGTGGTTGAGCTCGCGCCGCCAGAGCAGGCTGAGCTTGCGTTGAAGCGAGCGCTTCGGGTTCTCCTGTGCCTTGCGCGCCTGGTAGAAGTCGAGCCGCCCGTCGGGGAGCGCCTCGGCCGCGATGATCCCCCAGTGATGGGGCAGATGCTCCTCGATATGCCCCATGTGGCTGACCCCGGCCACGCAGATGTTGCGGTCAAAATAGCGGTCGTAATCGCGCACCTGACGCGCAAGACGGGCGTAGGTGTCGGCGTCGCTCTTGATCTCCAGGCCGATGAGCGCGCCTTCGGTGACCATCACGATATCCGCGCGGCTCCGCCCCATGTTCTTTTCCTCGATGAACCGCACCTTTCCGTATTTTTCCTCCAGAAAGGCGAACAACGGCTCGCGTATATCCCTGTCGTGCGTCATCCCACCGCCTCCTGCTCTCAGTATACCATGGAGCGCGCCTTTTGGCTATGCATCGCGCGTCGATCCTCGCCCTTGACAGCATGTGATATCGTGAAAGCATTAAACACAGACCGGCAGGCCAATCCCGCCGGATTCATACGGGCATCGCCCGGGAAAGGAACTCCATGAAAGCACCCTTCTCCCCCTATCTGACCCAGATGGCGCCGGGGCTCAAGGCGCTCGTGGCACAGCTCTCAGCGCGATACGACGCGCTCTCGCTGCTGGGCGCCGACAGCCTCGGCTTCTCCGTGCGCGTCTCTCCGCACGCGGTGTCGGTCTCGACCGAGACCCTCTTCACCGAGCGCGGCTTCGTGCTGCGCGTGCGCCGCGACGGACTCTACAGCGAATACAGCTTCAACCGCTTCGATCCCGCGCATCCAGAGACCACCGCCCAGGAGGCGATCGCCGCGCTGGACGCCCAGCTCGCGATGCTGCGCGATGCGGGCGTTGCGGTCTACCCCACCCCGCCGCTGCCCGACCCGGAGCGCACCCTGCTGGTCGAGATGGAGACCGAGCGCCTTCCGGAAGAGGAAGATCTTCCCGCGCTGGTCGAGCGCCTGAGCACCCTGTCCCGCGAGGGCATGGAAAAGGGGCAGGCGATGGCCGACTGCCTGCTGCGCGCCTCCTCCACCCACGTGAGCAAGCTCTTCCTGACCCCGAATCAGGACCTGCGCCAGAGCTACGTCTTCTCCGAGGGCAGCGTGCTGGCTGTGTGCCAGAAGGACGGGCGCAGCGAGACGGGCTACACCGGCATCTCCGGCCGAAAGGGCCCCGAGCTCTTCGAGGGCATGCCGCGCGCCCTGGACGAGGCGCTTGCGGGCGCGGCCGACCTGCTTCGCGCCACCCCCGTCGAGCCGGGCGAATACGAGATCATCGCCGACCCCGAGGTCGCCGGGCTGATCGCACACGAGGCCTTTGGGCACGGCGTGGAGATGGACATGTTCGTCAAGCGCCGGGCGCTGGGTGCGGAGTACATCGGCCAGCGCGTCGCCTCGGACTTGGTGAGCATGCACGAGGGCGCGCTTTGCGCACAGAGCGTCGCTTCCTACGCCTTTGACGACGAGGGCACGCCCGCAGGCGACGTGACGGAGATCGAGCGGGGCATCCTGCGCACGGGCATCTGCGACGCGCTGAGCGCCCTGCGCCTGGGCACGACGCCCACCGGCAACGGCAAGCGCCAGAGCTTCGAGCACAAGGTCTACACGCGCATGACCAACACGCTCTTTGACGCCGGGGAGGACACGCTGGAGGCGATGATCGCCTCGGTGCGCCACGGCTATCTGCTTCGGGGCGTCTCCTCCGGCATGGAGGATCCCAAGCATTGGGGCATCCAGTGCATCGTCCAGCGCGGCTACGAGATCGTGGACGGCAAGCTCACCGGCCGGGTGATTGCGCCGGTCGTGCTCACGGGCTATGTTCCCGACCTGCTCGGCTCGATCTCGATGGTCAGCCGCGACCGCGGGGTCTTCGGCACGGGCTGCTGCGGCAAGGGCACGAAGGAATGGGTCAAGGTCGCCGACGGCGGCCCCTATCTGAAAGCGAGGGCGATGCTGGGATGAACGTACAGAGCTTGATCGCGCTTTTGCGCCAATCCGGGGCCGACGCCTGGGAGATGACCGTCCAGACCCGGCAGAGCTGGGAATTCTACTTCATCGGGCATCGGCTCGATCAGAACCGGGCCTTGAACGTCGAACACCGCCATGTGCGCCTCTACCGCCGCTCGGGCGACGGCTTCATCGGCAGCGCGGGCGGAGAGATCCCGCCCAGCGCGACGCCCGAGGAGGCTAAGGCCGCCATCGCCGGCTACCTGCGCAGCGCCGCGGGCGTGCGCAATCCGGACTACAGCCTGCAGCCCAAGGGCGAACCGGACGACGCCTGCGAGCCGCTTCCCTCGCTTGCCCAGATGGCGTCCGACTTCATCCGGCTCATGCAGCATCTGCCGGAGACCGAAAACGAATCGGTCAATTCCTACGAGATCTTCACCGGGCATGTCACCACGCGCTATGTGAACAGCGAGGGCGTCGACCGGATGCGCACCGCGCCCCAGTCCATGCTCGAGGTCGTGCTCAACGCGCGGGAGGGCGCGCGGGAGATCGAGCTCTATCGCAAGATGCACCTGGGCCTGTGCGACCCCGAGAGCCTTCGCCGCCGCCTGAGCGACGCCCTTTCCTACGGCAAGCTCAAGCTCGCCGCCCAGCCGACCCCCGCGCTCGGCCGCGCCGACGTGCTCTTCTCCGGCGAGGCCGCGGCGACGCTCTTCGACTTCTTCGCCGACCGATTGAGCGCCGATTACAAGGTGCGCGGCTACTCCGACTGGGAGATCGGCCAGCCCATCGCCGAATGTTCGGGCGACCGGGTCACCCTGACGGCGCTGCGCGCGCTGCCCAACTCCTCGAAGAACGCCGCCTTTGACGCGGAGGGCGCGCCGGTGCGCGACACGGTCCTGCTGGAGGACGGCGTGCCGCGCCACTTCCTGGGCACGCGGCAGTTCAGCCAGTACATGGGCCTTTCGGATTCGTTCATCCCCGGAAATCTCGCGGTCTCCGGCGGCACCCACGCGGAGGCCGATCTGCGCAAAGGGCCCACCCTGGAGGTCCTGGAATTTTCCGATTTCCAGGTCAACCCCATGAACGGCGACATCGCAGGCGAGATCCGGCTTGCCCTCTGGCACGACGGAGAGAAGACCCTCCCCGTCTCCGGCGGCTCGCTCTCCGGATCGATGATGGACTACATGCGGCAGATGCGCATGACCGAGGCGACCGAGCAGCTCGACGACCGCCTGATCCCCGTGCTCACCCGCATCGACGGCGTCCGCGTGACCGGCGCGGAATCCACCCTGGCATAAGAAGAGAGGCTGCCGAAGCGATTCGGCAGCCTCTTGGGCTCTCAGCTCAACGCCGGATCACCCGCTCACCGCGGGCATCCATCCCCTTCAAACGGGCAAGCAGAGCGGATGAAAACGCCTTTATAGCCCCGCCAGGCGCGCATAGCTCCCCGCCAGAGCTGGATAGAGGGCGGTATAGAGCGGATACTCCTAGGCCTCGGAGGCGACAGCGCTGCCCGCCTCGTCAAACAGGACGGTCTTCGTCCCGCTTGTGCCCAGATCCACGCCCAGCACGTACTTCATCCTACTCCCCCTTTTTCTTCCCCCATAGGGGTCTTCACGAGCCGCTTGATGCCCATTGTGTCGTCTCAATTGTACCTTTGCCGCCGCGCATCGTCAAGGCTTCCATGCGCTTTTCGGGCGCATTCCGTCGCTTGTCCCATCCCGTTTCGCCCGGATCGAAAAAAAGCACCCCGACGCTCGGGCGGCATCTTTTGCCGTCCCGCAGCCGGGGCTGCCAAGGATTATGTAGCGGTTTGGGCCTCATTGTCGATCTTCTTGCGAAGCCAGGCAAAGCTCATCGGCCAGAGGGTTGTGCCAAAGGCCATCGCGATGAAATACGCGATCAGGCGCAGGATCCAGTTGCCCTGGGGCATGTAGTGCGCCGCGCCGCGCAGCAGCGCAAAGAGCGCGATGCCCAGCACGCCCTTGACGATTTGCACAGGCAGAGATCCCCCGCACGACCAGTGCGTATATCGCCGGTCGACCTCGCGGCCCAGCCAGAGCGCCAGGATGCCCGCCAGCGACTGGCAGGTCGCCTTGATGCTCTCCCACTCGTTGTAGAGTTCCTCCGCGCTGCCGCCGGGCGTGCGCACGCTCAGCGAGAGGATCAGACCGAGGACGCACAGCGCGCTCAGCGCCGCGTAGACGCCCGCAAGTCCCTTCCCCGTCTGGAAGGCGGGGCGCAGCCAGAAGAGCATCGCCAACGCGATGGCAGCGCCCACGAGGATGTCGAGCACCGTATGCACGCCCAGCGCCATGCGCGAAAAGGGCACGAGGATCGCCAGCGCGATGCCCAGCGCGCGGAGGGCACGACGCCTTGTCCACAGGGCGATGCCGCCGTAGAGCGTGACCCCCATCTGCGAATGCCCGCTGGGGAAGGAATAGCCCGCCGCCCGGGCGCGCGCGGCCTCGACGATCGAAAACTGCTCGTCGAGCAGCCAGGGCCGGGGGACGCGGAAGAGGTTCTTGAGGCCGTGGCACAGGGTCACGCCCGCCAAGCCTGCCGCCATCAGGTATTCGCCCAGGCGCTTATCCCAGCACCAATACAGCAAGATGCCCAGCAGCGCGAAGGCGACCCCGTCGCCCAGCCAGGTCACCCCTGCCATCACCCCGGCGATCCAGCCGCGGCGCAGCGGCTCAAGCGCATAGAGCAGCGGCATGGTCGCGCTTGCCAGTTGCGTCATCGTCATTCCTCCTAAAAATCCAGTTGATGCCTCAGTATAATGCGCATTCCTTCCCTGCGTCAACACCGCAAACGCCTCCGGTCTCCCGCGCGCGTCGGTTTTCGGATTGACAAAAGCGGCGCGGATATGATACTGTAGCCGAAAATTGCGGCGCAAACGCGCCACGAGAAGGAGAGGGATGCACTTGGCTATCTATTGTGCCGAACCGAGCCGCACGTTCAGCGAATACCTGCTGATTCCCGGCTATACCGCGGAGGGCACGGTCCCCGCAAATGTTTCGCTCAAGACCCCCCTGGTTCGCTACCGGAAGGGGCAGGAAGCGCCCGCACTCTCCCTGAATGTGCCGCTGACCAGCGCCATCATGCAGTCCGTCTCGGACGATAAGCTGGCCATCGCCCTAGCCAGGGAAGGCGGGCTTTCTTTCATCTATGGCGCGCAGAGCATCGAAGACGAGGCCGCGATGGTCGAGCGGGTCAAGAACCACAAGGCGGGCTTTGTCGTCTCCGCCTCCAACCTGACCCCCGAGCACACCCTCTCCGACATCCTCGCCCTGAAGAAGAAAAACGGCTTCTCCACCGTGGCCATCACCGAGGACGGAACCGCCAACGGCCGGCTGCTGGGCATCGTCTCCAGCCGCGACTACCGCGTCTCGCGCATGTCCGCCGACGAAAAGGTCTCCAGCTTCATGACCCCGCTGGAAAAGCTCGTCACCGCCCCCGCCGAGACGACGCTCAAAGAGGCCAACGACATCATCTGGGAGAACAAGCTCAACTCCCTGCCCATCGTAGACGCCGCGGGGCATCTGCTCTACTTCGTCTTCCGCAAGGACTACGCCTCGCACAAGGAGAATCCGCTCGAGGTTCTGGACGACCAGAAGCGCTACCTCGTCGGCGCGGGCATCAACAGCCGCGACTACCGCGAGCGCGTGCCCGCCCTGCTCGCCGCCGGCGCGGACGTGCTGTGCATCGACAGCTCCGAGGGCTACAGCGTCTGGCAGGAGAAGACCCTGCGCTGGATTCGCGAGCAGTACGGCGAGACGGTCAAGGTCGGCGCGGGCAACGTCGTCGACCGCGAGGGCTTCCTCTTCCTGGCGCGCGCGGGTGCGGACTTCGTGAAGGTCGGCATCGGCGGCGGCTCCATCTGCATCACCCGCGAGACCAAGGGCATCGGCCGAGGCCAGGCCACCGCGGTCATCGAGGTCGCCCAGGCGCGCGACGAGTACTTCCGCGAGACGGGCATCTACGTCCCGATCTGCTCCGACGGCGGCATCGTCCACGACTACCACATGACCCTTGCGCTGGCCATGGGTGCCGACTTCCTGATGCTCGGCCGCTACTTCGCCCGCTTCGACGAGAGCCCGGGAGCGCGCGTGATGGTCAACGGGGTCTACATGAAGGAATACTGGGGCGAGGGTTCCAACCGTGCCCGCAACTGGCAGCGCTACGACCTAGGTGGCGACCAGCGCCTCACCTTCGAGGAGGGCGTCGACTCCTACGTCACCTACGCCGGTCCCCTGCACGAGAACGTCGAGGTCAGCCTCTACAAGGTCAAGAGCACGATGTGCAACTGCGGCGTGCTCTCCATCCCCGAACTCCAGGAAAAGGCGCATCTGACCCTCGTTAGCTCGACCTCGATCGTCGAGGGCGGCTACCACGACGTCGTGCTCCACAGCACCCAGCACCCTGCCCGTTGATCTCTCCCAAAGGCCGCGATGCGGCCTTTTTTGATGCCCGCCTTGCGCCCCTGTGCGCCCCATGCTATGATAGTAGAAGGAAGATCCTACGACCCAAGGAGGTGCCCATGCGCCGCAGATTGATCTATCCCCTCCTGCTCCTGGCCCTGCTCTGTGGGCTTGGCCTGCGCGCGTGCGCAGAGCCCCTCGTCACCCCACTCACACCTCGGCGCGTCCCCGGCACGGCGGACGGCGGCCCGGCGCCGATGCACCTGGGTCCCACGGGGCAGTTCCCCGCCCTGGGCATCACGCTGGACACGACTCAGCCCTTCACCTATTTCGGCGAGGCCGACTGCTGGCTCCTCGTCGGCACGGACGACCCCGGGACGATCGGCTGGATCGCCGCCAGCGCCGCGACGCTCCCCGAGGCCATCGAATTGCTCTTCCCGGATGCGATGCCCGCCAGCCTACAGGAAGACGCCACCCTGACCGCCAATCCGCTGGACGACGCGCCCAACGCGCTCTTCCCGCTGAGCGCGGGGACCGAGGTCCTCCTCCTCGCCCAGCTCGGGAACTGGGGCTACGTCCAAACGACGCTGCCGGACAGGACCCCCGTCCGCGCCTTTCTGCCCCTCTCCGCGCTCCTGTGAGGACAGGGGCATAGCGCCAAACCGAGCCGGTACGCCTTGCGTCCTGTGCCGTGCGCACGCTTCTCCTGAAAGTTTGACAAATTCCAAACAAAATGCTACGATGACTTTAAAGAGAGGAGGCTCAAAGATGGATCACTTTTTAGAGACGTTCATGGCTGTAAAT
>R15__coassemble_429_pt1 | contig 41423 bp, 42 predicted proteins | sample R15__metabat2_low_PE_033 | metagenome-assembled genome bin R15
GGCAGACTGTCGCGCCCTCAGAAACTCGGTCTCACATCATTGACGAACGTACATGAATCCGCTTTTCACCCGCAGCGGCGCGCCAGCCCACATGGACACGAGATAAGGATTGCCAAAAAGAAAAAAATGAAATAAAATACCTCTATGGAAGGGGGCGACAGTTTGTTCAACATCGGTGCCGGCGAACTGATCCTCGTGCTTCTCGTGGCCTTCTTTATCGTCGGCCCGGACGATCTTCCCAAAGTCGCCAGATGGCTCGCTCGTCAGCTCAAGGTGCTCCGGCGCTGGATCCGTGAGCTCAAGAAGGAGACCGGCTGGGACGAGGTCGAGCGCGACCTCCGGGATGTGAAGCGCGAGGTCAACACGGTCAAGAAAGATCTATACCTCTCCTCGGAGGTCAAAAGCGTTCGAGATGAAGTGAATCGAGCGACCGGAGACATCCGCAAGGAGCTCCATGAAACCCATCAGGTGCTCGACACAAGCGTTCAGCAGGCTCTGCATGACGCCGCCGCGGAGCGCTCAGACGGCGCATCTTGAGCACACGCGGGCGACCTGCGCTGCGGGGATCCGCGTTCGGCAAGAGCGCGCTGCGGCTCGTTTTTTCTGAAAACCAAAACCCTCCCCGCTCGGGGACGACAAGGAGGCACACCATGAGACTGGGACCCACTGAAATCATTCTTCTGATCATTCTGGCGCTTGTGCTCTTCGGAGGCTCGAAGGTCTCCGGCATCGGAGGCGCGCTCGGCAAGAGCATCCGCGACTTCAAGCGCGAGGTCAAGGCCGACGAGCCCGAGAAGAAGGACGCCGATGGAAAACAATCCGAATAAGACGCCCGAATCCGAAAAGGCCTTCGATCCCGCCCAGCAGAGCATGTCGCTTCTGGATCACATCCGCGCGCTACGCCATGCGCTGATCGTCTGCGCCATCGTCGTGGTGATCGCCGTGCTGGGCATCTTTGAATTTGCGTCCGACCGGCTGATGAGCCTGATCACCGAGCCGATCCGGCGAAAGGGCGTCGAGATCATCTACACGGCGATCTCCGAGGCCTTCCTGACCAAATTCAAAGTCTCCCTCATGGCTGCGGTCGTGCTCAGCAGCCCGGTGCTGATCTGGCAGGTCTGGGCGTTCATTCGCCCGGCGCTCTATCAAAACGAGCGCCGCGTGCTTGTCCGGCTTTTTGTCAGCTCGCTCGCGCTCTTCCTGCTGGGCGTATCCTTTTGCTACACCTCGGTGTATTTTCTGGCCGTCGACTTTTTCATGGTCAGCGGCGAGAATTTGGCAACGCCCATGCTCTCGGTCGACAAGTACGTCGGCTTCCTCTTCGGATTCATCTTCCCCTTTGGAGTGGCCTTCATGCTGCCCGTCTTTCTCTATGTGACGACGCGCGCCGGGCTCACCACGCCCCAGGGCCTTCGAGCCAAGCGCAAGTACATCATCCTCGCCATCTTCTTTCTCGCCGCCGTGCTCACCCCGCCGGATGTGGTCTCTCAGGTGATGCTCGGGGTCCCGATGCTGATCCTCTATGAGGTCGGCATTCTCGTCAGCAGTCTCGCCCTTCGGCGTGCCCATCCGGGCGAGACGAATGCTGCGGCCTAAACCCTTTGGAATGCGCCCAACCGGGCGATAGAGATGAAAGTCCCGCCGCCGGCGGGACTTTCATCGTTTCATGGGTATGGAATCCTTGAGTGGCATGGATCTTCTGGGGGATCCGCGGCGCTTTTCCGCCCGTGCAGGATGAACAGTCTTCGCGTGGGCTCAAGCGGTACATCTTTAGAGGACGATCTCCGCATGCCTTGAGCATCGAAAAGCGCCGGTTAGCGCAAAGGCAAGATCCTACACGCCATCCAACCGAGCAACAAAACCTGTACCACGAGCATGAGCGGGAAGAGGAGCGCGAAATGGATGTGGCGCGTCTTGTGGCGGAAGAGCCGCATGCCGATCACCCCACCCAGCGCGCCAAAGCATGCCGCGCAAAGAAAGAGCTTTCGCTCCGGAACGCGCCACGCGCCTCGAATGGCTTGACGTTTATCGTAGCCCATGAGGGCAAAGCAGAAGGCATTGCTCACCAGCACAAAGCCGCATGCGAGAAGGCAGATCGACTGAAAGTCCATGGTTCACCTATGCGTCGTAGAAAAGCGGCATTTCTTGCCGCTGTGACGGAAAAAGAAAAATGGCAGAGATCTGCCATAGGGTCTGTGAGCGCGGCCTGTAAGCCGAGTTCTGTTGAAGACAGCTATCTATCTAGTTCCATCGTTGCCGAATGGACTCCAGCGAAATCCTGAGAGCTTGGCGGGCCGCCTCGAGCGCTCTTTCGTTTCTTGCTCCGGATGGGGTTTACAGCGCCGGCCTGTCACCAGGCCGGGGGTGAGCTCTTACCTCGCCTTTCCACCCTTACATGTCAGACATGCGGTATATCTCTGTTGCACTTTCCCTGGGGTCGCCCCCGCCGGGCGTTACCCGGCATCCTGCCCTGTGGAGCTCGGACTTTCCTCACGCCAAGCGCGCAGCTGTCCAGCCGCCTCACAAACCTTCCGGATTATAGCACGCAACGCTCGGGCTGTCAAACCTTCAAAAGGCGCGGATTTCGGCAACCAGCGCCCCAGCTTTGCTCGCCGATCCTCTCACCCCGTCCAGTTGAACAGAGCACAAGGCGATGCACCCATCCGAAATCCTGCCCTTTGATGAATGGTAAAGCCCTCCCGCATCGCGCAGGAGGGCCCAGATCACTGGATGGTATTGAGGATGATGCGGCCGCAGTTTTCGCACTCGACAAAGCGCGCGCCGGTCAAAATCTTGTTCATGTCGGCGGCGGGGAGCTGCATGTTGCATCCGCCGCAGCGACCGTCGGTCAGATCGACCAGGGGCGGCGAGGCATGGCGCTTGATGGCCTTATACTTCTCAAGCAGCTCAGGCGGGATGCCTTTCTCCTCGTCGGCCACGCGTTTCTGGAGCTCGGCGAGCTTTGTGGAAGCGGCCTTGTATTCCTCGTCGTAGACCACCTTGATGCGGTCGAACTCCGCACGCGCCTTGGCCGCGCGCACGCGGACCTCCTTCTGCAGGCGATCGCGGGAATCAGAGTCCTTGCGCAGCTTGGCAATCTCGGACTCGTAGGAAGCGATGTCGGAGAGGAGCTTCTGCATGCTCGCGATCTTCTCTTCGGCCTGTGCCTCCGTCTCCGGACGGTGCGCTTCGAAGTCGGCGACGGCGGCCTGCACTGCCGCGTTCAGCCGCTCGATCTCATCGGTCAGCGCCTCGACGCGGTCGCCCATCGTCTCCACGTCCTCCGTGATCTTCTGGAGGGCCGTTTGCTGCTCCATCAGGAAATCGCGGTGGCGCAGGAGCTCTTTGCGGTTGGCGCTCTGGCGCATCTCGCGCACATAGCTCTCCAGATCCATGTCGACCGCTTGGTATTTTTTCAACAGTTCGTACTGATCCATTAGGCCCTCCTCATCGTGCCACGCTCCAACGCATCCGCATCGGAGGCAAAGAAAATCACATTATATTGTAGCTCATCTGCCGCCTTTTGTAAAGACGCGCGAAGCGCTTCACAGCCCGGGCGCTCGGTCTCAAAATGCCCCGCCTCGATCACGAGACACCCGTCGTGCAGCGCGTCGAGGGCGACGTTGTGGCGCACCTCGCCGGTCAAGAAGCAGTCTGCGCCCTGCGCCATCGCTGCGCGGTACTCCTCTGCGCCGGCGCCTGAGCAGCATCCGAGCGCGTGTACGGGCGTATCTGGCGCGCCATAGGTGCGAATCTCTGCCTGGAGCCGTTGGGCTGTTCGTTCGCAAAGCTGACCGAACGTCATTCCCTCCGGCAGGACTGCGACCCGCAGGAATCCCTCTCCCCTGCCCTGCAGATCCAGCGCGGCCAAGAGCGCGTCGTTCATGCCGCCCGGTGCCTTGTCGAGGTTGGTATGCGCTGCGATATGCGTGATCCCGCGCCTGGCCATCTCGAGCATGAGCGCGCCCTCCCGATCCGAATCGGTGATCCGGCGCGCCGCATGGAAGAGGAAGGGATGGTGGCTGACGATCGCCTGACATTCGAGCTGGGTCGCCTCTTCGAGGACCGCGGCGGTCACGTCCAGCGCGATGAGCACACGGCTGACGGACGCCTTGGCGCTGCCCAGGAGCAGGCCCACGTTGTCCCATTCCTCCGCCGTCTCAAAGGGCGCTAGGGTGTCGATCAGCGAGACGAGCTCGCCTACGTTGATCTGCTTCATCTCCAATTCCTCCGCAATCCAATCTGTCTCCCTGCGAATGTCCGCAAGGCGGTCGAGCCCACGTGACGAATGCCGCAGAGAAGCCTTCTGCATCTCTCCCATGCGTTTTTGCCGCATCGCGCGCAGATAGCGCTCGCGTCCCGGCACGTGCGTCGCCGCGCCCGGCATGCCCAAGAACGCATCGCGCAAGCCGGGCGTGCTCTGCGTCCCCGCGCCGGCGAGCAAGAGGGCGTATTGCCTGCCCGCCGCCTCCGCGTAGCGCTCGGCCAGAATCCGAAAGCCCAGCTCTGGCAGGGTTGCGCGCAGGAGGGGGATATCCGTGTTGGCCTGAAGGATGAGCGCGGCTTCACCGATCTGCTCACGCCCCGCCTGAAGCATCTGCAGGGTCAGCCTGCCACCCATGCCGGCCATGACGATCGCGTCCACTCGCTCCCCGGCGAGCGCCTCCAGCCCATCGGCCACGCAAAACCGCACCCTGTCGCCGTAGATCCCCGGATCGAGCAGAAGTTCGGCCTTGCGAAGCGAGGCGGCGCTGATGTCGGAAGCGATCACGCGCAGATCCATGCGCTGGCGGAGGAGATACGCCGTCAGATAGCCATGATCGCAGCCCACGTCGGCCACGACCGGCTTCTCTACGCCCTCAAGTGCCTCGAGCACCAGGTCTGCGGCGGCGCGTAGCCGGGCATCGATGCCCTTCTTGGGATGCTGCATGCTTCCTCCATAAAACGCGGGGGCAACGCCCCCGCGAAGTCAATCGAGATAGTCCTTGAGTTTCTTGCTGCGGGATGGATGGCGGAGCTTGCGCAGGGCTTTCGCTTCGATCTGACGGATGCGCTCGCGCGTGACGTTAAACTCCTGCCCCACCTCTTCCAGGGTACGCTGTCGGCCGTCTTCCAGGCCAAAGCGAAGGGAGAGCACCTTCTTCTCGCGCGGGGTCAGGGTGTCCAGCACGCTCATGAGCTGCTCCTTCATCAGCGTAAAGGAAGCGGCTTCGGCGGGCGGCGGCGCGTCCTCGTCCTGGATGAAGTCACCCAGATGGGAATCCTCCTCCTCGCCAATGGGCGTCTCTAAGGAGACCGGCTCCTGCGCGATCTTGATGATCTCACGCACCTTTTCCACGGTGATGCCCATCGCCTCCGCGATTTCCTCGGGCAGGGGCTCTCGCCCTCTCTCCTGCAGGATCTGGCGGCTGACACGGATGAGCTTGTTGATCGTCTCCACCATGTGCACGGGAATGCGGATCGTCCGCGCTTGATCGGCGATCGCGCGGGTGATCGCCTGGCGAATCCACCAGGTCGCATAGGTCGAGAACTTGAAGCCCTTGGTGTAGTCGAACTTCTCGACCGCCTTGATCAGGCCAAGATTGCCCTCCTGAATCAGATCCAGGAAGAGCATTCCGCGCCCGACGTAGCGCTTAGCGATTGAAACGACCAAGCGCAGGTTGGCCTCGGCAAGCTTCTTCTTGGCCTCCTCGGCCAAATCCCCGCCCATCTCAAGCTGCTTTGCGATCTCAATCTCCTCGTCCGCGGTGAGCAGCGGGATCTTGCCGATCTCCTTGAGGTACATGCGAACCGGATCGTCGATGCCGATGCCCTCGGGCACCGAAAGATCTTCGGTCTGCGCGGAGGGTTCGCTCGCCGCTTCCTGCTCCGTCGTTCCCTCGCCGCTGACCACATTGATGCCCTCTGCCTCGAGGGTCTCAAAGACGGCGTCGATCGCCTCTGCATCGATTTCGAGGTCCGCGATCTGATTCATGACCTCTTGATAGGTGAGGACCTGATTCGCGTTGCGCGCGTTTTCCACGATTTCGTGAACCCTGCTCTGCACCTGTTCTGCTGTGAGCGCCATGTCAACCGCCATCCTTTCTCGTCTCGAGCGCCTGTCTGCTCGCCTGGAGCTTTGCGATGCGCTCCAAAGCCTCTCGTTTTCCCTCCGGCGAAAGGGTGGACAGCTGCGCCCGCAGGCTGTCGATCTCCATCTCTACGCGCCGTTTTCGCAATCGGTTCAGGCAGTCTCCGACCACCTTCAGGTCGTTTTCTTCTTCTCGCGGGGCATCCCGCATGACCAGCTCCGCAAAGAGCGATCGCTCCTCGTCATCGGGCATCTGCTCCAGAATCGCGGCCGGGTTTTCTCCCGCGATCAGCGCCTGGGCGAGTTGCTTGCTCTGCGGGGTGATGAAATCCTCGGGAGAGAGCGTGTCGCGCATCGACGGCCGCTCGATGAGCACACGCAGGAGCGTGGACTCGGCCGAGAGGATCGCCAGGTCGCGATCGGTCTTACTCCGCTGGGGTCGCACCACCCGCAGGGGCGTCTGCCTTTCCTTGGGGGCTGTGAATTCCGCGCGGCCGATCTGCGCGAGCAAGACGTCGCGGGCGAAGCCCGTCTCCACCATGAGCCGCTGGACGTAGTTTTCCAGCTCGACCGGCTCCCGGACCTTCGCCAGCCACGTCGCACAGCCCTTGGCGTATTCCGTGCGCCCCTCCTGGGTCGAGAGGTCGTGTTTTTCAGCCTCGCGCATCATGCGGTAGGTGATCGCGTCCAGCGGCGCGAGCGTATCAAGCGAAGCCGGGCCGTTCTTGCGGATGTATTCGTCGGGATCCATGCCGTCAGGATAGACCAGCACCCGCGCGCGCATCTGCTCCGCATCGAAGATGTCCAGCGCGCGCAGCGTCGCCGTCTGCCCCGCGGCGTCCCCATCGTAGGAGACCCACACCTCGGGTGCGAAGCGCTTGAGAAAATGCGCCTGCTCGGGGGTGAGCGCCGTGCCCAGGGTCGCGCAGACGCCGCTAAAGCCGGCCTGCACCAGCGCGATGACGTCCATATAGCCCTCGGTCAGGACGATGCGGCGCAGTCCGCGCTGCTTGGCGAGCAGATTGGCCGCAAAGACGCCCATGCGCTTGTTGAACACGGGGGTGTCGCCGGTATTGAGGTATTTGGGCTTTTCATCCCCCAGCGCGCGCCCGCCGAAGCCCAGGACATGCCCGCGCGCGTCGATGATCGGAAAGATCGCCCGACTGCGGAACATATCGTAGCTCCGTCCCTCGCGCTGACGGGTGATCCCTGCCCGAACGAGTTCCTCCACGCCAAAGCCGAGCTCCTGAAGTGCCCGGGTCGCCCCGTCGCTCGCCGCCGGCGTGGAGCCCAGGCCGAAGACGCGGATCGTGTGGTCGTCGATCCCCCTGCCGTGCAGATAAGCCAACACATGCGCGTTCTCCGCACGCCAGAGCTGTTGATGGTAGAATTTTGCAGCTTGCCGATTTGCGTCGTAGAGCCGCTCGCGCTCGTCTTTGGTCAGACCACCCTCGCGCGTCTCAACGAGCTCTGGAACCTGCATATGGAGCCCTTCGGCGAGCTGGACGACTGCCTCGCGAAACTCCAGATGCTCCATCTGCATCACAAAGTCGATCGCGCTGCCGCTCGCGTGGCATCCGAAGCAGTAATACATCTGCCGGTCGGGCCGCACGCTGAAGGAAGGCGTCTTTTCGCCGTGGAAGGGGCAGAGCCCCCAATACCGACCACCCTTGCTGCTGAGCTGAACATATCGGGAGACCACCTGCACGATGTCTGCCCGACTGCGCAACTCATCTAAAAAGGCGGGCGGAAACCTCGATGCCACCGGTTTCACCGTCCCTTACTGTTCGCCGTTTGGATCCGTTTTCCTTCTTCTTTGGAAAAAAGTCAGTCCATCCCGTCGAAGAAGGGCGGGATGTAGAGTTTGTGATAGGTCTTGACCGCATAGGCGTCGGTCATGCAGGCGACGTAATCGCAGACGCCGCGTTCGACGCCCTCGCGATAGACGATCTCCATGTATTCGTTGGGCATCAGCGCCGGATGGGCGCAAAATGCCTGAAAGAGTCCGCCGATGACATGCGCCGTCTTTTGGGTCTCGCCCCGCGCCCAGTCCCTTGCATAGACATTGGCAAAGAGGAAGGTGCGCAGGCAGAGGAGTGCCTCCCATACGACCGGTTCCATCGCGATCTCCTCGCGGTCCTCGGACCACTCGATCACGCTGCGCACCATGCGCTCAATGCGCTCTCCGTTGCTCGCCCCCAGCACGCGGATGGCCTCGCGCGGCAAGCGATCCGGCGTCAGAATGCCCGCCCGCTCGGCGTCGTCGATGTCGTGGTTCACGTAAGCGATTCGGTCGGCGAGGTGGACGCATGCGCCCTCCGGCGTCGCGGGGCGCACCTTTCCGGAGTGGTGTTCGATCCCGTCGCGAACCTCCCAGCACAGGTTGAGCCCCTGTCCCTCGTGTTCGAGCACCTCCACGACGCGCCGGCTCTGCACGCGGTGCTGGAAGCCGCCCTCAATCAGGCGGCTGAGCGCGTCCTCGCCCGCATGACCAAAGGGCGTGTGCCCCAGGTCGTGCCCCAAGGCGATGGCCTCGGCAAGGTCTTCGTTGAGGCGAAGGCCGCGCGCGATCGTCCGCGCGACCTGCGTGACCTCGAGGGTGTGCGTGAGCCGCGTGCGGTAGTGGTCTCCCACCGGGGAGAGGAAGACCTGTGTCTTGCCCTTGAGCCGCCGGAAGGATTTGCAGTGGAGGATGCGGTCGCGGTCCCGCTGGAACTCGGTGCGCATATCGTCGGGCGTCGGTGCCCGCTCGCGCCCGCGCGTCTGGCTGCTCAGGGTCGCACGCGGCGAGAGCGTCTGCCGCTCAAGCCGTTCGAGCCTATCCCGTATCGACATCTTCTCCCCTCCTCGGTCAGCCCTTTTCCCTTTTATTCGACGCCGAGAAGGAAAACCCTCTTCTGCAGGAAAAATCCTTTCAATTCTCCCGAAAGCGCGTGAGCGGCATCTCTCGATGCCGCTCCGTTCAATCCGGATTCTGCGCCCCGGCCTCTTTTACCTGCTCGGCGTTCAGGATGCCCGCTTTCCAATGCTTTCTGCACAGGCTGACGTAGGTCGAATTGCCGCCCAGCAGGATCTGCTCGCCCTCGCGCACCATGTGACCGTCGTGGATGCGCGCGTTGTTGGTCGCCTTTCGCCCACACCAGCAGATCGTCTTGATCTCCTCGATCGTGTCCGCCCACTGCAGGAGCGCCTTGCTCCCCTCGAAGAGCTCGCCGCGGAAATCCGTGCGCAAGCCGTAGCAGATGACCGGAATGTTGCGTTCGTCGACGATGTCGACCAGCATCCTCACCTGCGCCTCCGTCAGGAAGTTGGACTCATCGACGATCACGCAGGCGTAGCCGGAAAGATCGATCTCGGGCAAATCCTCGACGAAGCGCGCCTCGGTCGCAAGCCCGCATCGCGAGCGCACGACGGTCGCGCCGTCCCGGGTGTCGAGCCTGGGCTTGAGCATCAGAACCTGACAGCCCCGCTCCTTGTAGTTGTACTCGACCATCACGGCGTTCGCCGTCTTGCTGGAGCCCATGGCCCCGTATCGAAAATAGAGTTTTGCCATATGTCCCCCCAAAGCGTCTAAAAACCCTGCTGCGATGAGCAGGGCTTTTTAGTGAATCTGGAAATCGTTTAGTCCTCAAACCGTGCGTCCATATAGGCCCGGACGATCTCGACACATTTTTGTTCGCTCATATGGCCGGTGTTGAGACACAGGTCGTAGAGCGCGGCGTCCTGCCACTGCCTGCCGGTGAAGTATTTGAAGTAGTCGGCGCGACGCTTGTCGATCTTTCGAATGCGCTTCTCGGCTTCCTCCAGATCGAGCCCGTCGGCCTCCATGACCCGACGCACGCAGTCGACGACCGGCGCGCTGACGAAGATGTTGATCACATTCTCCCGCCCGCGCAGGATGTAATTCGCGCAGCGCCCGACGATCACGCAGTTGCGCGTGGACGCGAGCTCGCGAATGATCTTCGCCTGATAGCGAAAGAGGTTTTCGTTGGAGATGAAATCGTCGCTGTCGGGCGGGATGACCTCGCCCGTGTAGACCTGCTTGGCGATCCGGAAAAGCGGAAGCCTCGCGTTCTCGTCGGCACGGCTGAAGAGTTCTTCGTTGATCCCGCTCGCATCGGAGGCGATGCGCAGGATCTCCCGATCGTAGTAGTCGTAGCCCAGCTCTTGAGCGAGCAGCTTGCCCATCGCCCGGCCACCGCTCCCATAACTCCTGGCAATCGTGATGACTCGATTCTCCACGTCCATCCCTCCTGTCCGCTCGGGTCTTCGTTGCCTAGATTATATAAGAAAATCACCCAAAAAGCAACAGAAATCCCCCATGCACAGGCGCGCTTCCCTCCCGGTCGTCCCCAAGACTCGGCGCGCGCTTTTTAAGGGTGCACCGCCTTTTCGGCCAAGACGCGCAGTTCCTCATCGACGCCATAGGTCCGCAGGATGCGGATCTCTGGAAAATGCTCCTTGGTCTCATTGAGGGTCGTGCGCCACTTCGTGCCGGGATCGCGGATCAAAAAATGCGCCGTCTGTGGGTTGTCGGGATCCAAATCCCGGCAGCCATAGACGACCACCCAATGATGCCCCAGCTTCTTGGAGTATAGGCCCATCAATACCGGCCGTCCCCTGCGCAGGCAGGCCAGCAGGATGGGCGCGGCCTGACGCACCAGAAGCCCCTCGCGGCTGTTGGCTAGGGCCTCGTAGTCCCGGGGCCAATGCAGCTCGTCGCGCAGGTCCATCTCCAGTTCATCCAGCATGGCATCCGGCTGGATCGGCGAACTCCGCCGCAGGCTCTCGACGGAGGCAAGCGCACAGAGCGTACAGCCCGCCTGCCCGATCGTCCGCCCGCTCTGACTCTTTGGGCTGAGCAGGACGTCCGCCCAGCGCGCATCCTTTTGAAGGTAGAGGGGCACATCCAGCTCGATGGTTTCTGAAAGCGCCGGACAAGAGAGGCAGAGCAAGAGAATAAGGAAGATCCAAGGGCGTTTCATGCGTTCTGCCCCCCTCCTTGCAGTTTGAGCCGCCGCTTCCAGCGTCCGGAGAGGAAAATGCCCAGCTCCAGTGCGGTCTTGGTGAGGTTGTTGGCGACCATGCACGCCCAGACAGCCGTCAGCCCGAGACCGAGGAAGCGGATCACGACGTAGGTCAGGGCGATGCGGATGCCCCACATCGTCGTCACCGAGCAGACCAGCGGAATCCGCGTCTCGCCGATGCCGTCGTAGACGCCATCCAAGATGATGCCGATGCCATAAACCGGCTCGGAAAGGGCGACCAGGCGCAGGACCATCGCCCCCAGCGCGATCACCTGCGCATCCCCCGTGAAGATGCGCATCATCACGCCCGGGATGAGCAGAAGGATCGCGCCAGTGAGCGTCATGAGCAGCGCGCTGAGCGACATCATGATCTTCGCCGTGCGCTCCAGTCGTCGCTCATCCCCCGCGCCCAGCGCATTGCCACAGAGTGTGGCAGTCGCCGTCTGCATGCCATAGCCCGGAATGTAAAACGCCTCTTCTGCAGTGAGGGCGATCGTATGCGCCGCCAGCGCGGTCGTCCCCAAACGGGTCACCTGCGAGGCGAAGACGACGTGTCCCAGCATCGTGCCCAGATGCGTGAGCGCCGCCGGGATGCCAATGCGCAGGATCTTGCCCAGGATCGCCGGATCGATCGAGAAGCCCTCTGTCGGGCGAACGCGTGGATGCAAGAGGAGCGCGCAGAGCATCACGACGCCCCCGAGGGTCACCGAGATCGCCGTCGCATAGGCTGCGCCGCGCACCCCCAGCCCCGCACCGGGGATCGACAGCGAAAGGCCGAAGAAGGAGCGCTCCGTCGGCCCGTAGATGAGCAGGCGGTTGAGCAGGACGTTGATCAGATTGACGCCAATGTTGACTTTCAGTGGGAAATGGACCTCATGCGCGGCCCGAAGCACGTAGGCGAAGATCACGAGAAAGGCGCGAAAGACCATCGGAAGGCAGACGATCCGAAAATATGCGGATGCGTCCGCATGGAGCGCGGGCTCCGCCCCCATCCAACCGGGCAGAAACGGGCTGATGCCGACCGTCAGCGCCCCGATGCCCAGGCCAAGCCCCAACGCGATGACCAGCGACTGTACGCCCGCACGGCGTGCCGTTCTCTCGTCCCCCGCGCCAAAGGCCTGTGAGACGACGGACATCAGGGCGATGCCCATCGCCCAGAGCGGCGAATAGACGAGCCAGGTAACGCTGGCCGTCATCCCGACGGAGGCACTGGCTGCGGGGCCCAGACGCCCGACCATGGCCGCATCGATATAGCCCACCGCCACACCGAGCGCCTCCTCGAGCATGACCGGCACCGATAGCTTCATCGCCTGGCGCAGGATCTCCCGATCCGCCAATTGGCTCCTCACCCCGTCCTCGCCTCCTCCCCTTTTCAGGCTATTATATCAAGCCCTAGAGCGCCTCACAAGCCCGGAAAGCGCGAAATCCACCCCGCGGCACAGGGATACCCTACTGGACGGAAACACAAATCAGGCTTACAATAGGGGGCATAATCCCCCCGAATGAAAGGAGTCAAGCCATGCGCATCGTCTTGGCCGAGCCGCTCGGCATCTCCCCCGAAACCCTGGAAGCGCTCAGCGCCCCCCTGCGTGAACAGGGACACCGCTTTATCTCCTACCCCACCGTATGGCAGAGCGAGGCGGAGCTCCTCGATCGTTGCCAGGGCGCGGACATCCTGATGATCGCCAACCATCCCCTGCCTGCCGCAGCCCTTTCCGTCTGCCCCAACCTGCGCTTCGTCTCGGTCGCCTTTGTGGGCTACGACCATGTCGATCTTCAGGCTTGCCGCTCGGCGGGTGTGCAGATCTCCAACACAGCGGGCTACTGCGATGATGCGGTCGCCGAGCTGGCGGTTGGCCTGGCCATCGCTTCCCTACGGCGGATCCCAGAGTGTGACACGGCAGTGCTTGCCGGCAAGGGCAAGGGCGATCTGGCGGGTCACGAGCTGGCCGGTCGCACGGTCGGCATCATCGGAACGGGCTCCATCGGCATGCGAACCGCCCAGCTCTTCTCCGCCTTCCGCTGCCCGTTGCTCGGCTGGAGCCGGAGCAACCGCCCCGAGGCCGAGGCGTTGGGCATCCGCTATCTGCCCCTGCCCGAGCTGCTCTCCAAGAGCGACATCGTGACCCTCCATGTCCCGCTGACCGAGAACACGCGCGGCCTGATCGGACGCGCGGAGCTGGAGCAAATGCGCGAAGGCGCTCTGCTCATCAACACCGCCCGCGGTCCGGTCGTGGATGCCCACGCGCTCTCCGAAGCCCTCCACGCCCGGCGCATCTATGCCGCCATCGACGTCTATGACGCCGATCCCCCGCTCTCCCAGGGGCATCCGCTGCGCGATGCGCCCAACCTCATCCGCACGCCGCACGTCGGCTTTGACACCCGCGAATCGATCGACCGACGCGCGGCAATGGCCTTTGAAAACGTCTCCTCCTTCCTCGCAGGCGCCGCACTGCGCCGCGTCCTCTGAGCCAAAAGACAGCGACGTTCCCCATCCAAAGCAGGGAACGTCGCTTTTTTATTGCTTGACTTGGATGCGCACCAGCGCACGGCGGAGCTTGGCCTCGGCGACCTTCTGCTCCCTGCGGTCGGCCTGCATCTCGGCCAGGCGCTGCTCTGCGCGCTCCTTGGCGCGCTTAGCGCGGTCGAGGTCGATCTCCTCAGCCCACTCGAAGGTCGTCGCGATCAGGCGCGCCTTGTTGTCCATGACCGAGAGCATCCCGCCGATGCAGGCCGCCCTACGGGTCTGCCCGTCAGGCAGACGGATCAGCGCCTCGCCCTCGCCGACGGCGGAGACATATTTGGCGTGATTGGGCAGGATGCCGACGTCGCCGTCGATCATCCTCGCCCTCAGGCTCGTCACCTCGTCGTCAAAGAGCATGCCGTCGGGCGTGCTGATCGTCAGATGGAAGGTATTCATTGCGCTCCACCCTTTTTGGCCTTTTCGACGACCTCGTCGATGGTTCCCACAAAGAGGAAGTAGCTCTCCGGGATGTCGTCGTGCTTGCCCTCGATGATCTCGCGGAAGCCGCGGACGGTCTCCTGGATCGGGACGTACTTGCCCTGATAGCCGGTAAACTGCTCGGCCACGCTGAAGGGCTGAGAGAGGAAGCGCTGGACCTTGCGCGCGCGGGCGACGATGAGCTTGTCCGTCTCGGAGAGCTCGTCCATGCCCATGATCGCGATGATGTCCTGCAGCTCGCGGTAGCGCTGGAGAATGCGCTGCACCTCGCGGGCGACGCGGTAGTGTTCCTCGCCCACGACGTCGGGCGTGAGGATGCGGCTGGTGGACTCGAGCGGATCGACCGCAGGATAGATTCCCTGAGAGGCGATCGCGCGGGAGAGCACCGTCGTCGCATCCAGATGCGCGAAGGTGGTCGCGGGAGCCGGGTCGGTCAGGTCGTCGGCAGGGACGTAGACCGCCTGCACGGAGGTGATGGATCCGCGCTTGGTGGAAGTGATGCGCTCCTGAAGCGCGCCCATCTCGGTCGCCAGCGTCGGCTGATAGCCGACCGCGCTGGGCATGCGCCCAAGCAGAGCGGAGACCTCGGAACCGGCCTGTGTGAAGCGGAAGATGTTGTCGATGAACAGAAGCACATCCTGCCCGCGCTGATCGCGGAAGTATTCGGCCATCGTCAGGCCGGAGAGGCCCACGCGCATGCGCGCTCCCGGCGGCTCGTTCATCTGCCCATAGACCAGGGCAGTCTTGCTGAGAACGCCGCTCTCCTTCATCTCGTAGTACAGGTCGTTGCCCTCGCGGGTGCGCTCGCCGACGCCCGTGAAGACGGAGATGCCACCGTGCTCCTTGGCGACGTTGTTGATCAGCTCCATAATCAGAACCGTCTTGCCCACGCCCGCGCCGCCGAACAGGCCGATCTTACCGCCCTTGGCGTAGGGTGCGATCAGGTCGACGACCTTGATGCCGGTTTCAAGGATCTCGGTGGAGGTCTCCTGCTCCTCATAAGGGGGCGCCGCGCGATGGATAGGCCAGCGTTCCATCTGCTCGGGCGCGGGGAGATTGTCCACCGGATCGCCCAGCAGATTGAAGATGCGGCCCAGGCAGGGCTCGCCCACCGGCACCGTGATCGGCGATCCAGTATCGAGCGCCTCAGCGCCGCGAACCAGGCCGTCGGTGCTGCTCATCGCGATGCAGCGCACCATGTCGTCGCCGATGTGCTGGGCGACCTCAACCACAATCTTGCGTTCACCCGAGGTCACTTCGATGGCGCTGAGCAGCGCCGGAAGCTCGCCCTGGCTGAACCGGATGTCCAAGACCGGCCCTACGACCTGAACGACCGCGCCTTTGTTTCCTTTTGCCATATGCAACTCCTTCTATGCCGCCCGGTCAGTGCTCCGCACCGGCGACGATTTCCGTGATCTCCTGTGTGATCGCGCCCTGTCTGGCGCGGTTGTAGCGCAGGCTCAGGTCGTCGATCATCTCCGCGGCGTTTTGGGTCGCCGCGTCCATCGCCGTGCGCCGCGCCGCCAGCTCGCTGGCCACCGATTCGCACATGGCGCTGTAGATCATGCCAGCGATGTAGCTGGGCACGATCGAGGCGTAGACCGCATGCGGGCTCGGCTCGTAGAGCACAAGCTCGCGAACCCCCTCCCCACGGGGCTCACCCGTGTGCAGCGGGAGCAAGGGCATGAGCTCGGGCACCTGCGAAAGCAAGGAATGCAGCTTGGTGTAGACGACGCTGACCCGATCGAACGCGCCGGTGGAGAAGCCCTCGGTGATCATCTTGCTGATCTGGAAGCAGTCGGACACGGAGATGTCTGCCGCCTCGGCAAATTCTCGGGAGAGGAGCTCGAAGCCGCGCCGGTCAAAATACTCGACCGAGCGCTTGCCGATGGGCACGATGCAGGTCTTCTTGGGATCGAGATCCAGCTCCGCAACCCGCTTGAAGATGTTGGTGTTGTAGCCGCCTGCCAGGCCGCGGTCGCCCGCAATGACGATCAGACAGGTCTTGCGCACCTCGCGCTCCTTTTGGTAAACGCAGGAGAGATCGGAGGTGTTGGCCTCGATCTCGATGAGCGCTTCCCGAAGCTGCTCTTGATAGGGGCGCAAGCGCTCCTGGCGCTCCTTCGCCCGGCGAAGCTTGGAAGAGGCGACCAATTCCATGGCCTTGGTGATCTGCATCGTGCTCTGCACGCTCTTGATGCGGAGCTTGATGTCCTTCATCGATGCGCCTGCCATGAATCACCCTCCCTTCTCAGCCGACAAAGTCCGCGGTAAACCGCTCGAGCAAGGCCGCCAGCTTCTCTTCGGTCGCTTTCTCCAGTCGGCCGCTCTCTCGAATAGCCGAGAGGATGTCGGAGCCCTCGGAGTCGAGGCGGGCATACAGGCGTTCCTCGTAAGCCGACACCTTTTCGACGGGAACGGTTTTGAGCGCGTCGTGCGTGACGGCGTAGATGATGCAGACCTGCTTTTCGACCTCAACCGGCTTGTTCTTCCCCTGCTTGAGCACTTCGACGACGCGCTCGCCCTGGGAGAGGCGCGCCTTGGTGTCCGCATCCAAGTCGCTGCCGAACTGCGCGAAGCTCTGCAGCTCGCGATACTGGCTGTAGATCAGCTTGAGCGAGCCCGCGACCTGCTTCATCGCCTTGATCTGCGCGTTGCCGCCGACGCGGGAGACCGAGATGCCAGGGTTGACGGCCGGCATGATGCCGCTGTGGAAGAGCTCGCTCTCCAGGAAGATCTGACCGTCGGTGATGGAGATGACGTTGGTCGGGATGTAGGCGGAGACGTCTCCGGCCTGCGTCTCGATGATCGGCAGAGCCGTCAGGCTTCCGCCGCCGTATTCCGGAGCCAGGCGCGCCGCGCGCTCGAGCAGGCGGCTGTGCAGATAAAAGACGTCGCCCGGATAGGCCTCGCGTCCCGGAGGACGGCGAATGAGCAGGGAGAGCGCGCGATAGGCGACCGCGTGCTTGGAGAGGTCGTCGTAGATGACCAGGACGTCCTTGCCCTGCGCCATGAAGTACTCGCCCATCGTGCAGCCGGTGTAGGGCGCGATGTATTGCATGGGCGCAAGCTCGGAGGCCGTCGCGCTGACGATGATCGTGTAGTCCATCGCGCCAGCCTGGGTGAGCTGCTCGACCAAATGCGCGACGGTCGAGTTTTTCTGACCGATCGCGACGTAGATGCACAGCACGTCCTTGCCACGCTGGTTGATGATCGTATCGACCGCCAGCGTGGTCTTGCCGGTCTGGCGGTCGCCGATGATCAGCTCGCGCTGACCGCGCCCGATCGGAATCATGCTGTCGATCGCCTTGATGCCGGTCTGGAGCGGAACATTGACGCTTCGGCGCTCGATGATGCCGGGCGCCGGGCTTTCGATGGGGCGCAACTGCGTGGATGACACCTCGCCTTTGCCATCCACCGGGCGGCCCAGCGCGTTGACCACGCGGCCAATCAGCGCCTCGCCCACGGGGACGGACACGACGCGGCCTGTGCGGCGCACGACGCTGCCCTCGTGCAGCCCTTTGTCGCTGCCCAGGATGACGATGGAGACGAACTGTTCCTCGAGGTTGAGGGCCATGCCGTACTCGCCATTTTCGAATTCGAGCAGCTCGTTGGCCATGCAGCGATCCAGCCCGGAGGCCTTGGCAATGCCGTCGCCGACCAGGACGATCGTCCCCGTCTCGCTCTGCTCGATGTGTTTGCCGTATTGCTTGATTTGGCTTTTAATGATCTTTGCGATCTCCTCGGCTTTGAGATCCATCTTTTCACCGACTTTCTTGTTTCTATTGCCTCAGGCCGGACTGCTGAGCATGCGGGACATGCGCTCCAATTGGGTGGCAATGGAGTTGTCATAGCATACCCCGTTCAGCTCAATGCGAACGCCGCCGCGCAGGCTCTGATCTACCACAAAGCAGGGCGTGATCTTCTTCTCGGTTCTCGCCTCCAGCGCACCGATCAGGCGCGCTTTTTGATCCTCGTCCATCTCGACGGCGCTGACGATCTTCGCCTCGGCAATCCCATGATGCGCGTTGTAGAGCGCGCGATAGGCCGCGGCGCAATCGGGCACGCTGCCAAAAGCGTTGCGCTCCATGAGCAGCTTCAGGGTGCTGAGGGTCTCCGCGCGCAGCCCTTTGGCAAAGGCCGCATCGAGCATTTGCGCCCGCTCGCGCCGAGGGATCGTATGGCTGTCCATGAGCCGCAGGTATTGCGGCTCTGCCTCCAGCTGCGCACAGACCTCCTGGAGCTCCCGCAGGATCTCTTGCTCGACGCCCGCCTCTTGTGCGATCTCGTAGAGGGCGCGTGCGTAAAGCGTTCCCAGCTCGCTCATCGGGTCTCACCCACATTCTGGATGAACGCCTCGATCATGTCCGAATGATCCCTCGGATCGACCTCGCGATCCAGAATCTGCGCGGCGATGTCCAGCGCAATGCCGGAGATCTCGCTCTTCGCCTCCCGGAACGCCTTCTGCTTTTCCATCTCGATGTCCTGAGCGGCCTTTTGCTTCATGCGCTCGACCTGTTCTCCGGTCTGGCGCAGCATGGAGTCGGAGAGCTGCTGTGCGCTTTCGCTCGCCGAACGAACGATGCCCTCCGCCTGCTCGCGGGCGCTCTTCATGCGTTCCTCGTAGGCGACCTTGAGCTGCTCTGCCTCCGCCTTTGCGTCCTCAGACTTCTGGTAGTTGCCTTCGATCTCGTGCTTGCGCTTGTCGAGGATGGCCTGAACCGGGCCCAAGAGGTACTTTTTGAACAGGACCATGAGCAGAACCAGGTTCGCGATCTGAAAGATCATCGTCCAGGGGGCAATGGAAACAAATTCAAGCGTTTCCACCTTACTACTCCTTTCGGTTGACTCAGGCCGGAATCTGTCCGATCAGCGGATTGGCGAAGATGAGGATGAGGGCGACGATCAAGCTGTACAGACCGGTCGTCTCGGCGACCGCGCAGCCCATGAACATGGTCGTGGTGAGCGTGCCGCGCATCTCGGGCTGGCGCGCCATCGCTTCGAGCGCCTTGCCGACCGCATAGCCCTCGCCGATGCCCGGGCCAAGGCCGCCGATCATGCCGCATCCGGCGCCCAGCGCGGACAGGCCACAGATGATCGCCTTGGAGAGAATCTTGATGCCTTCGAGTTCCATATACAGTACCTCCACAAATCGTTTATATATGAAGCGCGCCGAAGCGCCCATCATTTTGAAAAATCAGTCGGTCGCGGCCGCCTGGGCGACGTAGATCGTGGTGAGCGTGCAGAAGATGAACGCCTGCATGAGGCTGGAGAAGAAGTCAAAGTAGAGCGAGAGAACCGCCGGAACGCCGAAGCTCAGCAGCGGGATATTGCTCAGGAAGTCGCCCAGCGTGCCGGGCAAGAGCCCAAAGAGCATGCTGGAGAGCGCGGAGAGACCGCCGTAGATGAGCATCGTGATGACCGCGCCGCTGGCGATGTTGCCAAAGTGACGCAGGGCCATGGAGATGGGTGTTGCGACCTCTCCGATGATGTTGAAGGGGGTCATGACGGGAAGCGGCGTGGTGAAGCCCTTGAGATAGCCCACAAAGCCATTGGTCCGAATCTTGACCACGGTGATGATCGCGAAGACGAGCAGCGCCCAGCCCAGGACTGTGGACAGATCGCAGGTCGGCGCGAGGGAAACCAGTCCCGTAACCGTCGAGAGGCTGCATCCCGCCGAGAGCGCGAACATCGCGCCGATCAGCGGTACGTAGAGCGTGTCCACATAGCGCTCCCCCATGTTCTGCCCGACCATGTTGCGCAGGGCGGTCACGATCCACTCGGCGACAATCTGGCGCTTCCGCGTCGCCCGAACCTGCATCCCCCTGGTGAGGAAGCGGCAAAGCAGAACGAGGAGCGCCATGACGATCCAGGTGATCACGACGGTCTCGGTCAGCATGAAGCCCGCAAACTCTGGGATGGAGATGAGAATCCGCGGCCCGGTGATGTTGTTGTTCATAAAGCTCTCCTGTCGTTCTTACGCTTTATGCCTGAGACGAAGAATCCATTGCTGCAAGAGGATGCCGAACCTGGGCAGCAGCAAGCCGAAAATGCAGGCGACCCCATCGGTGAATGGGAGAAGAAAGCCCGCAACACCAGCGGCTGCAAGGCCAAAGAGGCGCATCGTATAGGAAGCGCGCATCTTCTGCGCGGCGAGGAGTGGATCGTCGATCTCGGTTACGGCGCGCACCGCCCCGGCCAGAGACTGTAGATTGACCAGCGCCGCGGCGATACCCAAAAGACCCCCCAGCGCAACAGCCGTCGTGAACCTGCCCACCGCGTGATACACGGCGAGCATAACGACAAAGAGGGCGAGAGAAATCCCGCCCGCTCGAAGAATCGTGATGCCAATGTCATCCCCCGTCGTCCTGAGCATGCGGCAAATCCCTCCCTATCTTATTTCGTTCATTATACCGATTTCGCCGCAGTGCGTCAACATTTTATGGGATAGGGATTCCTCCCATTTTTATGCGTTTTGACGACAGTTTGCTCAAAGCTCCCCGGCATAAGCCAGGGCGAGGGCCACCGCTGTGATCGCCGCCGTCTCAGTGCGCAGGATGCGCGGCCCCAGCGAGACCGAGCGCCCACCCAGCGCGCGCAGCGCCTCCATCTCCTCCGGCGCGATGCCCCCTTCCGGCCCGACGACTAGGCCGATCCGAATCCCCTGCAGAGAATGATCGGCAAGGAGCGCCTCGATCATCTCGCGCATGCCCGCGCCCGGCGTCTCCTCTTCCCAGGGGATGAGCAAAAGATCCTGCCGGGAGAATGCCTCTCGCAGCTGGGAAATGCTGGCAGGGCTTTCGATCCTCGGCGGGCGGATGCGCCCGCTTTGCTTGACCGCCTCCTCGGCGATCTTGCGCAGCCGCTCCGTCTGCCTCTGGGTCCTGCGCTCCTCGGGACGCGCGACACAGCGCTTCAGGAGTACGGGGATGACCTCGCAGACGCCTAGCTCTGTCGTCTTTTGGACGATCCATTCGAGCTTTTCGGCCTTGGGGACGCCCTGAAAGAGGGTCAGATGGATGCGGGGCTCGGTATCGGGCAGACGGGATTCCCTTTGGACCCACACCGTTCCCTCATCGACTCGCTGAATCGCCGCGCGGTAGCGGGCGTCATCCAGCACGATTTCAACCGCATCCCCCGAGGTGAGGCGCAGGACGCGCAGGGCATGGACCGCATCTTCCGCCCGAAGGCAAATGCCCGCCTCGCGCTGCTCAGCAAAAAAACGATGCATGTCACTTCCGGCGCGCCGCCAGGCACACCCATTCCCCTTTCTGCATTCGACGAACCACGCAAAGGCCTGCCCGATCCAGCGCGCGCAGCACATCCTCCTCTTTTTCGCGGATGATGCCCGAGCAGATGAAGGTTCCTCCCTCGCACAGGCGGGAGACCACCGGCCGGGCCAGGTAGCAGATCACATCGGCGATGATGTTGGCGACGACGACCTGCGCAGGCTCGTGCGTGTGCTCGAGCAGATCACCACAGAGCACCTCGACTCGATCGGCAAGGCCGTTGCTCTCCGCGTTTTCCCGCGCGACGCGCACCGCATCCTCGTCCAGGTCGATCGCCACACAGCGCTCTGCCCCGAGCCTTGCCGCAGCAAGCGCCAGGATGCCGCTGCCACATCCGACGTCGATACAACGCTCGCCGGGCTGAACGAAAGCCTCGAGCATCTCAATGCACATGGAGGTCGTCTCATGGCTGCCCGTGCCAAAGGCCATGCCGGGATCCATTTCGATGACCAGCTCTCCGTCTTGAGCCGCATAGGGCTCCCAGCTCGGCTTGATCACGATGCGCGAACCGATGTGCATGGGCTTGTAGTACTTCTTCCAGTTTTCCTGCCAATCCTCGTCGCGCACCGCCTCCGTCTCCAGCGCAAGGCTGCCCAAATCGAAGCCCAGATCCTGCGATCCGAGCTCTCGGATGCGCTCCTTGGCCAGGAAGAGCTTCTCCTGCTGGCTGCCGTCGGCGGCAAAGTATCCCAGAACTAGGGTGTCCTCCGGGGATTTTCGCAGCACATCCTCGTCGATCATGTCCCACATGCCGTCCTTTTTCTGGCTGGACAGCACGTCGTATCGATCCCGGATCTCGGTCCCGACCGCACCGGCCTGCATGAGCGCCTCGGAGACGAGGTCTGCGGCGAGCGTGTTGGTGTGCAGGGTCAGACGCATCCAATCCATTGGGGTTCCCTCCTCGGCATATTCGCCAAAACGGGACGAGCGAAGCCTTCGCTTCGCTGCATCCTCACTTTTTCTCGAAGCGCTCTTTGAAGCGCTCGGTGTTCTCTTTGAAGGTCGATTTCATCTGTTCGGCGAAGGACTTGCGCTTCTCGTATTCGCGCCCCGACAGCGATCCTTCGAACTGGCGCAGGAGCTCCTTCTGCTTCTCGCTCAAATGCTTGGGCACCTCCACGTGCACCGTAAAGTAGAGGTCGCCGCGCGCCGTGCCACGGAATTGCTGGATGCCCTGATTGCGAATGCGGAAGGAGGTGTTCTCCTGTGTGCCCGCGGGCAGGTTGTAGCGGGTCTCTCCCTCGAGCGTGGGGACGTCGATCTCTCCGCCCAGGGCTGCTTGCGTGAAGGAAATCGGCACCTCGCAGTACAGGTCGTAGCGGTCGCGCTTGAAGAACTTGTGCGGCCGGACCGTGCAGGTGATGTAGAGATCGCCGCTGGGTCCGCCGTTGAGCCCAGGTTCGCCCTCGCCCGGAATGGTCTTGATGTTCTGCCCGTCGTCCACGCCGGCCGGGACAGTGAGCGTGACGGTGCGCTTGATCTGCTTAAAGCCCGTGCCGGAACAGCTCGGGCAATGCTCGCGGATGATCTTGCCCTTGCCGCCGCAAGCGCTGCAGGTGCGCATCGTCTGAATCTGACCGAAGGGGGAGTTCATCGTCACGCGCTGCTGACCGCTTCCGCCACAGGTGGGACAGGTCGTGGGCTGGGTGCCCGCCTTGGCGCCTGAACCGTTGCACGCATCGCAAACCGCCCTGCGCGTGAAGGAAAACTCCTTCTTGCATCCAAACGCTGCCTCTTCAAAGGTGAGCGTCAGGTTGTACTGCAGGTCGCTGCCGCGCTGAGGCGCGTTGCGCCGAGCGCCCCCGCGGGCATCAAACCCGCCGCCGGTAAACATGCTGAAGATGTCTTCGAAGCCGCCGAATCCGGAGAATCCGCCTTGGAATCCGCCGTTCATCTGCGGATCGTCGAATCCGAACTGGTCGTAGCGCGCCTTTTTGTCGGGGTCAGAGAGGACCTGATAGGCCTCGTTGACCTCCTTGAAGCGATCCTCAGCGGCCTTGTCGTTGGGATGCAAGTCCGGATGGCATGACTTGGCTGCCTTTCGGTATGCTTTTTTGATCTCATCCGGCGAGGCGCCCTTGGATACGCCGAGCACCTCGTAGTAATCTCTTTTATTTGCCACGGCAGTCACCGCCATTCCTCAATTCGTCTGTGCCGCCTCCCGAAGGCTGCGGCACAGACGTGTGTTTGTTTAGTGGATATCGTAGTCCGCATCGGAGGCGCCGTCGGCGTTTGCGCCTGCGCCTGCCTGGCCGGCCTGGCCCATCGGATCGCCCTGCTGCGCCTGCTGGGCGTACTTGCCCAGGATCGTGTAGACCTTCTGGGTGAAGGCGTCGATGCCGTCCTTGATGCGCTGGGCGTCGTTGGACTCGCGCACCTTTTTGAAGTCATTGATCTCGTTTTCGACGGCCGCCTTGTCCTCGGGGCTGAGCTTCTCGCCCATCTCGCGCAGCTGCTTTTCGGCCTCGAAGAGGATCGCGTCGGCACGGTTGAGGGTCTCGACCTCTTCCTTGCGCTTCTTGTCTTCCTCTGCGTACATCTCGGCCTCATGCACGCGCTGCTTGATCTCCTCCTCGGAGAGGTTCGTGCTCGCGGTGATCGTGACCTTCTGCTCGTTGCCCGTGCCCAGATCCTTGGCGGAAACGGAGACGATGCCGTTGGAGTCGATGTTGAAGGTGACCTCGATCTGCGGCACGCCGCGGGGCGCGGGCGCAATGCCGGTCAGCTGGAAGCGGCCCAGCTCCTTGTTGTTGGCCGCCATCTCGCGCTCACCCTGGAGCACGTGGATGTCGACGGAGGTCTGTCCGTCGGCCGCCGTGGAGAAGGTCTGGCTCTTGTTGGTCGGGATGGTCGTGTTGCGGTCGATCAGCCGGGTGAAGACGCCGCCAAGGGTCTCGATGCCCAGGGAGAGCGGGGTGACGTCCAGCAGAACCACGTCCTTCACGTCGCCGCGGAGGATGCCGCCCTGGATCGCCGCGCCGACCGCGACGCACTCGTCGGGGTTGATGTTGCGATAGGGCTCCTTGCCGGTCATCTTGCGCACGGCCTCCTGGACCGCCGGGATGCGGGTCGAGCCGCCGACGAGGATGACGCGGCCGACTTCACTGGCCGTCATGCCCGCATCGCGCAGGGCATTGCGGATCGGCTCAACGGTCGCCTCGACCAGATCGCGGGTCAGCTCGTCGAACTTGGCGCGCGTGATCGTCACATCCAGGTGCTTAGGGCCGGTCGCGTCGGCGGTGATGAAGGGCAGGTTGACGTTGGTCGTGAGCACGCCGGAGAGCTCGATCTTCGCCTTCTCCGCAGCCTCCTTGAGGCGCTGGAGCGCCATGCGGTCGGCCTTGAGGTCGATGCCGCTCTCGCGCTTGAACTCGGCCGCGAGGTAGTCGATGATGCGCTGGTCGAAGTCGTCGCCGCCCAGGTGGGTGTTGCCGTTGGTCGCCTTGACCTCGAAGACGCCGTCGCCCACTTCCAGCAGGGAGACATCGAAGGTGCCGCCGCCCAGGTCGTAGACCAGGATGGTGTGCGCCTCTTCCTTGTCCAGACCGTAGGCCAGGGAAGCGGCGGTCGGCTCGTTGATGATGCGCTTGACGTCCAGGCCGGCGATGCGACCGGCATCCTTGGTCGCCTGGCGCTGGCTGTCGGAGAAGTACGCCGGGACGGTGATGACCGCCTCGGTGACGGTCTCGCCCAGATAGGCCTCGGCGTCGCTCTTGAGCTTCATGAGGATCATCGCGCTGATGTCCTGCGGCGTATATTCCTTGCCGTCGATGCTCACGCTGTGATCGGTACCCATGTCACGCTTGATCGACAGGATCGTGCGGTCGGGGTTGGCGACGGCCTGGCGCTTGGCGACGGTGCCGACCAGACGCTCGCCGTTCTTGGCAAAGGCGACGACCGAGGGGGTCGTGCGCGCGCCTTCCGCGTTGGGGATGACGACCGGCTCGCCGCCTTCGATCACCGCCACGCAGCTGTTGGTCGTGCCCAAGTCAATACCAATGATCTTTCCCATAGGTTCCTCCTGATTTTATCGGCAAATTCGATTGTGTTCGTGTTTCTATCGATTCAGGCTCAGCCTGCAACGACCTTGACCATCGCGTGACGGATGACGCGCTCGCCGATCCGATATCCCTTCTGCATGACCAGACAGACCGTTCCGGGCTCGCCCTCGTCCTCTGTTCCCTGCATGACCGCCTCCATCGTCTGGGCGTCAAACGCCTCGCCCTGCGGATCGATCACCTCGACCTTCATCTCGCGCAGCGCCCCCTGAAGCTGACGCAGGACCATGTCCACGCCGTCCTTGAGCGGGCTGTCGTCGGAGGCCGCCAGAAGGGCGCGCTCCAGATTGTCGAGCACCGGCAGGAAGGCACGGATCGTATCCCGTCGCGTCTCCTCCTCGGTGTCCTTGCGCAGCGTCTCGGTCCGGCGCTTGTAGTTGATGAAGTCCGCCTTCTCACGCTTGACCATTTCGAGGTAGGCGTCGCGCTCGGCAATGAGCAACTCGAGCGCCTGCGCCGCGTCCATCTGCGCCTCTTGCCCTGCTCCGACGCCTTCGGACGTGGTTTCTTCCTCGCAGAGCTGCTGCGGGTTCATCTCGTCTGTCATCTCGTTCACCTTTTCCTCTTTCTTGTTCAGTCTGGCTCTTCCTCGTCGATTTCTTGCCGGAGCATCTGGCTGAGCACGCGCCCAACCTCGCCCAGCACCGCAACAGCCTTGCCATATTGCATGCGTGTGGGGCCGATGAGCCCAATCGTGTTCACCCGCCCGTCGCGTAGGCGATAGCTCATGGTGACCACCGAGCAATCCCGAAGCTCTTCCACGCCATTTTCTGGACCGATGCGCACGTTGATTTCCATCTCTCCCTGCCGAGAGAGCAGCGAAGCCAGCTTATCCTGGGTCTCCAGGACGCGCAGGAGCTCCTGCGCCTTGCCCACGTCGCTGTACTCGGGGAAGCCCAGGATGTTGGAGCGCCCGCCGACGACGATCGTACTCTCCTGCGGATCCTCAGGCGCAAGCTCGATGGCGCGAAGCAGCCGCGCAACTTCGTCGGGCTCGGTCTTTGTGATCTGCCCCAGCGCCTCGGGGAGCTTGTCCATGGGGCATCCCGCCAGGCGGCTGGAGAGCACGCGCGAGACCGTGTAGAGGGCCTCGGGGTCGATCGGCTGATCCATGTCGAGGATTTGCTCGCGCACCGTGCCCCGCTGGGTCACCAGGATGAGGAGCGCCATACGCTCGGAGATCGGCACCAGCTGAATGTGGCTGAGCTTTTGCTCGCTGCGCGGGGAGCGCGTCATCACAGCCGTGGTGTAGCTCGTCATCCCGGAAATCGCTCGCGCCAGGCGAGCGGAGAGCGTTTCGACCTGATGCATGCGCCGGGTGAAACACTCCTGCAGGTACCGCCTCTCCTCGGGGGTGAGCTGGGAGGGGTGGAGCATCTGATCCACATAGAGGCGGTAAGCCTTGAGGGAGGGGATGCGCCCCGCGGAGGTATGGGGGGAATCGAGATACCCCAATTCCTCCAGATCGCTCATCTCGTTGCGAATGGTCGCAGAGGAGAGATTTTGCTCGTATTTCTTGGAGATCGTCCTGGAACCAACCGGAAGAGCAGTCTGGATGTAGTCATCGATGATCGCTTGTAGGATCCGGTATTTCCGGTCGATGAGATCCATATGCTCGCCTCCTTTGAAGTTTGTTAGCACTCTTGTTGTTCGAGTGCTAACCCGTGCTTAAGATACCACGGTCAGGAGGGTTTGTCAACCATCTTTTCCCCTCTTTTTGAAAAGCCTTGCCTCGCGGTTGCCATTCGTTCGCTGCCGTTGTACAATGACAGAACGCTTTTTGTTCAAAATTCGAGATGAAGGCCGGAGGAATGCCCTATGCCCATGGACGGTATCTTGCTCTCCCACGTCGTGCGCGAGCTGAGCGAAACGCTGCTCGAAGGGCGGGTGGACCGCATCATTCAGCCCGAGCGCGACGAGATTCAGCTCCTCGTGCGCGCGGGCGGGCAAAACCATCGCCTGCTCATCAGCGCCGCCGCCCACGCCGCGCGCATCCACCTGAGCCAATCGGCCAAGCAGAGCCCGCAGGAGCCGCCGATGTTCTGCATGCTCCTGCGCAAACACCTCGGCGGGGCGCGCGTGCATCGCATCCGCCAAATCGCGGGCGACCGAATCGTCTTTTTGGACTTCAGCGCGCAAAACGAGCTGGGCGACCCGGTGATGCGGCACATCGTCCTGGAGATCATGGGGCGGCACAGCAACATCATGCTCCTGGATCAAAACGAGCGCATCCTCGACGCCGCACGCCGCGTTGGCGAGGACGTCTCGCGCGTGCGACAGGTTCTCCCCGGCCTCCCCTACCGTCTGCCCCCGATGCAGGACAAGCTCCCGCCGCAGCAGGCGGATCTCGAGAGCATCCATCAGCGTCTTTGCGCCGAACACGGCGCGCTGGACAAGGCGATCGGGCGGAATTTTGCGGGTTTCTCGCCCCAGGCTGCCGAGGAGGCCGTCTGTCGTCTGGGATTTGCGCCCGAATGCTCCGCCGATGCAGCCGATCCCGAGGCGCTCGCACAAGGGCTCTTCGACTACTTTACCGCCCTGCCCACGCTGGGCCCTGCGGTCGTCACACTCTCCGAGGACGGCGAGCCGCGCGATGTCTATCCCTTCCAGCAGCGCCACCTCAACCTCCCCATACAGACCTACGAAAGCCCCAGTGCGGCGCTCGACGCCTTCTTCGACGAGCGCGATCGGCGCGCGCACATGGCTCAGCGTTCCTCCAGCCTTTCCCATCTCATTCGCGCCTCGATCGAGCGCGCGGAGAAGAAGATCGCCCTGCAGGAGGAGGCCCTGCGCGGAGCTGCCCGCATGGACGAATACCGGCGCAACGGCGAGCTGCTTCAGGCCTCCCTGTATCACCTCCAAAGAGGGCAAGCCCTGGCCGAGGTGCAGGACTATTATCAGGAGGACTGCCCCACCGTGTCCATTCCGATGGACGTCACCCTCTCCCCTGCCCAGAACGCACAGCGATACTTCAAGCTCTATCGCAAGGCCCGCGGGGCGCGTCTGCTCGCCGCAGAGCAGAAGGCAAAGGCCGAAGCCGAGCTGCTCTTCTTCCTCCAGCTCGAAGACGACCTGCGCAAGGCAACCTCCGAAAGCGACCTGAGCGCGCTGCGCCAGCTCCTGGAGGACGAGGGATACGCCAGACGTCCCGCCCGCAAGAAGGCGCGCAAGGACGCCCCCGCCCTCCCCTTCCTCTATCTCTCGCCGGACGACACCCAGATCGAGGTCGGCAAGAACGCCGCGCAAAACGAGAAGCTCACCCTGGGCGCAAAGGGGGACGAGTTCTGGTGTCACGCGCAGAAGATGCCCGGCTCCCACGTCGTGATCCACAGCAGCGCCCCCTCCGAAGAGACGCTGGAAGCCGCCTGTATGCTGGCCGCCTTCTACTCTAAGGGCGCCAGCTCTGCCAACGTCCCGGTCGATGTGACGCAGCGGCGATACATCAAAAAGCCCGGCGGAACGCCCGTCGGCTTTGTGACCTACACCCATCAGACCACGTACTACATCACCCCCAGCGAGGCCGCCGTCCGCGCGCTGCGCAAGACGCGCGGCTAAAGGGTTTTCATAGTAAACAGGCCAGCCGGCGCTTTGCCGGCTGGCCTAAAATGGTGATGGAGAAGGTTCCAGTGTGCGAGGATCACTTTTCTTCTTGCTTTCCGAGCAGCTCGCGATAGCGTGCGGAGACGTCGTTGAGGCGCAGCTCGAAGAGCTGACGATGCTGACCGACGAGCGTAGAGAGGAGGACGCCGCAGAACAGGCTGAGGATCGCGGTGAGCATCACAAAGCAGCTCACGATCATCCTCGGGAACTTTTCGACCATGCCGACCCGAAGATAGGTGAAGAAGACCGGCAGGAAGAACCCCAATCCCAGCACGAACAGGACCAACGCAAGGACCGAGAAGAAAGCCATCGGCTTGTAGTCCTTGAAGAGCCTCGCGATCGTCCCCAGGACCTTTGCGCCGTCGCTGTAGGTGCTGAGCTTGGACTGGCTGCCCTCCGGCCTGTCGCGGTAATCCACCACGACGTTGGCGACGTTCAGGTTCTTGTCGACCGCGTGGATGGTCATCTCGGTCTCGATCTCAAAGGCGCGGGAGAGCACCGGGAAGGTCTTGACAAAGCGATAGCTGAAGGCGCGATAGCCCGTCATGATGTCCTGGATGTCGCTGTGGAAGAGGCGGTTGATCAGCCCTCTCACCAGGCTGTTTCCAAAATTATGGAAGGGCCGCTTGTTCTGGGTGAAATACGTCGAGCTGAGCCGATCGCCGACAACCATATCGACCTCGCGCCCGGCAACCAGATCACACATCTCCCGCGCATTCTCGCAGGGATAGGTGTCGTCGCCGTCGATCATCAGATAGACCTTGGCGTCGATGTCTCGGAACATGCTGCGAATCACATTCCCCTTGCCCTGCTTGCGCTCATAGCGAACCACAGCCCCCGCGCGCCTGGCGATCTCGTCGGTGCCGTCGGTGGAGTTGTTGTCGTAGACGTAGATCGTCGCCTCCGGAAGGACACGGCGATAGTCGCGGATGACCTTTTCGACCGTGAGGCTCTCGTTATAGCATGGAATCAGAACCGCAATTTCGTCCATAGTTCCCCCGCCGCCCCGGGACGGCCTGTCCTTTTTGTTCTCTGCGTTGTTTCCACCGCCTGGATTGAACGCGTCAATCGGCGAGCGATGCAGCCTGCGCGCGCAACGCAGCCAGCACCCGCTCCTGCAGGGGCATGCGCTCGCGACGCTTGACGTCATGGGCATAGCGCGCCGCTAAAGCGGAAGCGTCCTGTGCCTCAAGCTTTGGGATCAGCGCCAGGCAGGCGCTGTGGGCAGCCATCGCCGTCCAATAGCAAAGGCCCCGCGGCTCATCCTGCGTCTGCACCTGCAGGATGAAGCCCACGACAGCGGCAGCCTCGTCAGGCTCCATCTCCTCCTGCGCCCAGGCCTCCGTGCACTGGGCGATCTCGCTCAGAAAGCGGCGATGACAGGGATCGTCCTTGGGCCCCGATCCGAGGCCAAAAAGCCCTGCGAAGGGCGGGGCGCTGCGCTGCAGCGCTGCGACCTGATCGCGATACGCCGCGTAACGTCCTTGAAGCTCCAAAATCCGATCCATGGATGCCTCCTCTTTGGATGAGTCCCGCAAAGGGTCGCTGGTGCAAATCCACCACTCAGGGCAGGCGAAAGAAGCGCTTGGTGTTCTCGAGCACCGCCGCCTCGAGCGTCTCCTGCGCCACGCCCATCTCCGCGGCGAGCGTCTGCGCGACGTAGCGGATGTTCTGTGGGACATTGATCCGTCCCAGACCCCGGACATTGCGGGGCGTGAGGTAGGGCGCGTCGGTCTCGAGCATCACGCGATCCAGCGGCAAACCGCGCACGGCTTCGCGCAGAGGGCCTGCGCGCCGGTCATCGCAGATCCAGCCCGTGATGCCGATCATAAAGCCCATCGCGAGCAGCTGCTCGAGCACCTGCGGTCCTTCGGTGAAGCAGTGCACGACCGACCGCGCGCAGAGCGCGGGGTGCGCCTGAAAGACGCGGAGAAAGTCCTCCGCCGCGCTGCGCTCGTGCAGGAACATAGGCTTTCCGACCCGCTCGGCAATCTCGATATGCTGTTGCAGGCATCGCAGCTGATTCTCTCGGGTGGAAAACATCCGGTCGTAATCGAGTCCGCACTCCCCCACCGCGACGATGCGCGGATGCTCGCGCGCGAGCGCTTCGATGCGGCAAAAATCGGCCGCCCGCGCCTCGTCTGCGCGATGGGGATGGATGCCCGCCGTGCCATAGGCCTCCATCGCCGTCACAAAGTCGGCGACGTGCTCGTTCTCCGCGGGATCGGAGCCCGTCAGGATGCATTCCACGCCCGCGGCCCGCGCCTCCTCAAAAGTCTTCTGAGGATCGGGGTAGGCGGACGTAAAGAGGTTGAATCCGATGTCTATCCAGCGTACCATAGCGCCTCCCTTTATTGCATGATTGTACCACATCCGCGCCGGCCTGTCGACTGTTGCGTCTGAAACGCAGCGCCTGTATAATACGACGCGCAAGGAGGAAAACGATGGACATCTACTTCGCCCCCATGCAGGGCATCACCGACGCGCCCTATCGACGCGCGCACCGGGCGCGCTTTGGCGGCGTCGCCAAGTACTACACGCCCTTCCTCAGCCCGACGGGAGAGCGGCAGCTGACCCACAGGGCGCTGCGCGACATCTCCCCGGAGCACAACGCGGGTCTGCGGGTCATCCCGCAGATTCTCGTCGCAAAGCCCGATCCCTTTCTTTTCGCCGCCCATATGCTCGCGGATCTGGGATGGCAAGAGGTGAACCTCAATCTCGGCTGCCCCTCCGGCACGGTCACGGCCAAGGGCAAGGGATCCGGCCTCCTTCGCGATCTCGATGCGCTCGCCCTGTTTCTGGACGAGATCTATGACAAAGCGCCCCTGCCCGTGTCAATCAAGGCGCGGATCGGCTGGCGTGATCCGGAGGAGTTCCCTGCCCTGCTCGAGCTGCTGAATCGATACCCCATCCCCGAGCTCATCCTCCATGCGAGGACACGGGAGGATTTCTACGGCGGCACGCCGAACCGGACCGCCTTTGCCTATGCCGTGCGCCAGGCGCGCATGCCCATGGTATACAATGGCGATCTGTTCGACCTTGCCACCTGCCGTCGATTGGCGGAGACCCTTGCCCCGAGCGCGGTCATGCTGGGGCGCGGCCTGGCCGCCAACCCCGCGCTGGCGCGCACCCTCCAGGGGGGCGCACCGCTCTCGCAGGAGGAACTCTGCGCCTTTCATGAGGATCTGCTGGCGATCTACACGCCCGCCTTTGGCCCCGCGGCGGCGCTTGGGCGGATGCGGGAGCTGGGCAAAAACATGCTCTGCTGCTTTGAGAACGCGCGAGAAGCGCGCAAGGCGATCCAGAAGGCGCGAACGCTGGATCACTACCGCGACGCGATGAATCAGCTTTTCGAGCATGGCACGCTGCGCCCCGATCCGGGCTTCATCGCCGACGGCAGCAAGAGCGGTCAGGCCGGCCTCTGGATGTCATAGTAAACGCGTGCTGTCGTCGATGCGGCGTACAAGCCCTCATCCATCGAAAGACACTTCTGTCCAACGTATAAAGATCGGAGCTTGCCCAGCGGCAAGCCCCGGCTTTATGCATCCAGAGAATAGATCAAAAATGGGCTTCCATCCATGCGGCAGATCGTGAACGTCCCTGCCTCGTAGGTCATGTAGGTCTTGGGATTCCCTTCTTTGGGGATGGCAACCGATCCCGGGTTGAGCACGATCACATCGCCCTGCTTGTGCGCCACGGGGATATGCGTGTGCCCTTGGATCAGCAGATCGCCCGGCTTGTGCGGCGGGAGGCTTTGGACATGATGGACATGCCCGTGCGTGAGAAACGCGATTCGGTTTTCAATCGACAGAAGCGCGTAGGACGCGAGGATCGGGAACTGGAGCACCATCTGGTCGACCTCGGCGTCGCAATTGCCACGCACGGCGAGCAGCTCGTCTTTCATCTCGTTGAGCAGCGCGATCACGCCCTTGGGGTCGTATGCCTCGGGGAGGTCGTTGCGCGGGCCGTGGTAGAGCAAATCGCCCAGCAGGATCAGCCGGTCGGCGTGCTCTGCCTCATAGCGCGCCCGCATCGCCTGCGCGGCCGAAAGGGAGCCGTGCAGGTCGGAGGCGAACATCAGCTTCATGCCTCTGCCTCCTGTGCCGCGCAAGGCGCGTCCATCGCCCCGCCCTCGAGCTCCAGGATGACCGGGCAATGGTCGCTGCCCAGAATCTCGCTGTCGATTTCGGCAACCCGAATTCGATCCCTCAGCCGATCGGAGACCAGGAAGTAGTCGATGCGCCATCCCACGTTGTTCGCCCGCGCGTTGAACATGTAGCTCCACCAGCTGTAGCGGTCGGTCGCATCGGGGTGCAGGTGGCGGAAGGAGTCGGTGAAGCCACTTTGGAGCAGACGGGTCATCGCCTCACGCTCCTGGGGCGTGTAGCCGGCGTTTTTCTCGTTGCTCTTGGGATTTTTCAGGTCGATCGCCTGATGCGCGACGTTCATGTCGCCGCAGACCACGACCGGCTTTTTTTGATCTAGCGCAAGCAAGTAATTTCGGAAGTCTTCCTCCCAGCACATGCGATAGGTCAGCCGCGTCAGGCCGCGCTGGCTGTTGGGCGTATAGACGGTGACCAGATAGAAGGCGGGATACTCGAGCGTGATCACGCGCCCCTCGTGGTCGTGCAGGTCGTTTCCGATCCCATAGCTGACCGAAAGAGGCGCCTCTTTGGCGAAGATCGCCGTGCCGGAATACCCCTTCTTGTCGGCGGAGTTCCAGTATTCAGCATAGCCCTCGAGCGGAACCTCCGCCTGGCCCTGCTGCATCTTCGTCTCCTGCAGGCAGAAAAAATCGGCGTCCGCCGCATGAAAGTAATCCATAAAGCCCTTGCCCAGGCAGGCGCGCAGGCCGTTGACATTCCAAGAGATCAGTTTCATCCGTTCCTCTGTTTCCGCTCCGTCTTGGAGCCGTTGTGTTGGACAAGGCTTTCCGGGCCTCCTCAGGACGATTGCGGCCAGGGATGGTAGAGTTCCGCGTCCCGCAGGACGAGTGCCTGCCCCTCGGAAATGCGCGTCAAATCGCAAAGCAGCTGCGTTTCATCCTCCAGGCGCACCATGAGCGTGGCAACCACCGATACTTCAAAGGCAGTCTCCAGCACCAGACATTTCGCCGTGCGCAGGTAGTATTCCAGACGCTGCCAGCAGGAATAGGAGACCTCGACGATCAGCTTGACGCTGCGCTGCATCTGAACGATCCCCGCGGCCTCCAGCCCCAGCTGAGCGCCCTGCCGATAGGCGCGCACAAGTGCCCCCGCCCCCCAGAGCACGCCCCCCAAAGAGCCGGTCACGACCAGGCGCGCATCGACGACCCCGCGCTGACGCATCGACTCCAAGATCGGCAACCCGGCCGTTCCGCCCGGTTCGCCGTCGTCGCTGTAGCGCATGATGCCCGCATTCACGCCGAGGATGTAGGCGTAGCAATGGTGCGTCGCATCCCGGTGCAGGGCTCGGATACCTCCCAAGGCCGAAAGCGCCTCCTCTTCCGTCTCGACCGGGAAGGCGTTTGTGATGAAGCGGGACTTGCGCTCGATAAACTCAGCGCTTGCGGCATGCCCGAGGGTGCGATAGGCATTGGGATCCATGCGCCCTCCTTTTCCATGTTCTCAGGGTTGCGCCTACTCCGCCACGCCCAAAGGCGATGGTCATCCGCACTGGGTCCTTCATCCCTCGGTTCAGCCTGTGGCGTCCGGTCGATCAAACGGGAGACAAACTGCGTGAAACGCGCCATCGGCCCCGAGCGGGTGCGAAACGCACCGGAATAAAGAAGAAGCAATCGGGTACGCATGCATGCCCGCACCCCATGATGGAAGATTGAGTTGCGGGCCTCTTCGCCCGAAGCGCATTTATCCTACCATGAAACGGCGCAAAAGACAAGAAACCGATGGGATCCGCTTATGGAATGCCCGTCGGCCTTTTCTGTATGCCGCTCAGTCGATCAAATTGCCTGTGGAGATGTAGCCAACGCCGCCATCGACGAGGATCATGCAGACGTACTCGCCATATTGGAGCATCCTCGCCTGCTTCCCCGCGGGATAGGAGGCCTTGAGCTGCGTGAGCCGCGCGTCATGATACACCTGCACCGTATTTCCGCCCCCGAGCAGGGGCGTGATCTGAATCTGCTGGCCTGCGCTGGGCGCGTCGCCTGAACCGATCGGCAGGGGCGCAATGGGCGCAACGGTCGGCGGGGCCGTGGGCGCAACATCGCCCCAGCGCACCGGCAGAGGCGTTGCATAGGAAGGCGCATCGGGTTCGGCATAGCCACCTGTGTAGAAATCCTCGTCAAAGCCCGCGGAGGAAAGCGATGTAAAGCGGAGGTAGCGGGTCATCATGTAGCCCTGTCGCCCATCGACCCGCACCTGACTCCACGTCGAACCGCGAGCAAGGACGAAAACCTGCTTTCCGTTGCGGTATTGGCCGATGGAGCGGGCGTCGATGGACGGGGCTTCGCGCAGATTGAGCACCTGGGTGTCGCGCGGGTTGTTGACCCAAGCCGTCTGGTTTGCGATCGTACCGGAAGGGCTGCTTCCCCCGCCTTGGGCGCTGCCGACGTTCGGTGCACTGGAGAGATAGCTCGAGGACATGAAGCCCGTGACGCCCTCGCCCGTGATCCAGTACCAACCCGTGCCGCGCAGATGGACCTCGACCTGCGTTCCGGTGGGCAGGCTGCCCAGGCTCCCGTAGGCAAAGCTGGGGCCGGAGCGCACATTGACCTTTCCCCCGTTTCTCGTGACGACCCTGGCCCTCGCGCCGCCATAGTCGAGCAGGGAATTGTGGATATAGCCCTCGTAGGTGCGCCCCCCACTGGACAGTCGCACGAGAAACCAATCGGAGCGCGCATCCTTCACGCTGACCGTCGATCCGGAGGCGACCCGCAAAAGGGCCGTCGTCTCCAGCGAAGGCCCGGAGCGCAGGTTGACGTAGTTCCCGGGCGCGCTGCGCACGCGCGCCGTATCGCTGCCGGGTTGGGCGTCCGGCGTAAAGCGCAGGTAGTTGCCCGCCATATAGCCCCTCTTGCCGTCCATCGTGAGCACCGGATACCAGCCGCCCGTCGCCTTTCCGGTCAGGCGGATCCATGCGCCGGCGGCATAGCGTCCCAGGCTGGCGGAACTCTGGGTCGCCCGAGCGCGCAGGTTCAGGCCCCCGGTGGTGACGACGGCGAACTCCGCCGCCAGCGCCAGGGCGGGCATCAAAAGCCTCACCGTCAGCATCACGAGCACTCTGCGTTTCATCTCCATAGCCTCCCTGCGTTGATACCCTTAAGACGGAAAAGCCCGCCGTCTTTATCCCATCATCGTCCCCGGATTATACCACATTCCCAAGTGCGCCGCCAGAAGGGGCGGGCACGACGACAGGATTTAGGCACAATGTCGGAAAGTTTTCTTAATCTGTGCAAAAATGCAAACAATTCCCCTTTTCAAACGCTCCGCATCTTGCTATAATAAGGCATCGGCAGTTGCATGCTGAAAAACACGGAAGGAAGGAATCCACCATGAAAAAGATCCTTGCGCTTCTTTTGACCCTTGCTCTGTGCCTCACCGCGATGGCCGCGATGGGCGAGGGCATCCGCGTCGCGATGATCACCGACTACGGCGACATCACCGACCAGTCCTTCAACCAGACCACCTACGAAGCGGCCAAGGCGTTCTGTGACGCCGCGGGCCTCGAATTCACCTACTACAAGCCCGCCGGCGACTCCACCGCTGAGCGCGTGGCGATGGTCGAGAAGGCCGTCGACGAGGACTACAACCTGGTCATCATGCCCGGCTTCGCCTTCGGCGATACGCTGGCAGAGGTTCAGGACGAGTATCCCGAGACGATGTTCGTCGCGCTGGACGTGGCCGAGGTTCCCGGCAGCCAGCCCGGCTCCAACGTCTACTGCGCGGTCTATCAGGAAGAGCTCTGCGGCTACATGGCTGGCTATGCGGCGGTGAAGCTGGGCTACACCAAGCTGGGCTTCTTGGGCGGCATGGCAGTCCCCGCCGTGGTTCGCTATGGCTTCGGCTTTGTGCAGGGCGCGGACGCCGCTGCGGTTGAGCTGGGCAATGCAGCCGACGTAAGCGTCGACTATGTCTACGGCAACCAGTTCTTCGGCGACGCCGACATCACCGCCTACATGGACAACTGGTATCAGACCATGGGCGTTCAGGTCGTCTTCGCTTGCGGCGGCGGCATCTTCACCTCCGCTGCTGAGGCGGCAACCAAGGTCGAGGGCGCGAAGGTCATCGGCGTCGACGTCGACCAGTCCGCGCAGATCGACGGCAACTACAGCAAGCCCGGCCTCACGCTCACCAGCGCGATGAAGGGCCTTGGCGCGACCGTCGACACCCTCATCCAGGCGACCATCGACGGCAACTGGGCCAACTACGGCGGCAAGGTCGACAACCTGGGCCTTGTGGGCACCGATCCGGCGGCCAACTATGTCCAGCTCGCCCCCACCACGCTCTTTGGCGAGGGCTTCACGGCTGAGGACTATCAGGCGCTGGTCGCCAAGATGTTCGCCGGCGAGATCACCGTCTCCAACGCGATCGACGCGATGCCCATGACCACCATCACGGTCAACGACCGCGGCGCTGTCAAGTAATCACCCCCATCCCGGAGGCGATGCCTCCGGGCTTTTGACAAAAGCCCCTGTGCACCAGGGGCTTTTGTCAAAAATCAAATCTCTCCCCGAGAGAGGCATAAGGAGGGCTGCGAATTGGGAAGCGAATATGCCATCGAAATGCTCAACATCACCAAACGGTTCCCTGGCATCATCGCGAATGACAACATCACCCTGAGGCTGCGAAAAGGTGAGATCCACGCGCTTCTGGGTGAAAACGGCGCCGGAAAGTCCACGCTGATGAGCGTGCTGTTCGGCCTCTACCGCCCCGAAGAGGGCGAAATCCGCAAAGACGGCGAGGTCGTTCGGGTGGACGATCCGAATGATGCCAACGCACTGGGCATCGGCATGGTGCACCAGCACTTCAAGCTCGTGGAGTGCTTCACCGTGTTGGACAACATCATCCTGGGCGTGGAGCCAACCAGCCCCCTGGGCATGCTCCGCAAGGACGAGGCGCGACGCAGGGTCGTCGAGCTGTCCAACCGCTATGGTCTGGCCGTCGATCCGGATGCGAAGATCGCCGACATCACCGTCGGTATGCAGCAGCGCACCGAGATCCTCAAGATGCTCTACCGCGACAACGAGATCCTCATCTTCGACGAGCCGACCGCTGTGCTCACCCCGCAGGAGATCGACGAGCTGATGGAGATCATGCGCAATCTGCGCGCCGAGGGCAAATCGATCCTCTTCATCAGCCACAAGCTGGCCGAAATCATGGCCGTCGCCGACGAATGCACGGTGCTGCGCAAGGGCAAGTACATCGGCACCGTCCGGACGAGCGAGACCTCGGTTGAGGAGCTCTCGGCCATGATGGTCGGGCGCAACGTCAACTTCCATGTCGAAAAGGGCGCGTCTGAGCCCGGCGAGGTGATCCTCAGCGTCCGCAACATGACCGTCGCCAGCCGCCAGCACAAGAACAACGCCGTCAAAAACGTCTCCTTCGATGTGCGCGCGGGCGAGATCGTCTGCCTAGCTGGCATCGACGGCAACGGGCAGACCGAGCTGGTCTACGGTCTCACCGGCCTGGAGCCGCTCGCCGACGGGCAGATCACGCTGATGGGCAAGGACATCACGCACGCGACGATCCGCGAACGCAACGTCTCCGGCCTGAGCCACATCCCAGAAGACCGGCACAAGCACGGCCTGGTTCTGGACTACACGCTCGAGGACAACATCGTCCTGCAGCGCTACTTCGAGCCTGACTTCACCCGCAACGGCTTCCTGCGCCGCGGCAACATCCGCGCCTATGCCGAGCGCCTGATCGAGCAATACGACATCCGCTCGGGCCAAGGCCCCGTAACCACTGCGCGCGCCATGTCCGGCGGCAACCAGCAAAAGGCCATCATCGCCCGCGAGATCGACAAGGAGCCCAGCCTGCTGATCGCCGTACAGCCGACCCGCGGTCTGGACGTCGGCGCGATCGAGTACATCCACAAGCAGATCGTCGCCCAGCGCGATGCGGGCAAGGCCGTCCTGCTCGTCTCGCTGGAGATGGACGAGGTGCTCGACGTCTCCGACCGGATCCTTGTGATGTACGAGGGCGAGATCGTGGGCGAGCTGACCCCGCAGAAGACCAATCCCGAAGAGATGGGCCTGTACATGGCGGGCGCCAAGCGGGATACCGAAAAGGAGGCGCACCATGCCTAAAGCGAAGACCCCCCTGCTTCGCAGGCCCGGCATCCAGACGCTGCTGGCCTCACTGCTTTGCATCGCCCTAGGTCTATTCATCGGCTTCCTCGCGCTGTGTTTGATCAACAGGTCCGGCGCAGGCAAGGCGATCGTCGACATCATGAAGAACTTCTTCACCTACTCCAAGCCCTCGACTCAACTCAAGAACTTTGGCAACACCCTGGTCAAGACCGCGCCGCTGCTGCTGTGCAGCCTCTCCGTGCTCTTTGCCTACAAGGTGGGCCTGTTCAACATCGGTGCGGCGGGCCAATACGTCGCAGGCGCCGGCGCGTGCATCTACTGCGCGATCGCCCTGGGCTGGGGCTGGTTCCCCTGCCTGATCGCCGCGATCCTGGCCGGTGCGCTCGTCGGTTCGCTCTCCGGCGTGCTCAAGGCATACCGAAACGTGAACGAGGTCATCTCCTGCATCATGCTCAACTGGATCACGCTCTACCTGGTCAACACGCTCCTGGCCCTGGTCAAGGAGCCGACGTCGAACTACACCTACCCGATCACCAAGCACCTGGTGACGGTCGACGGCGTCACGAGCGTCGTGGACAATCCCGGCGCGATTCTGCCGACCCTCGGCCTGCAAAACCTCTTTGCTCGCAACAAGTACGTCGGCCTTGCGATCCCGCTGTCCATCCTGCTGGCCGTCGGCATCTGGGTGCTGCTCAACAAGACAAAGCTGGGCTACGAGCTGCGCGCCACCGGCCTGAACAAGCATGCTGCGAAGTACTGCGGCATGCGCGACCGGCGCAACATCGTGCTGACCATGGCCATCTCCGGCGGCCTGGCTGGAACCGGCGCGGCCATGCTCTACCTCACCGGCATCACCCCCTGGAGCGTCACGCAGTCCTCCGTGCCCGCCATGGGCTTCAACGGCATTGCGGCATCGTTCCTGGGCGGCCTGAGCCCGATCGGTGCGATCTTCTCCTCCTTCTTCATTCAGCACATCACCGACGGCGGTTCGTATCTGGACATGCGCGTCTACTCCGCTGAAATCTCGGACTTTATCTCTTCTCTGATCATCTACCTCTGCGGCTTCGTGCTCTACTTTAAGATGTCGCTGAACGGAGCCTTGGATCGCCACGACGAAAAGGCCGCTAAAGGAGGGCATGCTTCATGATCCTGCTGATTCAGTATACCCTCGTCTTCACCTCCGTGCTCATGCTGGTCGCCTTGGGCGGCTGCTTCTCCGAGCACTCAGGCGTCATCAACATCGGCCTGGAAGGCATCATGGTCTTCGGTTCCCTCGGCGGCGCGCTGGTGATGCGCTACCTCCCCGCCGGATGCCCCGGCTGGTCCTTCTTCCTGCTCTGCCTGATGGCTTCGATGCTGGCCGGGTGCCTATATTCCCTGCTGCTGGCGGTCGCGGCGATCGATTTCCGCGCAGACCAGACGCTGGTGGGCACCGCCATGAACCTGCTGAGCGCTTCGCTGACCACCGTCATCGTCAAGGCGCTCAACACCGCCGAGAACCCGAACAACCCCTCCGCCGTCATCCAATACATCGGCGCCAAGAAGCACTTTCTGATCGTCGACGGCTATGAATTCAACTGGTTCATGCCGGTGGCCGCGCTGATCCTCGTGCTCTCCGTCGTTCTACTCTATCGGACGCGCTTCGGGCTTCGCCTCATGGCCTGCGGCGAGCATCCCCAGGCAGCCGACTCCGTGGGCATCAACGTGCGCAAGATGCGCTACGCGGGCGTCCTGCTCTCCGGCCTTCTGGGCGGTCTGGGCGGCCTGGTCTACATCACCGCTGGCGTCTCTGAATGGAAGTTTGACAACGGCGTGGCGGGCTTTGGCTTCCTGGCGCTGGCCGTCATGATCTTCGGCAGCTGGCAGCCGACGAAGATCGCGCTGGCCGCACTGCTCTTCGGCTTCTTCCGCGCCCTGTCCAACGTCTACACTGGATTTAGCTTGCTCAACCAGCTGAATCTCCCGAGCACCTTCTACAACATGCTCCCCTACATCATCTCCCTGATCGTGCTGATCCTCTTCTCGGCCAATTCCGCAGCCCCCAAGGCCGAGGGCATCCCCTACGACAAGGGCAGCCGATGATCCCATGCCACCGGGTTTCCCGGTGGCATCAGCCTGTCAAAGAAGCCACATTGCGAATCGGCAATGCGGCTTTTTGTATGTAA